>Ga0209702_10002689_pt1 | contig 30133 bp, 27 predicted proteins | sample FRY01_FD_187210 | JGI IMG/M metagenome (GOLD analysis project Ga0209702, IMG submission 187210) | Freshwater microbial communities from Lake Fryxell liftoff mats and glacier meltwater in Antarctica - FRY-01 (SPAdes) (version 2) | ecosystem: Environmental > Aquatic > Freshwater > Ice > Glacier... | reverse complement strand
AAATACGGAAATGCCAGACACCTGCCCCGCAACGGCATGAAACCGCAAGGTCTGCTCTATCTGAAAGCCTTGGGATTTGATGAAACGATCTACACCACCCCACCCCCACCAAGCAAAACCCAAAGACACCCTTAACAAAAAACCAAACCGCGAATTAGACTTAAAAAGGATGCCTGCTAGGTGCGGAATGTGTGATAAAACTAGCCCGAATATTGCCGAACTGCGCTTTTGGATAGAATGCCTATCCAGATCCGCTACAAGCGGGAGTGACGTTACAGATCGACCTCCTTGACCTTTGCGCCCGGCGGCGCTAGCGCTGTGATTTGGTCTTGCGTTACTTTTCCTTCTTGGCGTTCTCAGCTTCAATTCGATGGTAGGCCTCGACCACCGCGGCCGGCCAGCGAAACTCGGGCGCGTCGGCCGGATCGAAGCCGCTCAGGTGTGGTTCATCCAGCCGTTTCGCCACGGGCACATAGACCCATTTATTTTGTCGAAACGTATTGTCGAGCAGTTTGGCGAATTCCGGGCAGTGTGTTCTTAACAGCTTGCGGGTGGTCAGGTGGCACACGATTTCTCCTCCGGGCTCGATCACGGTGAACGAGTCCGACCCTCTGCCAGACTTCGGCTTCTTGCGGTCGTTGCATTCGAACCATGTCTGAACGCCTTCGGCCCAGAACTCCGCGACGCCACCGTCGATCGCATACCCACCGAAGCGTCCACTTTGCTTGGCTTGGTCGTATAGCTCCCTCAGTCGCACGTTGAAGTCTTCACCAAGGACACTGTGAATCCCGTGGGCGAATTCGTGAACGAAGATATTCTCACCCTTGTAAGGATCTCCCTTGAGGTCCAGCAAATTTTCTTCGCCACAACTGACCGGCCTGGACCCCAGGCCTCGGGCGCGATAGGCCCACCAAAGCGACATATTTCGGCAGTCGGGCAGGTCGGTCTGCAGTTCGCAGTAGGCCATCACGGCCACGAACATCTTGCGCTTTTCGCAAAGATCCCTGATCAAGTCAGGCCGATTGGCGAGCATCTTCTTTACCAGGTATCCCGCTTCTCCCAGAGCGTGTAAGGAAACTTTCTCCGAACCCGCGACGACGAGGCCATCGGCGACGATGTGCTGTTTGTAAAACGGGTCGAGCGTTTTTCGTAGGGCCTCGGGGCTATACGGATTCAATATCCTTGCCCAGAGAGCGAACCGCTTGGGCGAGAGTTTCTTCAGCTCCGCCAGATGTTCGGGGCCCGCGTCCAGACAGACGGCATACACCATGGCGAATTCTGCGAGATCTTCATGGCGTACCGTGTCGCCATAGTCGGAGACGGAGATCTTATCCGCATTGATGGCCTCTTCCCACTTGTCGAGTGTCTTGGGATCTGACTGCATGGCGACCTGCTCCAGCGTGTGGCCGGCTTCGTGGGCGATCACCAACGCGTCGGCATGAGGAACCAGATTGATATATCCTTTTCCGCCATGCGCTCTTGCTCCACCGAGGTCCGCATAGATCGCGATCCCGTCTTCTCCCTCGTCAGACACAGCCACGCACGTGCTCAAGTAGGAGCTGGGAAGCTTCTCAAGACGCCCGACCAGTTGCTCGAGCTTGGCACCGGTCGCATCTTCAATGGTCAGCTTGAACTGATACTCGCCGGAGGTCGCAATCCACTGCTTACCGGCGACGCGACCGTTTCTCATCTGAACGGCCTCGGGCCCGGACACCACCTTTATTTTTGTCGTACTGTGCTGCCCGAATTTTTCAAAAATCGGTTTGAAGTGCGATTTCAGCTTGTCTTTTGCGCTAGCGCCCGTCGCAACCACGACCCGCATACCGTAGTTGTAGCGGACATCCTTGGGACCTACCCACCTGGCGCGTTGTGAGGAGCGGGACACGGCGGGAACGCTGTGAAACGAGCCACTGCGCAGACAGCGCAGATCGGTTTCCGTGGTGTTCTCCGGATCAACACCCGGTGACCTGCTGTAGAAGTCCTTGTCATACCAGTCGCTACAGAATTCCCAGACGTTGCCGTGCATGTCATACAAGCCCCAGGCGTTGGGCTTCAACTGGCCGACCCGGTGGGCGTAGTCTTCCTTCTGCCCCGCAGCTAACCCGCCGTACCAGCCGTGGTCGATGAGCTTCGACACGTCATCTCCGAAGGAAAAGGTCGTGGTACTTCCGGCGCGGCAGGCATACTCCCATTGCGCTTCGGTCGGGAGGGAGATGGTCCTGCCGGTCTTCTTCGAGAGCTTGCGGCAGAACTCGATTGCATCATAAGAGCTCACAAAGACAACGGGATAGTCGTCAAAGCCCTGTGGTCTCGGTTGCATTCGCGCAAACCCCAGAGCCTGCTCTGTCATCCATGGTTCAGTGCCCATCACGGCCTTCCACTGGGCCTGCGTTAGCTCGTAGATGCCCATGTAGAAGGGCTTGCTGATCGTCACCTCATGGGCAGGATACTCATCTGTCAGGTGCTCCTCCTCGCCCCCGACCTTCTTGACCGTTCCCGCCGGGGTGTCGTTGTTGCCCATCTTGAACTTGCCGGCCGGAATGTGCACGAGCTTCATCGAGACCCCCTTACCAAGGTCCAGGCTGAGTTCTTTGCTCACGGTATCGCCGCCGGGGCTTCCCGCTTGGCCGAACGCGACCGGCACAAAAACCAGCAGCGAAACCGTCAGGATGGTGGCCGTCAGCAGGAAAGACGAAAACGATTTCGGGTGGGATCGACTCGTGGAAGTCATGGCAGGGTTCCTTTGCATTGGATGATCATTCATCCTTTAACCACTCCCGGCGATGCAAAATCTGGACAGATCATTTTCATTTCTTCTTCCTCCGCGCGCTTTTTGGCTTCTTTTGTTCAACCGGCGATTGGGACACATGGTCGAAGACGACCTCGATTTTTCCACCTCTGACCTCGTGTGATTTGTAGACTCCTTGCGCCAAGACTCGATCATCGTAGGAAAAGTCCTGCCATAGGCGATAGTCGACTCGACGGTCGTAGCGTTGCTCTCGCCCTGATACCAGATGACACCTTTGATGGCGAACTTCTGAACGGGTAGTGTCTGGTCGGAAACACACCAATCCCCTGCGGCATAAAGCCCCCAGCCCCACCGACCCCGACGAATCCCCCGAGCATTCGGCTCTCTAACAGCTCTCAACCTCGCAGAATCGTCAATAAAGCTTGATTATTCGTGCCAAAAGGGAGCTCCCATCGTCCAAGATCCCGCTGCGAGAAAAGCGGAGAAAAACCAGAGAATCGCCATTACCTGCGCCCGCCCAGCCCTCAGAGAGGAACAAAACCGCCATCAACCATCGCCGAAAAAATCCCCGAAAACCCACTTTCCGACCAGGCACTATTTACAGGGGACTTGAACCCCATTTGGTTGACGTTGCTATGGCAATAATAATGAAGAAACCCCGCTCCATATTTATAGGATTTATCATAGGTTGTGTGATTTCATTCCTTTTCGTTACTGTCACAAGACAATATCGGAAGATGCAAATTATTGAAGATGCTGTGCAAAACTACGGGCCACCAACTCTGCCCGACGTTGAAGTAACCTATGCATATCACAATCGACTTTTTGGAGCTGACTGGTATGGTTTCAAAGCTTCAGCTACCAACCGAGACGCTGCTGAATGGAGAGATCAGGTCGATAAGCTCTATGAAGAGGGGCGATTATTAGACAGTGTAGAGATAGAGTGGATAAGTTCTTCTGGCGACCCTTCCGATATTGAGATGAAGGTTTCCGACAAAAACAAATAATGTCGCCTAATCGAGTAGGCCGGGGATTTTAACCCCCCACCCCACCGGCCATACGGGTTTGCCTGCGGCTAAGCGGGAGTGACTTCGTATCAATGGATATGCTTTGATTCGCGGAGCTCACCCTGCGGGCTACCCTTCGGTCGTCTGACTCGCTGGGCTCGGCTGTAGCACGGCGGTTCCAATTCGCCACTTGTGACCCTTTGCTCCCTTTCGGGCCGTCGGGATAACAACAGACCAAAGGGAGTGAGCCAGTCTGGAAGGCTGCCCGTGAGGGGCGACGCCGACCTTTTACTTTTGGAAGATCTCACCTCAAACTTCGAGAACGGCATGCTCCATCCTGCTTTTTTAAAAGCTGATCTTTTCATCTTCAGGAACCGTGGCGACACTCCAGCGTGTTCGCCCTTCACCATCAAGACTGCCTCGCGGGGATGAAAACCATGCCAGCCGCATCGATCGATCTCGTCGTGACCTCACCGCCCTACAATCTGGGCATTGCCTACGGCAAATATGACGACACCTCAAACCGTTCGGATTTCATCAAGTGGTGCCAGGAATGGGCCATCGAGGTCAAACGGGTGATGACTGACAAGGCCTCGTTCTTCCTCAACATTGGCGCAGCGCCCTCAAACCCGCTCCTCCCCCACCAACTCATTCTCGTCTTCACCGAAGGCGGGCCGGAGTTCATCCTTCAAAACACCTTCCACTGGATCAAATCGATCTCGATCGAAACCCGGAAGGGCGAAACAATCTCAGCCGGGCATTTTAAACCCATTAATTCAAAACGATTCGTCAACGACTGTCACGAATACGTTTTTCACCTGACCAAGTCGGGAGCGGTGCCCCTCGAGCGCCGCGCCGCCGGGGTCGAATATGCCGACAAATCCAACATCGCCCGCTGGGGTCACACTGAGGGACAGGATAAACGTTGCCGGGGTAATAATTGGTTCATTCCTTATGACACCATCAAGTCCCGTGACAAAGATCGCCCGCACCCCGCGAGCTTTCCGGTCGGCCTTGTCGAGCAGTGCATCAGGGTCCATGGCATCGACGAAACGAAGCACCTGATGGACCCTTTCCTCGGGATCGGGACCTCGGCGATTGCAGCCCAGAGAATGAAGATCACGAATTTTACTGGATTTGAGATTGATCAAGATTACCTATCGGTCGCGCAGGAAAGACTCCAAGCAGATCGCGACGAGCAAGCTTCCCAACTTCTCTAACTACGATGTCAGAACCAGTCGCAGAATTCACCACAATCGAATCTATTTTTGTCCGAGAGCGAAACTGCCTACTTCTCAGAGGCGACTTCACCTCCATTTTCACGGATTATTACCTTCATTTAATGGATCTCGGGGAACGTCACCCCGAGAGTCTGGACTCTCCCTTGAAGGACCTCCTGGCGGTGCTGACCCTCCATCTCACCGCCCGCCCTTGGGCTGAGACGATCGCCTGGACCGCGAACCTCCGCGCCCCCCGCGTTAATTTCTTCGCGACCGGATCCTCCACTCACGAATACATCATCGGTCGTGTCTTCACCGAAGATGTCAGAGAACCGGACCGGAACTTCCTCTACTCCCAGACGACCGTTCCCGGAGCCCAGCCAAGCCTCTCAACAATTGAAGTCGAAACCTCGGATCCTCTCGAGTGGATCCAGCACTTCTACGAGCAATCGGAACAGCGTCCCGGACGGGCCTTCCGGCTCCCCGATGACACCTATGCCCTGGTGGCCGCCCAACCCGACTTCGACCAGGAATGGCTCAACGCACTGACCGCGGAGGACGTCGCCAAAATCAGCGGAGCTGAAAAAACAAAAGTTTTGGAAACCCGTAAATTCAGGTTTAATTGTGGATGCTCGATTGAGCGAATCGCACCGACCTTGCGGGCGTGGAAAGAGAAACCGGAAGAGCTCTTTGGAGATCAGGACATCTTAAATATCCAGTGCCCCCGCTGTGCCAAAAAATATCACTTTTCGAGGGAAGACCTCGGAAAAGGTGATTGATATGGCATTTCATCCCCTTCCACCCCGAAAAAATCTTGACCAAATCGCTTTTGTCACAAACAAAAGCGCTTCCGCAGGTCCTCTGCTGGACTTATCATAGGTGAGGTGTGTCCCACACCTTTAACGATCCCAATTTTCCCATCATGGCAAAAAAGAAAACTCCTGAAAAAAAAGCGGCTGAAAAGGCTCCGGCCAAGACAGCCGTGAAGAAGGCTCCGGCTACGAAGGCCGCTAAGAAAGCTGTGAAAAAAGCTCCGGCAAAGAAGGCGGCAGTCAAAAGCGCTCCGGCTAAGAAGGCGGCCAAGAAAGGAGCGCCCAAAGCCCCGGAGGAAGCCGCCAAGCCAGCCAAAGTCCCCAAGAACCGGATCGACACCCCTGAAATTCAGGAGAAGATCCGCGAACTGATCAAGCTCGCCAAGGAGCAGGAGTATCTGACTTACGACGATATCCACGAAATCCTCCCGAACAATCTTGTCGAAGAGGAGGACATCACCGCCATTCTCGACCGTCTCCGCCAGATGGAGTTCGATATCATCGACGCATCCGAGGTTGACCGTTACAAGGACAAGAAGAAGGGAGATCTTGACGGCGAAGAGGAAACCAAGGACCAAAAACTCGACATCCTTGATGACCCCGTTCGCATGTATCTCAAGCAGATGGGCCAGGTCCCCCTTCTCACCCGTGAGCAGGAAGTAGAAATTTCAAAGCGTATCGAAGATGCCGAGATCGAGGTCCAGAAATACCTCCACCTCTTCGGATTCACCGCCAATGGCTATCTCGCCCTCGCCGACAAGCTGATGCGGGGTAAGGAGCGTTTCGACCGAGTCATCCTGGACAAGAAGATCGAGAGCCGTGAACGCTACATGAAGGCTTTGCCTAAGCATTGCGACCAGGTCCGTATTCTCCACGAAGAGACGACTGTCATCGTGAAAAAGCTCTCTTCCAAGGCTCCCCGAGGAAAGAAGAAACTCGAGGATACCCTCTCCAAGAACCTTCAATCCATCGCCCGTCTCTACACCCGCTTTTTCTTCAAGCAAAAGGTGATTGAGGACTTCTGCGATGTCGTCGCAGTTCACCAAGAAAAGATTTGGAAATACTCTCGCAAGAATGGCGACGAGGCTGATACCGCCATCAAAGAGCTCACGCTCGAAGCTTGGCATAGCGTTGAGGAGTTCGAAGAAACGAACAAGCACCTCAGCATCTGGATGGCCAAGGCTCTCAAGGCCAAAACCGAAATGGTCGAAGCGAACTTGCGTCTCGTGATTTCCATCGCCAAAAAATACACCAATCGTGGCCTTTCATTCCTCGATCTCATTCAGGAAGGAAACATGGGCCTGATGAAGGCGGTCGAGAAATTCGAATACCGTCGCGGATACAAATTCTCGACCTATGCGACTTGGTGGATTCGCCAGGCCATTACCCGTTCGATTGCCGACCAGGCTCGCACCATTCGCATTCCGGTCCACATGATCGAGACCATCAACAAGCTGATGCGCGTGCAGAAGCAGTTGGTGCAGGAATACGGCCGTGAACCTACTCCGGACGAAATCGCCGAGGAGATTCACCTTCCCGTCGAGCGTGTCCGCGCCGTTCTCAAGATGGCCCAGCAGCCCATTTCCCTGCAGGCTCCTGTCGGTGATTCAGACGACACTTCCTTCGGTGACTTCATCGAGGACAAATCCGCTGAGAACCCGATGGAAGAAGCCGGCTTCGCGATGCTGAAGGACAAGATTATTGAAGTCCTTGACACCCTGACCGAGCGCGAGCGCGAGGTTCTCGAACAACGCTTCGGCCTGAAAGACGGCTACTCCCGCACTCTCGAAGAAGTGGGCCGCCAGTTCCAGGTGACCCGTGAGCGGATTCGTCAGATCGAAGCGAAAGCACTCCGGAAGATGCGTCACCCGACCCGTATCAGGAAGCTGGAAGGCTTCATCGAATTGCCGATGTAATTTTCAGCCCGCTGATCGCAAGGTCAGCGGGCTTTTTAAGATCCCCGTCCACGATAAAACCATGCAGCCCATTCAACTCGAAAGCGCCGTTGCCACCATCATCAAAAGTGATTCCAGATTCCAACCCGGAGCCTACTATCTGGTCCGTGAATCTCTTGACTTCACCGTTGAGCGCCTCGCCAAGGAAAGCCAAGGTGAAAAACGTCACGTGACCGGTCGTGAGTTACTCACCGGCTTCCGCGACTACGCCGTTCAGGAATACGGCCCCATGACCTGGACCTTACTTGAGGATTGGGGAATCAAGAGCTGCCGCAACGTTGGCGAGATCGTATTCCTTTTCATCGAACATGGTGTCTTTGGAAAGCAGGACTCCGATTCACTCGATGACTTCTCGGAGATTTACACCTTCGACGAGGCCTTCGTGACGCCATTCATCGCTACCTAAAGACGCCCATGACCCGCCAAAAAGTCATCGATCTTCTTGCGATGAGTCGCTTCGCCAACCTCCCTACGGTTTGGTCGAACGGACTGCTGGGAGTTCTCGTCGGCTGGACCGCATTTAGGCCCGAGGTCTGCCCGCTTTGCATGATTCTCATTGGAATCGCTCTCTCTTCGCTCTATCTGGGCGGATGTTTTTTCAACGACTGGCATGATCTCGCCTTCGATCAAAAAACCCGACCTGAGCGGCCCATTCCATCAGGTCGATGGAAGCGAGGCACCATTTTGAATTTCGCGGTAATTTTGATGTTCCTCGGAGTGGGGCTCAGTTTCGCGGTGACTCCAGCTTCAGGTTGCTGCGCGGTCGGCATCGTCATTTGCATTCTGGCCTACACCAAGTGGCATAAGATTCACCCGATCAGCTTCGTCTTCATGGCAGGTGCACGGGTATTGATCTATCCCTTGGCCGCTCTGAGTGTCCTTCCCTGGAGCCACTTTCAAGGACAAGTCCCGATCTTCATCATTCTTGCGATCGGGCTCGGGGGCTACATTCTGGGGATTTCGCTCACCGCACGTGCCGAGACCTCAAAGACTCCTGTTTCAGATGTTCGAAAAACCTTCCCCGTCCTCTGTCTTTGCGCCCCCATCGTCTTCATTTCCGGCTCACTGCTCGCCAGCAAGAACGGGATGGCGCTTGTTCCCCTCGCCATCTTTCTCGTCGTCCTCGCCTTCACTGTCCGCCAACTCCGATCCAACCACAAGGTCGGCCAGTTTGTCTCGCGAACTCTCGCCGCGATCCCGCTTGTTGATTTCCTGCTCGTCTTCGTGATCGCCCCCCATCCAGCCTTCTGGGTGATCTGCCCGCTCCTCGCTCTGGCCGCGCTTAGCTTCCAAAAAATCGCTCCAGCGACCTAATTCTCCATGTCACTGCTGCTGGCCATTGAATCATCTTGCGACGAAACTGCCGTCGCCATCATCCGCCGTGAAGAGACGGGCGTCCGCCTTTTGACTTCTCTTATCTCGTCTCAAATCGAGATCCATCGCGAGTTCGGAGGCGTCGTTCCAGAAGTCGCTTGTCGCAACCACGCCCAGCGCATTCGCCCTCTCGTTGAGCAGGCACTTGTCGATGCCGGAGTTGCTCTCGATGACATTGAAACCTTCGCGGCAACTCGCGGCCCCGGCCTGGCCTCGTCCCTCCTCGTCGGGCTCGCCTACGCCAAAGGCCTCGCCGCCGCAACTGGAAAACCTTTTTACGGAGTCAATCACATGGAGGGTCACCTCCTCTCTCCTTTTCTCAACGCAGGAAAAGTGACCCCGCATCTCGGCCTCATCGTTTCCGGAGGCCACACCCTCCTGATTGACGTGCAAGGGTTTGGCAACTACCGCATTCTCGGCCGAACGATCGACGACGCCGCTGGTGAAGCTTTTGACAAAGTCGGGCGTATGCTCAAGCTCCCTTATCCGGGTGGCCCCGAAATCGAAAAACATGCACGCGATGGCGATCCCAAAGCCTTCCGCTTTCCCCGCGCGGCGCTGAAAGACGCTCCGCTCAACTTTTCCTTCTCCGGCTTGAAAACCGCGGTCCTCTATCAGCTTCAAAAACTCGAGAATCGCGAAGCACACCTCGCCAATATTTGTGCCTCGTTCCAGGAAGCTGTCATCGATTCCCTCGTGAAAAAAACGATCCTCGCCGCACATCGATCGGGTCACCGCACTCTCACCTTATCGGGAGGAGTGGCCTGCAACAAAGCCCTCCAGAACGGCCTTCAAACGGCGGCCGCGAAGGAAGGGATTGAACTCCTCCTCACTCCGCCGGCCTTGACTACCGATAACGCCGGCATGATCGCCTTCGCCGCCCTTCTCGCTTCAGAGAATCGTGACGCCGATGATCTCTCGATGGGCATCGATCCTAATCTCGCCCTCGCTTGATTAGAGTGGCCAGATCACGGGGATCAGGAAACTGGCCACGATCCAAAGAATGACCGCGAGCGGAGCTCCCACTTTGAAGAAGTCGCCAAATTTGTAGCCCCCGGCACCGTAAACGAAGGTGTTGGTTTGATAGCCGATCGGGGTCGCAAAACTGGCCGAGGACCCAAACATCACTGCGGCGATGAACGGACGGGCATCGACCCCGAGTTGAATGCTGACGATAATTCCCAAGGGAGTAAGCAAGGCCGCCACGGCATTATTACTCACCATCTCGGTGAGCACAGCTGCGAGCAGGTAAAAGAGCGGAATCAAGAATCGCGGATCCATATCACCAATCGAACTAACGACCTTGCCAGCCATGAGCTCGGCAACCCCGGAATATTGCAAGGCCTGCCCCAGCCCCAGCATTCCGATAATCAAAAAGAGGACCTTCCACTCGATCGCTTGATAGGCTTCGCTCGGATCCAAACACCCGGTCGTTAAGACGAAGACCGCCGCCGTGAGCGCCACCAACACGATAGGAATCTCAGGAATGACATCAATTCCCGAGAGCAATCCCACCAACATGAAGACAAGAATGGAAGCGATCGCGAACGGCGCCTTCCGCGGACGCATCGGCACTTCCTTGGGAGCGCTCAGATTCACGAAGTCCTTCAGATCAAAAAGCTGCTGCATCCGGCGAGCCGGACCTTGCACCAACAAGGTGTCCCCGAAGGCCAGTTTTACGTCCTCAAATCGTTCTCTCAAATTTCGTCCCCGGCGATGAACCGCGACAATAATCACGCCATACTTTTGGCGGAAGTTGAGTTCCTTGAGCGTCCGTCCCACCAGACTGGAGTCAGGCCCCAAAATACCTTCCATCATCACGGCTGATTCGGTCCGAATGTCCTCCAGCCCCAGTTGATCCGGCTGACCCTGGCTAATTCCGGCCCCTTTCTTATCTGAAAGTCCCATCAAGCCCTCCAATTTCCCCTTCAAAATAATCTCATCTCCTTCCGCAAAGCTCACGGTATCGAGCCCTTCACGAATCCGTTGACCATCCCGGACGATGTCGATGACGCGGGTTTTCTTCACCTTACGAAGCCAAGATTCCGTAAAGAGTTGCCCAATCAAGGGCGAGTCCGGGGAGACATAGGCGCGGGTAATAAACTCCCGGGAATCGGTGCTGTCGATCAAAGCCGCGAGCGTGACACGGTCAGGCAACAACTTTTGGCCCACCGTGAGGAGGTAGACAAAAGTGATCGCGACAAAAACAATGCCCAGAGGCGTCACGTCGAACATTCCAAAAGCCAGATCCTTGTCGTAGTTCGCCGCGATTCCAGACGCCACGAGATTGGTTGAGGTTCCGATGATGGTAATCGTGCCTCCGACGATCGCGGCATACGAAAGAGGAATGAGGAACTTCGAGGCCCGCCAGTCCTTCCGTCGGCAAATCCCCAACACGATGGGCATGAAAATCACGACCACCGGAGTGTTGTTCATGAAGCCTGAGAGACCTGCCACGATCAGAATCATCACCACCAGCATCCGGGTGGGACTCTTGGCCGCATGACACTCAAACCAATGGCCGAGAATCTCAATCACCCCCGTTCGCTCCAGAGCCGCGCTCAGCACAAACATACAAGCGATCGTAATGGGGGCCGGGTGAGCAAAGACCCGAAGAGCATCAGCGTTGAACCTTCGTAACGCTTCACTGAGCGCATCACCTGACAGCTCCGGACTAGGTGTGGGAACCGCGATTGGAAGAACTCCAATCAGGACACAGGTTACAAGAGCCGCAATCGCCACCACCTCCGGCTGGAGCCATTCGCGAACAAAGCTCACGAAGACCAAAAGAACGAGAACTCCGAGAGCGATTTGTTGCCAAACTTCAACCATGATTGAATTCGCAAGGATTGTGACTCGCCATCACGGTGCAGGGAACTCTAAATCGAAGGAGTTGTGAATCCCTTCCTCCCAGCGGCTCCGCCAGATCTCGGACCAGACCATACCAGAGGCCATCGTCGCGAGTGTGGCGAACGGTTTCATCACGCCTGCCTGGAGCTTTCCCAGTCATTGTGGCTTCAAGGAAAACCCGCCCAGGCCATCCTTCAGCTCAACAAGGCCTCGATGGTTGTAAACTCGCCAGCTCCCTATTCGGCACTCGTCTGGTACCTCAACCATCGAAAGCAAGGCCTCTTTATCGGCAACCCCGTCCGGCATTTCCAACATCTCGCCTCCAGAATATCCGGCGAGAATGCCGAACTCCGCGCGTGGCGGGCCTGGGCGTGCTTCCATCTCGCACTCGAAATCTTGCCCCACGATGACTTCCCAAAAGACCTCGATCAGATCAATCGGGAGACTCTGATGATTCCCCCGGTGGTGGAAATCTTGGAAAATCTACCCCAAGCCGACTCATCCAGCTTGCCCGCTGGATCTGTCCTCGCTAGAACCGCCTCCGTCAGCGCCCATAGCTCAACCGGATAGAGCATCGCACTTCTAATGCGGGGGTTGCAGGTTCAAGTCCTGCTGGGCGCGCCACCTTTTTCTTTAGCCATGTTCATCGTTTTTGAAGGCATCGACGGGACCGGAAAATCGACGCAAGTCGACCTTCTGGCCAAGGCACTTCGGGCGACGGGGCTCGAAGTCATCCCCTCCAAGGAGCCCACAGATGGCCCTCACGGCACGCGCCTTCGTCAATCGGCAAACACCGGTCGCCTTTCCCCTCAAGAGGAGCTCGATCTGTTCCATCTTGATCGACGCGAGCACGTGGAAAACCTGATCAAACCAGCCTTGGAACGGGGCGCTGTCGTCATTCTCGATCGCTACTTTTTCTCCACCATGGCTTATCAAGGCGCTCGCGGATTTGATCCTGCCGCGATCCGTGAAACAAACGAAGCCTTTGCCCCCCTTCCCGATCTGGTCTTCATCCTCGAGCTGGATCTCGAGATCGCGCTTGGGCGCATTGGCGTCCGTGACGGTGAGGCGAACGAGTTTGAACAACGCGACGCCCTGCAAAAGTGCCATGACGTCTTCGCAGCACTCGATGACCCGTTTATCCGGAGAATTGATGCCGGACAGACGCCCGAAGAGGTCCATGCCCTTGTTCTTGAGAACCTGCCCAGGCAGGGAGATTGAAACTGCTTTCCAACAATTTCCCAAAATCAGAATGGCGGCTTGTCATCGCCCCTGCGAACGGTCAAAAAGAGTGCGTCATGAGTGAAGCATTTGCAGATACCGATCCCACCAATCCTTATTCCGACTCCCCAGCCGCAAAATCAGCCGCCGATGACCTCCGCGCCGCCGCCGAGGGCAAGACTCCGCCCCGCATTTTATCCACGACCGAGCAAAAAGCACGCGCCTTGAAGGAAGCCGCCGCCCAAAAAGCCAACCAGCTTCGTGACTTCGCCGGTGAAAAGGCCCAGGGCCTGAAGACTGCCGCCACTGAAAAAATTGGGGCGATTCGTGAAGGAGCCGAGGAAACCGCGATCCAATTCAAAGGAGTGGCCGACGAGCAGTGGCAAGACACCCGGGTCAAAGCCCGTGAACTCCACGCCTCAATGGAAGACTATGTCCGGGCCAACCCGACAAAAGCGGTTCTCACCGCAGCTGGAATCGGACTTCTCCTCGGACTCATTTCACGTCGCTAACCGCGACAAACAAGATGGCATTTGGTCGGCAAAAACCAACTCCCACAGGCTCCGAACCGGGCTTTAAGGAAGAACTTGCGTCATTCACCAATGGTCTCAAGTCCTACGTCGGGGCGCGGGCCGAGCTCCTCGCTATCGAAGCCAAGGAAGCGGCTGGAATTCTGGGAAAAAAAGCAGGCCTCGGAGGTCTCGCCGTTTTCGGCCTGATCTTCGGCTACCTTTTGTTGCTGCTCTTCGGGGTCGGCATCATCGGCCAACTTCTCAATCCAACTACCAGCGTCGACCTCAGAGGTTGGGTCGGAGGCGCCCTCATTCTCGCGGTCGGGCATCTTTTCGCAGGCCTTGTTCTGCTTGTTGTCCAAAGGCATACAAAAATTGGCACCGAACTTTTCGAAGCCACCCGGGCCGAACTTAAGAAAGATCAGGAATGGCTGAACAACGGAAAAGAGAGCTAGTCGCCCAACTCGCCATCGCTCGGGGTGAAATCACCGTCGGCAAGACCCGCGTGTCCCACGAAATGAACGTGGGGCTGCAGCTTAAGAAATCCTTCCAGAGTTACCCCCTCGGTTGGTTCGCGGGCACGATGGGCGCCGCCACCCTTTTAGGCGTGATGGGTCGCCGCAGAGTAAAAGTCAAGCTGCCCTGCCAACGCTTCAAAACGCTTCGCTGGCTCCTCGGAATTGCCTTCACCCTCGCCAAGCCCACATTAACAGCCCTCGTCATCGCCAGAGCAAAAGAAGAGGCTGAAAAACGCCTCGGAACAGGTTCCCTGAAATCGATGCTTGGCGGCCCCTCACAAAAGTGATTCTTCTTAATGAACACACCTTTTAAAGAGAACCTCTCTATCGTACAAAACATCCATGTCACAACACGAAGTCCTCGCACACGTTGACGAGTATCTACAGATCGGAATCGAATACGAATGCTCCGATATCCACCTTCCGACAGGCTACCCTCCCGCATGGCGCCGGTTTGGAACCCTTTCGCCCATCTGGGATAGCCATGCCCCGCTGACGGCAAACGATACCGAACGGCTCGTCCGTTCATTCCTCGATGACCGGCGCTGGGAACACCTCCAAAAGATCGGCGATATCGACTTCGCCTATGCCGCACCTGCCGGTCGCTTCCGAGCCTCAGTCGTCAAACAACGACTGGGATACGAAATCGTCTTCCGCATTATCTCCACCAAGATCCGCACCATGGAGGAACTTCACCTCCCCATCGGTCACATCAAGCCTCTCACCCGATACCAGAACGGCTTGATTTTGATCACCGGTTCCGTCGGATCAGGTAAATCAACAACGATGGCGTCCCTCGTGGACTTCATTAACCGCGATCGCGTTGACCACATTCTGACTCTTGAAGACCCGATCGAATATGTCTTCGAATCCCAAGGCTGCCACGTCAACCAACGAGAGGTCGGCGAACATACCGAGTCCTTCCCGCGCGCACTGCGTGGCGCTCTTCGTGAAGACCCTGACGTCATTATGGTCGGAGAAATGCGGGACCTGGAAACCATCTCCCTTGCTCTCACAGCCGCGGAAACCGGCCACCTCGTTCTGGCCACTCTTCACACCGGAAACGCCCCCCGCACCCTCGACCGTGTCCTCGATGTCTTCCCGGTCGATCAACGTGACCAGATTCGCATCATGGTGTCTGAATCCCTTCGCGGTATCATTTCCCAGCAACTCGTCCCCCGGGCAGATGGAACGGGTCGCGAACTCGCTCTCGAAATCCTCGTGAACACCCCAGCAGTTGCCGCCACGATTCGCGACGGCAAAACCTTCATGCTCCCCGGCATCATGCAGACCGGTAAAAACGTCGGCATGATCACGATGGATGAATCCCTCCGAAATCTCTACCTCAAGGGATTAGCCACTCAGGAAGAGGTCCTCTACCGATGCGAGGACAAGCAACAGATGAAACTCTTCTTCAAGTCCTAACCCACCTTTAACTTTTCAGATTATTATGGCGACCATTGATAGCTACTTCCAATACCTCGTTGAAGTGAAGGGTTCCGACCTTCACCTTTCCGAAGGCTCACCTCCCAAGGTCCGCGTTCACGGTTCCGTGAGTATCATTCCCGACCAACCGGTCCTCGAGGGCGAGAATTTCAAGGCTCTTCTCAGCGAGATCTGTGAGCCCGCAGCCTTTGAGAAATATCTCGACGAAGGCGACCTCGACTTCGCCTACGAGATGGACGAAGAATCCCGCTTCCGCTGCAACTACATGAAGCAGCAAAACGGTCTCGGCGCGGTTTTCCGCCTCATCCCGACCGAAATCGCCTCGATTGAAGACCTCAACCTTCCTCCAGTCATCAAGGAGTTCGGCCATATGCGCTCCGGCCTCGTCCTCGTGACCGGCCCGACCGGATCTGGAAAATCGACCTCGCTCGCGGCCCTGATTGACTACATCAACAGCAACTTCAGCCGCCACATCATCACGATTGAGGAGCCCATCGAATTCGTTCACAAGAGTAAGATGTCGATTATCACCCAGCGCGAGGTGCCCATTCAAACACCCGAATTTGCGGATGGTCTACGTGCCTGCCTTCGTGAAGATGCCGACATCGTTCTCGTTGGCGAGATGCGTGACCTTGAAACCATTTCACTGGCGCTGACCGCTGCCGAAACCGGCCTTCTGGTCTTCGGAACCCTTCACACCAACAACGCCCGTAAGACGGTCGACCGTATTATTGATGTCTTCCCTGCCGACCAGCAGTCCCAGGTTCGCACCATGCTCGCGGCTTCTCTTCGAGGTGTTGTTGCCCAACTCCTCTGCAAGCGCGTTGATAAGCCGGGACGAGTCGCGGTGAACGAGATCCTTTTCGCCACGCCTGCTGTCGCCGCCATCATTCGTGAAGGTGCCACCCAAAAGCTCTACGACGTCATTATTGGAGGCAAGGCCCTGGGAATGCAGTTCATGGATGATGCTATCTGGGACAAACTCCAGCAGGGCATGATTTCACCCCTAGAGGCTTACATGAAATCGATCGAGAAAGGTCGCTTTGCACCCTTCCTTCCAGACTCTGAGAAGTCTCTCGCGAATGCGACGGGTGGCTAGTCTTCATGCTAGATTTGAGCTCAACAGCCCGTAGGTCTCTCCCTATGGGTTTTTTATTGAACCCCAAAAACTAAAGAATGAAAAATAAGACGGAATTGTGTATTGAATCCTGTATTCAACCTAACTAATAACAACCAATGATTAACCAGACCAACCGACGCCAAGTCATCAAAACAGCCTCCGCCGCCGGAGCCCTTGCAGCCGTAAACTTCCCCCACATCGCCAAAGCCCAGGCTGGCAACAACGACACCATCAAGGTCGGCCTCATTGGCTGCGGTGGTCGTGGCTCAGGAGCCATCGTTCAAGCCCTAAAAGCTGACACCAACACCAAACTTTGGGCTATTGCCGACGCCTTCAAACCACAAGTTGAACGTTGCCTTCAGAGTATTGCTCCATTTGAAGAGCGATCCAAAGTTCCCGCCGAGCGCCAGTTCGTGGGTATCGACAGTTTTAAAGAAGTCATGGCTTCAGGTGTCGACCTCGTTATTTTGACCACCCCTCCGGGATTCCGCCCCGAACACATCGCCGCCGCTGTCGAAGCCGGACTTCACATGTTTGTCGAAAAGCCAATGGCTGTCGACCCGGCCGGACTTCGTTCAGTATTGGAATCAGTCAAAAAGGCCAAAGCTAAAGGACTCACCATTCAAAATGGATTTTGCTGGCGTTTTCACCCCGGCACTCGTGAAGCCTACACCAGAATCAACGCCGGAGAATTTGGTGCCGTCAACTCGGTCTACGGCACCTATCTCGCAGGACCTGTTCGCCCTCTTCCCAATGATGCCAAGAAGCCAGATGGAATGGGCAGTGTCGAGTGGCAGGTCGCTAACTGGATCAACTTTGACTGGCTCTCCGGTGGTCCTCTCATGGAGCAGGCCATCCATACCTCCGACAAGCTGTCCTGGGCCATGGGTGACGCCATCCCGATTGCCGCCGTAGGAACCGGAGGAAAAGTCGCACGAACCGATCCCGGCAACGTTTACGATCACTACAATGTCACCTATGAATATGCCAATTCGGTGTTTTGCCACCTCGGACAACGTCAGATCCAAGGGGTCTTCACCGAGACAATCGACCGCGTGAACTGCGAAGATGCGGTGATCGTAGGACCTGGACGATGCGTCGCCAAAGACAAGACCGGCAAGATCATCTGGCGCTCCAAGGCCGAGACCGGCGTCGAGCAAGATATGTATCAGGTCGAGCACAACGAACTTTTCCGCTCCCTCCGCGCAGGAAAGGTCGTCAACGGCGGCGATCACATGGTCACCTCCACCGCTCACGCGCTCCTCGGGACATACGCAGCCCAGACTGGCAAACGCCTCACTTGGGATGACCTTTGGAACTCCGATTTTGATCTCGCTCCCGACGGGCTCAAATACGAGGACGATTTCCAACCCGCTCCTCTTCCTATTCCTGGAGTCTTTAAGATCTAATTCCTCACAACTCAAAGCGCCTCCGTATCCTCAATGGTAGGAGGCGCTTTTGCGTCCCGCCGAATCTACCTTATCCTCTCTTTATGAAATTGTCTTCCGTCCTTCTCGCCGGATTTTCCCTCTCGCTGTCTAGCCTCGTCGCTGATGAAGTGAAATCTTCAGTGACCATCCTTCCTGAAAAGCCAGCCACCCTGCCAGCGCCCGAACAACTGGAACTGAGCAAGAAGCTCCACGCCCTGATTGTGAAAACAGCGAAAAGCGAAGCCGGGAAAGCTTATGAGGTGAAGGTTCCCAAAGCTGAAAACCAGCCGCTGAAACTTCTCCCCATTCCAGGTGGCGCATTTCAGTTCGGCGGCAAAAAAACGGTCAAGATTGCTCCCTTCTGGATGTCTGAAACCGAAATCACTTGGGCTCACTACGATCCCTTTTGGCAAAATGATCCGAACTTCAAAAACCCCAGAAATAAGGATGGCACCATCGATCTCGACAACGACCGCTACACCACCGACCAGGCAGATCTCACCAAAGTACCTCTAGTCGATGCCATTTCGCAACCAACGACTCAATACCACGACATGTTTGTTCAAAATAGCTTCAAGCATGCTCCCAAATTCCCGGCCATGGATATGACCAACCATGCCGCTTCAAAATTCTGCCAATGGCTTTCAGCGCAAACCGGACACTTTTATCGCCTCCCAACCGAAGCTGAGTGGGAATACGCCTGCCGCGCCGGAACCACCACCGCTTACTCCTTCGGAGATGATGCCAGCAAGCTGGGCGAATATGCTTGGTTCGTGGACAACGGAGACCTCACTTACCACGAAGTCGCTCAGAAAAAGCCCAACCCCTGGGGACTTTATGACATGCACGGAAATGTCTCCGAGTGGACTATCGATGGATTCGAAAAGGACGCGATTGATCAACTGAAAGATGGCGTGACTGGCCCGTGGCATTTCCCAACGAAACGTTACCCGCGCGTCATCCGCGGAGGTTCGGCAGATGATGACGCTGAAATACTCCAGTCATCTGCGCGCAACGCCTCCTCTCCCCAGCTGAAATACCAAGACCCACAGATTCCGAAGTCAGTCTGGTATTACACTGACGGACAATTTATTGGCCTGCGAGTCATCCGCCCTGCCGACATTCCTTCTGCCGAAGAAATGCACCTTTTCTGGAACACCGACGCCCGCATTCCTCAGTTCAACAAAGAGGACCTCTAGAGCTTCGCGTGTTGCTGAAGGAGTTTCAAGCGCTCCAAGGCAGCACCATCAGAAATCAAGCTCAAAGCGAGGCCGATTCCCTCGGCGAGGTCATCGGCAAGTCCGGCACAGGCAATCGCCGCACCTGCATTGAAGGCAACCATGTCTCTTTTGGGGCCTGTCACCTCGCCCGCGAGAATTCCAGTAAGGATGGCGGCATTGTAGGTGGCATCGCCACCTTGCAGGGACTCGACACTTGCGATCTTCAGCCCCACGTCAGTGGGCAGAACTTCCTCATCAACAAAGCCTTGATAGCGACCCGCTTTGCAAATCCGAGTGCTCCCCATGAGACTTAATTCATCCACGACCCGCCCATCGGCAGTGGCTCCATTGACAACCCAAGCGCTGTCCCTTTCCAACCGTTGTAAAATCTCAGCAAAGACCGGACAGAGGCGATTCTCAAAAACACCGATCAATTGGCACTCGGGATTGGCGGGGTTAAGAAGCGGCCCAATGAGATTGAAAATCGTTCGCTGACCTTCTTCGGCAAGCTGTTTCCGGACCGGAACGACCACCTTGAATGCAGGATGATATTTCGGTGCAAACAAGAAGCCCACTCCCGCCTTTTCAAGGCAGACACCGACCTGCTCCGAGGGCAAATCAATCGCAACTCCCAAAGCTTCAAGAACATCAGCGCCTCCACTCTTCGACGTGATTCCGCGGTTTCCGTGTTTGATCACCACCGCTCCCGCCGCCGCCACGACAAACATACTCGTCGTCGAAACATTGAAAAGATCCAGTTTGTCGCCACCCGTTCCGCAGACATCAATCGTGGGCCCCTGAAAGGAATGACCAAGGAAGGACGGCTTCTCAGCCTTCTCCAAAAAGACAGCCACGAACTCAGCAATCTCAGCCGCCGTTTCCCCTTTCTGCGCAAGGGCTTTCAACAAACGAGCCTTCTTCGACACATCACCTGATTCGTCGAGTAGGTAGTCTGCCGCCACCGCGATTTCACGCGGACAGAGGTCCTCTTTGTGCTCCAAATGCTGAATTAGGGTGTCCATGTAGGCAGGCTACCACATCCCAATGAGCGAGCCAAGAAGATCACGGTCCATCCCGGACTTTGATCCGATATCGAAAGTCGCTTTGTTCCAGACCTCCAATTTGGGGGGCTTCTTCACAAGAAAAAAGAACCTCTTGCACGATCCCTCTGTCTACCCTCTAATCCCGTCGCCTTGACGAACGCCATTCTCGCACTTGAAGACGGTCGCACCTTTCGCGGTCGTGCCTTTGGTCATTCCGGAACCACCTCCGGAGAAATTTGCTTTAATACCTCGATGACGGGGTATCAGGAGATCATTACCGATCCTTCCTATCGCGGACAAATTGTAACGATGACCTACCCCTTGCAAGGGAACTACGGAGTGAACCCGGAGGACGCCGAATCGAACAGTCCCCACGTGCGAGGTTTCGTCGTGGGTGAACTTTGCGAGATTCCCTCCTCTTGGAGATCCCAGCAATCGCTTGCCGACTACTTTACTGAACACAAGATCATCGGAATTGACGAGATCGATACCCGGGCTCTGACCAAGCACCTTCGTTCACAAGGCGCCATGAGGGCTGTCATTTCAACCGAACTTTCCGAAAAAGAAGCCGTCCAAGCGGCCAAGGATTCACCCCCCATGGCAGGCAGCGATTTCGTGCAGGAGGTTTCCACCGAAAAGGATTACCTATGGAGTGGTGAGTCACGGCTCTGGACTATTCCCAGCGTCACCACGGGCCAGGAGACCAACTACATTGACCTCCCACCAGTGAAATACCGCATCGTGGCCTACGACTTCGGAATTAAGCACAACATTCTCCGCTCACTCCGTCAGGCTGGATTTGAGATCGAAGTTGTCAATTCTCGCACTCCGGCGGCCACTGTTCTCGCCAAGAATCCCGATGGGGTCTTCCTCTCAAACGGCCCCGGAGATCCAGCCGCACTCACTTATATTCACGACGAAGTGAAACAGTTGATCGGTAAAGTGCCCGTCTTCGGCATCTGTCTCGGGCATCAAATCCTGACTCATTGCTACGGCGGCACCACCTATAAGCTCAAGTTTGGTCACCGCGGAGGCAATCACCCCGTGAAAGACCTTCGCTCCGGTAAGGTCGCCATCACGGCTCAGAATCACGGATTCGCCACAGATGACAAATCCTTGCCGGACTACGTTGAAATCACACACCTAAATCTCAACGACAACACCGTTGAAGGGATGCGCAGCACGAAGGACCCCGTCTTCTCGGTGCAGCACCACCCCGAGGCCGCTCCCGGTCCAAATGACGACAAAGGATTCTTCGACGAGTTCGTCGCTCTCATCGAATCCAGCCGCGCTGGTGCGGCCCAATAACAAACACTTTTAATGAATACCATCATCTGCGGCCTCCAATGGGGCGACGAAGGTAAGGGGAAAATCGTTGATTTCCTCACAGAACAAGCGGACCTCGTTGTCCGTGGACAAGGCGGCAACAATGCCGGACACACCGTCATCGCGAAGGGCAAAAAATATGTCCTACACCTGATTCCCTCGGGCATCCTCTGGGAAAAGCAGTGCATCATTGGCAACGGAGTCGCCCTCGATCCAGTCGGTCTTTGCAAGGAAATCGAAAATCTTGAACAGGAAGGCATCGCGATCACTCCCGAGCGCCTCCTCATTTCCGACCGTGCCCACGTCGTCCTGCCTTATCACCGAGAACTCGATGCCGCCCGGGAAATGTCCCTGGGCGACAAAAAAATCGGCACCACCAAGCGGGGCATCGGCCCCGCCTACGCTGACAAGGCGAACCGGATCGGCTTGCGCCTCGCGGACTTTCGGAATCCCAACACTGCCAAAGATCTCATTGCAACCCGACTCGAGGAGGCCAATCGCATTCTCTCGGGATACGGCCTTCCGACCTTTGAGATGGAAACCGTATTTGCCGAAGTCGAGGAGGCCATCAACCGCCTTCGCCCGCACTTCGCCAACGTCATTCCCATGGTCCACGGGTCGTGGAAAAAGGGCGAAACCATATTGTTCGAAGGAGCCCAAGGGACCTTCCTCGACATCGACTTCGGGACCTATCCCTTCGTCACTTCGTCGAATACGACCTCCGGGGGCGCTTGCACCGGTTCCGGGCTTCCGCCTCACGCCATCGATAGCGTCGTTGGTGTCTGCAAAGCCTACACCACCCGTGTGGGCTCCGGCCCCTTCCCCTCTCAAAACGATGACATCGCCGAGTTTTTCCACTCACGCGGTATGGAGTTCGGTGCCACCACCGGCCGGCCAAGGCGTTGCGGTTGGCTCGATACCGTTCTCATTCGTTACGCCGTGATGGTCAACGGAGTGACTGATCTCGCCATTACCATTCTCGATGGCTTGGACGAGCGTGAAACTATCAAGATCTGCGTGGGCTACGAGATCAACGGAGAGGTTCACGAATTCCCTCCTGCCGAGCGGGAATTCTGGGATCTCATCACCCCCATCTATCAGGAGATGCCAGGCTGGCAGGAAGACACCACCGCTTGCCGGACCTGGGACAGCCTCCCCGATCTCGCCAAGGCCTACCTTGCCCGAATCGAAGAACTCACCGGGGCTCCCGTGAAATACGTGGGCGTTGGCCCCGATCGGGAACAGACCATCATTCGATAACTCCGCCATGGGCGACTTCCCCCCAGATTCGGTTCCCCGTCACATTGCCGTCATCATGGATGGCAATGGCCGCTGGGCGAAATCGCGTGGGCTTCCGAGAGCTGCCGGTCATCGGGCAGGTGCCGAAGCCGTTCGCGAAGCCGTCGATACCTGCCAAGAACTCGGCGTGGAATTCCTGACCCTCTATGCCTTCTCATCGGAAAACTGGAATCGTCCACAAAAGGAGATCGACGGCTTGATGAAGCTTCTCGAACGTTTTCTCAAAACCAAGACCGCAGAATTCGCCAAGAAAAATGTCCGCCTTCGCGCGATTGGCCGGACCCAGTTCCTCCCCGATACTTGCCTCACCGAACTCAACAAGGTCATTGACGAGACCTCTCAGAATACCGGGCTCACCCTCATTTTGGCTCTTTCCTACGGAAGTCGTGAAGAAATTACCGACGCGACCCGCCGTATCGTTGCTAAAATCCAAAGTGGCGAACTCTCGGCTGGAGAAATTGACAACGAGACGATCAGCGAACACCTCGATACCTCCGAGTATCCCGATCCGGATCTCCTCATCCGCACCTCCGGAGAATTCCGTCTTTCCAACTTTCTTCTCTGGCAACTCAGCTACGCCGAATTCTTCATCACGCCTAAAAACTGGCCTGACTTCCGAAAATCTGATTTCCGGGAAGCGGTCGAAAATTATTCTCGTAGGCATCGGCGCTTCGGGCGACTCTAGCAGCGCTTTCAACGACTTCTCCCAGTGAGCTCAACCGTGGATAATCAAATTTTACTCGTCGACACCGACCACGACTATCTTGAGTGGGCGACAAAACATCTAGCGGCAGAAGGCGTGAAAATCCTCCGCTGCGACACTGCCGACAAAGCGGCACAAGTTGTCGCCAAAGCAGCCATCGATCTCGTCATCTGTGATTTGAAACTCGACCCGTTCGACGGCATCGAGCTCATTCATAAAATTCGCAGCATCTCCCCCGGCACGATCGCCATCCTTACCGCGGTCTTTCCAACAACGACCCAAATCGTCGAGGCGACCCAAAAGGGCGCCCACGATGTTCTTAGAAAAGAATCCCTCGCCTTTGAACTCAGACAGATTGTCGAAGCTGCCTTGCAGACGATCGATCAACGTCGAGTTCTGGGCCCCTCTTCCGCCGAACGCCCCGGACTTGTCGGCAAGACCTCCATCATCGGCATTTCACGACCCCTTCAGAACGTCATGAAGATCGTAGGCCGGGTCGCCCAGTCGGACGCCCCGGTTTTGGTCACCGGAGAAAGCGGGACAGGCAAAGAACTCATCGCCCGCGCCATCCACGATTACAGCCCACGGCGAAAGAAGGAAATGCTCGTCATCAACTGCGGCGCTATCCCCGAAAATCTCCTCGAGTCCGAACTCTTCGGCCATGAAAAAGGCTCCTTCACCGGGGCCATTTGCAAGCGCTCCGGTCGCTTCGAAGACTGTCATGAGAGCACCCTCTTCCTTGATGAAGTGGGTGACCTTCCGCCGAGCGTCCAGGTGAAACTCCTCCGGGTCTTGCAAGATGGCACCTTCTCGCGTGTTGGCAGCAATGACGTCCTCAAAACAGACGTTCGAATTGTCACCGCAACCAACAAGGACCTGACCGCTGAAGTCAATGCCGGGCGATTCCGCGAAGATCTTTACTATCGACTCAATGTCGTCGAGGTCCAACTCCCGCCCCTCCGCGAGCGCCCCGAGGATATTGCAATTCTTGCCGAGTTCTTCCTCGATCGCATCGCCCGCAAACGGGGCAGCGCCCGCATGAGACTCACCGGCGAAGCGGTAGAGCATCTCCAAAAACACCGTTGGCCCGGGAACGTTCGGGAACTCGAAAACACGATGGCCCGCGCCTGTGCTCTCGCCACCACCGACATCCTTCTCCCTGATGATATCCCCATCGGCCGCGGTCCCGTGAGCTCGACAGGACATCTCAGCGATGCCCTTTCCGTCATCACAGACTCTGCGCTCCGCGAGGGTGTGAATGCGCTGAGCTTTGCCCGCGATGAACTCATCCGCCACGCCCTCGAGATGACCGGAGACAATCTCAAGGAAGCCGCCAAGGCCCTCGGTGTTTCGCTCCCAACTCTCAAAAAATGGCTCCGCTCTGAAAGCGATGTCTGATTTTAGTAAGCACCCGCTTGTCGCTGAAGAAACCCTTGAACCGGAAGTCGACTTCCAAAAATTCCCGTCCGCGCTTGAGGAGGCCACTCTGTCAGGGTCACCTGCGCAGCCATCGATGAAGGCCTCAATACAATGACGACATCGTTCCCAGCCTTGACGATGCCGGTGATCACGTGTTGCGCACGAGATAGAATTGGCGCAGGTCCGGCTTTTCGGTTAAGTTTTCCCCGTGCGAATTCCGCGGCCCTTTCTCCTACTTCTCCTTCAGGGATGGGCTTCTGCGCAGACTCTGACCTGGAGCAAGGTGCAGGAGTCTGGCGATTACCAAAACGTGCGCGAAGCCCTCTCGCAGTATCTCCCCGATCTCGCAATCCCAAGAATTCGAAAACTCCTTTTGCAAACAAGCCTAGATGCCACGGCCACGGCTTCACTCCTGACTCTCCTAGGAGAAGCCGAGACGCGAGCTGGCTTGGAAGAAGAAGCCCTCGAAACTCTCGCTGATCCCGCTCTTAAGGAATTCAGCCCCGCCCATTTATGGCGAAGTCATGCCCTGACCCAACTCGGCAGATATCAGGATGCGATCAAGGCTCTGGCGCAAATCGACCGACGAGTAATGCTCGAGGATGCCAGCCTTCGCATTGCCATCTTACAATCGGCGCTCGGAAATGCCGAGTCGGCGATCGCTCGACTCGTCCCGCTTCTCGATTCCTCTGATCCCCGAATTGCTCGCGAAGCCTCCCTCAGAATGGTCGCACTCTCACTCTCGACTCAGGACACCGCGCAAGCTGAGAAAATCCTTGAGAGGATCGAACCGGAAGGCCTCGCTCAACAAGGACTCTTTCGCTACCTCAAAGGCCTTCTTCAACTGGAGAAGGGCGAGCGGGTCGCAGCCATCGGAACCTTCCAAACCCTCGTCAACACTCCCATTCAAGAGCTCAAACTTTCAGCCCCACTCTTCCACTCAGCCACTCTTTCCTTAGCCGACAGCCTCGCACTAGATGGCAACTACGAGGCCGGCATCACCTCCCTTCTTGAAACCCTAGAGAAATTCCCCAACTCACCCCGAATGGCAGAAATTTTTGGCCGATTAGATCTTTGGTCCAGTAAAAATGAAACCGAAATTCCGGACCTGATCCTCAAGTTAAAAGATTGGATCCCCCTCCCAAGGGAAGATGTCAATACCTTTGGCATCCCTGATGGTGCCAACGCCGGGAGCTTCGCCGTTTCTTCGAGCGGGCGTGGCCTCGCGTTGAGATCGATTTACGCTCTCCACCAAGCAGCCAGCTTCAACCTCCGCTCGGCAGATCCCGCCAACCAAACACTTGCCCTCAAGCAATTCGGGCAGTTGCAAGCTCTGGCAAGCACTGAGGCTTCCACTCTCATTCCCGATTCTTTAATCCAAATTGGTCTCTTCCATTTTAAAAATAAGCAGTTGGAAAAAGCCCTCGCAAACTTCGAACTCCTTCGGGACTTTTCTGAATCTTCACGAATGCAAGCCTACGGCAACGCCTTCGTCGGCCAGGTGTCGTTGGCCATGAATGAAACAGCCCAGGCTAGCTCGGCCTATCTAACCGCTATGGACCTCGCCGAGGAAGCCGGGCTTGGTGACCTTGAGATCGCCGCCTCTCTCAATGCCGGAGTCGCCCTCCTAACTGAAGGAGACGAAAAGGCTCTCGAAGAAATCGCAGGAAATCTTAAGAATGATGATGCCCGCGCCTTTCTCCTTTTGGAACGGGGACTGAACCTAGCGGACCAGCGAAAACCGGAAGCACGCAGCTTACTTTCCCGCTTTCTTGCCGACTATCCCGAAAACCCGCGCCGGGACGAAGCCGCCCTCGCCCTTGCCGAAAATGCCCTCTACGTTCCCAAAGATATTGCTCTAGCCAGGAGTCAAACCGCGTCCCTGAAATTCGACCTCGCATCTCAGCCCGTTCTTTCGGCCCGTCACATCCTCGTCATGCTGGATTTAGGGACGGGAGAGGATCAAGCGCACGAGTTTTTAGCCAAATCTCCCGACCACGGACTTTCCCCACGAGTCCTCTTCCAACTGGGTCAACGATATCGAACCGGTGGAGAGTTGGGTAAAGAAAGCATTAAGATCGGCCAAGCCTATATCACCTTCGAAAAATTTCTCAAAGCCTACCCAAAACACGAACTGGTGGATGCCGCCCGCTTTTTAAGCGCCCTAGCCGCCATGGCCTCAGGAACCGAGGACTCAGTCGCGCAATCCCTCTCCAGATATCAAGAGGTCGCAAAGGGATCGGGCCCCCTTGCCAGCGAAGCCCGTATCGCGCGCGTCAGCCTTCTCATCGACAGCGATCAGCAAAGCCTCGCGCTCACTGAAATCGAGAGCGAATTGAACTCCAATTCCCTCCCCCCCAGTGATCAGTATCGTCTCCTGATTTTAGCGGCCGATGCCGCCGGTCAACAAAACCACTACGACAAGACCCTCGCCTTCTATGACAAACTACTGGAAATGCCCGAGCTTCCCCTTGCTTGGGCCAACCGGGCCCATTTCCACCGCGGCCAAATCTTCGAACGATTGGGCCGGAATGGGGAAGCTCTCGAATCCTATCTGGGAGTCGTCAACCGCGAGTTTGATCCCGAAAAGGCTTCAACCGTCGAGTGGAAATGGTTCGACAAATGCGGCCTCGATGGCGCCCTCGCGCTCCTCGAAAAGGCCGAGCGCTGGCAGGCAGCCGTCAAGCTCGCCACCCGGCTGGCAAAGAGTGGGAGCCCCCGATCCGCCGACGCCGCAGCCAGTGCCGCAAGAATCGGACTCGAGCAACAGATCTTCCAGGGGCTCTAGCTCTCGTTGGAAAACTACTCGACAGAAGCCCAAGGCTGCACCAGCTTCGCGCGCAATGTCCAAGCCAAAGCTTTTCATTCCCGGACCAGTCGATGTCGCCCCAGAAACCTATGCTGCCATGGCCGGACCGGCCATCGGTCACCGAGGGGCTGACTTCGAAGAACTCTACGCCTCCATTCAACCAGGAATCCGTCAGGTCGTGGGCACTTCCCGCCCGGTCTTTTTCTCCACCTCATCCGCCTGGGGCGTGATGGAAGGTTGTATTCGGAACCTCGTCAAAACCAAGGTCCTCAACCTTTGCTGTGGGGCCTTCTCCGACAAATGGTTTGGAGTCTCACAAAGCTGCGGAAAGGCTGCCGAGAAGATTCAAGTCGAATGGGGCCAGGCCATCGACCCCGAGGCCGTCCGTGCAAAATTAAGTGAAGGGGGATTCGATACCGTGACCCTAGTTCACAACGAAACCTCCACCGGTGCCTTGAATCCACTCAAGAAAATCGCAGAGGTCGTGAAATCCTTCGACGGAGTCCTCCTTGTCGTCGATACCGTGTCCTCACTCTCGGCCATGCCCATCAACTTCGACGAACTCGGAATCGACGTCCTCCTCGCTGGAGTTCAAAAAGCCATCGCCCTTCCCCCCGGACTGGCCGTCTTCGTCACCTCCGATGCCGCGCTCGAAAGAGCCGCCAGCGTTGAAGACCGCGGCTATTACTTTGATTTCTGCGAATTTTCCAAAAATGACGCCGTGAATAACACCCCTTCTACCCCGGCCATCCCACACCTCTACGCTTTGAAAGAGCGAGTTGATGTCATGATGGCAGAAGGGCTTGAGGCCCGCTACGCCCGTCATGCCGCAAACAACGCTCTGGTCCACGCCTGGGGCGCGAAGCATCGCTTCGAACTCCTGCCACCCGAAGGTTTCCGCTCTCTCACCCTTTCCTGCTTCGTCACTCCTGACACCCTCGATCAAAGCGCTTGGATCAAAGCGATCAAAGAGAAGCACAACTTTGCCATCAACGGCGGCTACGGAAAAATCAAAGGCAAGACCTTCCGCATTTCCAACATGGGGAACGAAACCGCCGCCACGATGCAGGAACTCCTCGACGCCCTCGATACAGAGCTCCCGTCGTTTCTCTCATAAAGGCCTACGAGGACGCCGGGAGGAAGAGTCGCACCGCCAAGCAGGTCCATTCCGTTATCAACGATCTCCATCGCGAGATTACCGGGGGAAATCTACCAACTTCCACGGTCAGAAAATTCGGCGAGACTTTTCAGAACAGGAAGAAGGCTGAGACAGGTAAGGCCACGCAGGCTTTCTACGCCTCCACCATCAGCGCCTTCCAGCAGGGCGTTGCCAACGGCGACTTCAGCCTGTCCCCCGGACAGCATTGCTCCTGGTGCGACTACCGCACCGAGTGCATCGCCAAAGTCGCCACCAACTAGAACCCACCCCCAAAACATCGGAACCGAAGAACGGGCCCCGCGAGCAATTCGCCGGGCCCTTCTTCGTGTCCACATCCCAATCCAACATCCCAATCCTAAACCTAAAAAAACTAGGACTAAATACCGCATCCCCGCGAAGGTCCTCCGCGAAATGATCACGGGCTTCCGCAAGGTCGTCCCGCGAAATTCCGAGACCCTGCGGGAACTCAAAATCGACCTCGCCCGGGGCACGATCACCGCCACCGATGGCAGTGCCTTTCTCAGCGATCAACTGGGAAGGCCTACCGCGGAAGGCAACTACCCGAACTGGCGGCAGGTCATTCCCGAGGTCCGCAGTCGTCTTTCCAGGCTCACCCTTGGGAAGGACGACATCGCGACCCTCAGGGGATTGAAGGGTGACTCCATCGGCTTCCTTCACACGGCCATGCCCCGGCCAATGCCCGAAGGCATGTTCGACCCCATGCCCGAGGTCATCGCGACCTTCGAGCACACATTCCGCACCTAGCAGGCATCCTTTTTAAGTCTAATTCGCGGTTTGGTTTTTTGTTAAGGGCGTCTTTGGGTTTTGCTTGGTGGGGGTGGGGTGGTGTAGATCGTTTCATCAAATCCCAAGGCTTTCAGATAGAGCAGACCTTGCGGTTTCATGCCGTTGCGGGGCAGGTGTCTGGCATTTCCGTATTT
>Ga0209702_10002688_pt1 | contig 30140 bp, 31 predicted proteins | sample FRY01_FD_187210 | JGI IMG/M metagenome (GOLD analysis project Ga0209702, IMG submission 187210) | Freshwater microbial communities from Lake Fryxell liftoff mats and glacier meltwater in Antarctica - FRY-01 (SPAdes) (version 2) | ecosystem: Environmental > Aquatic > Freshwater > Ice > Glacier... | reverse complement strand
AGTTAACTACAATAAGCTATTGTACATGTAATTGCATATTTTGTCAAGTAATTTATTTGGGCAGCAGCTGTCCAGAACACACCTTTTTCTGCGATGTTTTTAATAATATGTTTCATATGTGTATTGTAGCAAATCAACCATTTCTTGTCAATTAATACCATATTACAAATTTAGATACTTTAGTTGGAACCAGCTTTGTACTTTGTCATCAAAAAAATCAAGATGGACTTGTTGTTCGTAGTGACTGCTTTCCACCATAACAGCAATGTTATTGACCATTTCCAAATTTGTGTGCTTGCCCAATCCCCGATGGGTGCGAGATGTAAATCCCCACTCATTAATGATGACCCATGTGTTGTACTGACTGCATTTTTTGCACAATGTCATCCAACGACACAACCACCTTTCCGGTGGCGTCCATTCCTACATCCATGATTCTCCCCGGAATGTTGTGCGGATTACCATGTCGGTGACCATGCAACATAATTGAACCGCGGCTGGCCTGGTTGTGATCGTATATAGGATAGTGGAACATACATACTAGCGTGCCTGCCCATATAATCTCATGATAATTATGGATCTCGTCGAAGCATTCTCTAAACTTTTTATCTTTTAGCAGTTTTACATCGTGGTTACCAGAAACAAGGATCTTCCGACCATTTAGACTACGTACTATTTGCACGGCCTTCTCCGCATTGCAAAATGCAACGTCGCCAATAATATAGGTAAGGTCGCCTGTACTAACTGTAAAATTCCACTCATTGATCATTTCTTTATTCATGTGGTCTACATTATCATACTGCCGTGTCTCTGCACAGAACTTCAAAATATTTCCGTGACTGAAATGGAGATCACTGGTTACAAAGGTCTTCATGTTATCTTTCTAAAAATTCTCTTACCCACGCCAATCGGGCTTGTTCGTCTAGTGCTGTATATGCTTCGATGTTATCTTGTATAGCTTTAACCAATGGATAATACTCCTCGTCGATTTGTTCTTTAAACTGTGGTGTCATTAGCTTATCTGTGCGTGGATTGCGAGCAACCCACTTTGAGGTCAGATAGTATGGGCTCTTAATCTTGAACGCTTGACCATCTGCTGTGTACGCAACAAAACCTTCGTGTTTAACCTTCTTTGATTCGGCAATTAGTTCATCAACAGTGCATACATTTGCCTCGGGGAAGAAACAGTTTAATTTGTCTGATGCAAACGCACCCCAGTATATAGCTTCTTTTCCATATCCGTCCACTCTACTATCCCACTTGTTCTTGCGCCATCCAAGAAAATACATTCCCGCTTCTTCGGGCACAATATGTGGATCACTTGGGTGGACGCATTCAAACATAAAGGTCCAGCCGTCATTGGACAGTATAGCTTCTTCCCATGCTTCCATTGGTTGATGCGTAATCATCATTTCTTTTGCCATTGCAACATAAGGGCTATCAGTGGACCCAGTAGTTGATACGAGCAATTCTCCATTATGCATTGTTACTGCCACCATAAAACCATTTACCTTACGGTATGCAGTTACTTCGGTATCGCCTACTAACACAGGTGCTTTCTCCTCAACTCCGTAGTTATAGATTTTTTGAAACGGTCGAGATATGACATTAAAGTCTTTATCAACAATTGTTCCACGAAAACTTTCTAATTCAGTGGTCCACAAATTATCATAAAAAACACGACGAGAATACTTGAGTACAACCAGGCCCGGGTAGGAAGTAGATTCCTTCATCGTGACGAGACGAGGATTTTCTTCAACAAACTTTTTTAGTTCATATTTAAACATACCAAACTTCTGTAAAACCTTCTTCCACTGTGGGCATTTCAAAATTAGCAATCATACTGCCCAGGACATACGACGGAATAGATTTGCCGTGACGACCTGCTAACCGGCGATGCAATTCTGATGCTTCTGGTGTTTTAAATACCACAGCAATATGCTCGTAATCTGGTAGCATGGCGAACTTCTTCGTCCGACTTGCAATCGATACTGAAGTCTGATCCCAAATAATATCCAATCCAACACAGCGGGCATCAGCGACCTGTGTAGCCATCATCTTTACTGCAATGGGCATGAATTCCTTGAACACTTCATTGTATGTCTTGCCCTGGTCGGCCGCATACTTTTCAACAAAGTCGTCTGTAGAAACAATTACGTAATCCTTTGCCCAATCCTGATTTTCTACCCAAGTAGATTTTCCCGACGCTGGTACACCAACTAGCTGATAGCATTTTAGCATTATTCAACCCTTACTGAATGCATAGGATTATCGATAACTCGCGGCGCAAGCTGTGTGTTCAATAAGTTGCGAGCCTGCTCAATTGTTTTGCACCTGTAATATGGGTGGCTGCCGGGGAAGCCAGCCCACCAGTAATTATCAGTTGCATCATTGGAACGATATTCCCATCCGTGAGACCATTTTCTTACTGCATAGGTGCCATCATTGAACTTAGCAATGTGGGGCTTAAATGGATTGTAGAATTTCATTTTTCTACTCCAAAATGTTGTTTGGCTACTTTGACACCTTCATCAACATTGTCATAGTGAAGGACAATATTACAGACTTCAGCAACAATCAACTGTAAGGTTTTCTCAGCTTCTTCTAATGCATGATATACCAGTTTGAATAATGAAGCGTCAGCGTTGGTCATTACTGCCAGTGCTGCTCTTTTTTCTGCAATGTATATCCTAGCAAAAGCCGGATCATGCTTCACAATTGATTTAGTATTCGACCAGAAGTCAGCCAATTTGACGGTATGCGCTTCTGGGGGTGCCATTGCTGTATGGTCCCGATCAATGGCTTTACGAATGGCACGGTTGCCGTCTTCGGGCTTCGAGACATCGGTGAGCCACCCTACGAGTGTTGCGACTTCTTTACCAAATTCACTTTCGATGATTTCAATTGTAACTCCAGTATCTTCTACAACATCATGCAACCAAGCGGCTGCAATCATTTCAACTGTGGCACCTTCAACTGCGGCAACGGTTGCAGCAACTTCGGCTGGGTGTATTATATAGTCTTCAAAGGTATACTTACGCTTATGGGATACTGCGGCATGTGCGGCAGTGGCAAATATACGGGCTTTTTCTACAATATCCATAATAATCTTTCTTTCTGTCTAGTGTATATTATAGCAAGAGTAGAGCCACTTGTCAAGTGGCTTTTTGTTGTATTTTTACAACGGTATGCTATCCAAATAAGCTTGCAATATTTTCTTGTTTTTTGGCAGCTTTTGTTTCTTTGTCATACGGAGGACTTCCGTCGAATCTGAAGTGGTAGCGTAGCGCGTCGGCGCATACAATATTTTTATCGACTATGTGGCATAAATCTTCTCTACCGCAAAGTAAACGTTTTTTTGCGACTGCTGCGGTATCATATAAATATTCAACTCCGTATAGATTTTGAATTGCCTTTTCATGTGGTATTCCGGCTTGCATTCGTTTTAGTGCAATGCCAATTAACCAGGCGCCTTCGCCAGCGCAATTATCTGAAAATGATATATCATAATTTAAAAATACTTCTGAAGAATATTGCAATTCTAGCCCGTACAACACAATATTAAGACTAGTAAAAATTTCATTTGTTTCTACTACACGCTTCTTAGAACGAATAATGGCATTCTTAGAAAGATATCCAGTAGTTACCCAATCGTAAAAGGTATTATAATTTATTGATGATTTGTTTTTGCTCATTGGTAAATCCTGAAAATTCAGTTATATAAGGAACCCAAACTGTTTGAGGAGTATGAAGACTCTTTCCCGTACGAGTAGCTTTTAAAATTTTTGTTATTTCTTTACTCATTAAATGTTTTTTGTGTTTATTTCCCGTCCCACGTTTAACAACTGTATATGTAAACCACATGCCGCCTGGGACGATAACACCTGGTGCAACTACAGTTCCAACTGCAATCTCTTGCCACCGGTCTCGCCCAGTTGAAGGCTGGTACCGTGTGACAAATCGTTCTTGATCCGAATCAGTCCAATCAGATACATATTTTTGACTCGTGTAGTAGTATTCAGGTTCTGCATTTAGTAGAAGTCTTTTTAAAACCTTTACTTTGCCATTTTTGATTTCTTTCGGGCCTTCGATCACTGTTCCTTCATCACTGCTAAATTTTAAATCAATTGCGGTACGTTTCCACTCATATATTGTTTTGGTTTTAATGGAGGGAAGGATTACTGCCAAATCTTTGTTTGTTATGATATAACCAATCTTCCGAAAATCTGTTGTAAATTCTTCTTTTGTAACATAATCAATTACTGTTATGTCACTGTTGTATCCTTTTTCGCCAATAAACATACATAGGCCGGTTTTGCCGGCATCAACATCAAATTCAGCAGCCGGGAGTATTACAATTGTTTTAAGACCAAATTCTTCACCGAAGAGCCATTTGCGAAATTTTCCTTGTTTTGCTCCGCCCTGAAACCAAGTAGTGTCGGTTATAAATGGTCCGTTCTGTTTATACTTTCCTGACGTCTGTCGTACTGCATTCATAATATGATCGTCGTACACGAGCTTGCTACCTGTACGCGAATCAGCAGCTTGTGAACTTCTTTCGTAAAATATAGGGTTTCCTACTGGTATATCATATGCCATATTAGTATTTATGCTAACGTTTTTTACTCCTTTGAACTCATATTGTAAATTTTTTTCAATAAATACATCGTCAGTTTTAATTAAAATGTGACTTGTAGCATCAATTTTCATTGACAATTCCTTAATAGTGTTAATGTGTTCTTTTCTATCCGTTGAAAAATGAACTGCATAAACAGCATTTTTCTTTTTATGCCCTATATATTCTAAAGCGCACGTCGGTAATTGGTGATGTTGATTTGCTTTGTTTAACAGTCCAATGCCTCGATACGCAAGTTCTTTAAAGTTCATGATTAACCTCTGCAATTATTGAATTTAGAATATAATCCATTGTAGATACCGGAAGCCCATTCGACTCATCAAGTAATTCAATATAGTCATCAGCTGAAATTCCAATTGTAGTTTGCATTAGTTTATCGAGGTTAACCTCAAGTGATATAGCCTCTAGTGTATTACGTACAGTAGTAAAGTTACGCTGTGCTGCAAACCCACTAATTCTTATAATGAATCCGAACAACGATTCTAAAATTTGAACATATATTTCTTTAACCTTTCTCTCGTCACTCTTCAGCTGCTGAATGGATATTTTCTTATTTGGATTGGTTGCCCTTTTCTTAATATTGGTTATTAAGGTGTTGGACTTTTTGTTACCGCGTACTATGTGTAGTTTTAACAAAATGTCAGTTTTCCCCCAAAATTTAAGATTTGTAAGATCTACTGACAACATGTCGCGAAATGCTTTATCACTATTTGTTAATTCTGATTCTAGAGCTTGTCCTTGCATTAATACTGGATTTGTCCCTGCAATACGTTGAAATATATTAACTCCGCGTAGCCATGGACCTAAATGTTGTGTCTTTAAATCATCTTCTCTTTGTTCTTTAAATAAGTTCCGCAGGCAGTCAGTTTGTTCACTACTCCAGTCTTGGGTTTGTGACCTAAATCCGGCGTTAATAACCAATCCTAATAGTTTTTTCTTTCCATCTAATGTTCTACAATTTGACATAACGCGATCATTATCTTGCGTATTCACTGAATTTCTTAAATTTAACGCAATATCCAAACGACCTTCGGTCATTGACCGAGACGCATATCCCCACGGTGGGCTCATTGCTACAATCCCGTTTGGATATTTAATCGGGTCATTTAAAATATCAAAATTACTATTAAAATATTTGTTGAGATCAGATTTGCCATCAAATCCATCATTACGCAATGCTTGTGAGTGAACATGCAAAAATGCAAATCCATTATCTTTAAAATAGTTAATTAGAAATTCATCACAAACTCTATTATATATTTCAACACTGCCTATCGGTGCTTGCAACCACACCCCAATTCGTGTACGTGTGTAATAGTCATATAGAGTATATCCAACTGGATCATTTTTATATTTGTTATAGATGTCAGATATTGCACCATTTAATGCAGTTATTAGATTCATTGGGCTATAGGCGGTAAAAAATAAATCTAACAACGATTTTAAACTGGCATAGTCCAAACTATTCCAGGTCTTGTCAAGATCTTGCATTAGGTTTGGAGGAATAGTCGTATTCATTAGCGCAAAGTCATATTCGTCGTAGTCAACAAACATGGAAGCTTTATGAATAAAATGCTGCATTGATGCATCACTTTGTAATTTTAACAATTCGGTTGAGACTTGCGAGTAATTTGCTCTTCGGACAGCTACATTGTGTTTGCTGTGAAGTCCTGTCAGATTCAATCCGTGTACAAACTTGTCAATCTTTGTGCCACTTGTTACACTTAAAATTGGAGGATTGATCCTGGGGGAAAATAAAGACACTGCATACTTATTTCGAGATAACATTTTCAACCGCCTCTCTAATCAATTCAACTTGTTTCCATGCTTGATAATCAACTTCGTCAATGATCAATTCAATATTGGCATTTTTAAATATAGTAAGCATCTTAATTCGACTGCTATTAAAATCGTTGTACGTGCTTATTAAGAGCCATATTCGTTTTTGTTGCTCTCGTCCGATGATAACATCTTCTATAATAGCGGCAACAGATCTGCCTCTAGTTTGCACTGCATAATCACGAGACGGATCAAATTCGTCTGTAATTTGAAACGTAGCAAAGTATCCAGAAAAAACTAATATTACTTCAGTTTCGGATCGGATTCCAAGGTAATTATTTTTGTCCTTGCCAAATCTAGTATGACAATTTTCTACATTAACAATCAAAGATTTATCTCGGTTGTTCATTACGAAATCATTGCGTTCTAATATATTTTTTTGTTGTCTTGTGTGTGGCAGGAATACTTGTTTTTTAACTCCGTTGCCAAAAAGTACATTTAAGTAATCAAGTAACTCATCAAACGTTAATTTACGATAAGTACCTGCCCCTGTTTTTATAACCAGCGCATCTTTATTTGTTTCGTCACGTTTCACCCGAGGATCTAACGCAATGATCATATTCTGAACAAGCTTATCGTATTGCTTATCTTTTATGTTTGCTCCGCCTACGATAAGGGAAATATCAATACAGCCCCAAAAAACAGATAATACTTTATTTTCGCTTCTTTTAGAGTAATGTTCATGTGTATTGCACACACATCCAAATAATCCTAATTCAGTGGCATTAGTCTGGCCGCCGGTTGAACCAAGTTTATTTGGTTCAAGAAGATATAAACCGGCATGTTTGTCTACATTCCATTCTAAATCCTTAGTGTACCAAAAACTAGGAGTAGGACTAAAATCTCTATTTTTTACAAGTTTCATTGCTCACCCACTTTCTAACCGTACTCGCACTTTGTTGTTTAAGTATTAATTATACTGCATTCTGGACCACTTGTCAACCATCATTCTGTTGTATTTTAGCAACACTCAAACAAATAGGAGCTGAAGCTCCTATTAGGGTTTTTTCTTTTACAAAGTAAAACCTACTTCGCTGTTAACCATTTACGGTTAATAGATATTGTGAGTCATTTGCATTTCTCTTTTTCGTTTTCTACGACCGGGTTGCCCCAATCCAACGGCTTCTAACTTTTGCCGAGCGCCTATCTTACTACTATCCTGTCAATCGATCCCTGTCAGGCCCATCAAAAATATATTCACGGTTCTTATGTCTCTATATGCTATGGGCATATCGAATATACTTTTGGTGGACCTGCCGGCATATGATAGCCGGGTCTTGCCAGTATTTCAAAAGCAGGTTTACGCTGTTATAAGTATTTAGTATAACAGATAATAAATGCTTTGTCAACCTGCTCGCGGCACATACCTTACTGTATATTCTTTATTCTCAAACACCAATTTGGCCCGGTTTTGCACAGGAATTCGGATTCCTGCTTTTAGGATTTGCTTTGCTAATTCTGATTTATATGCTTTCATTGACTTCTTCTTTCTATCAAGTTTACTAATTTCTTAGCCGTTGCTGGACTAACTGTCCAACCAAGATGCCCGTGGCCTGTGTGGTAGAACACACGAATGTCTCGCTTACTCTGCTTAATGATAGGCATCATGTCCGGCGTCATGGGACGCAAACAGGCCCAGTGCGTATAATTACTTGTATTCAGTTTAGGAAAGTTCGTATGTACCCAATTTAATAATGGAGCAATACGCGCTCTACTTATGTCATAGTTCTCGCCAGCAAGTTCGGCAGTACCTGCTATTCTAAAACGATTGCCCAATGTACTAGTAACAATCTTGGCTTCGTCATCAAGTAAACTTACCTTTGGCACATACTGCATATCCTCCTCACTTAATGTAATGGTGATACTGTATCCTTTGACCGGATACACATCGATCCTGTCGCCGATTGTTTTAGCAAGTGCTGTACTACCGACTCCGTTGCTGACCACTATAATATCATGCATTGACATATCTGTACATGCGTCTACTTTTGTATTAAATTTGAATTCAACACTGTATTTCTCAACTAACACTCTAGCCAGCTGTGTACAGAATTTGTGGATATCACCAGTCCAATCGCCAGCTGTCCACGCGCCGCCAACTACGCCCTGAATACTACTCAAAGCAGGATCTTTAGCCGTTGTTTCGATATCGGATAGTAAATCCCACTCGCAACCGTTTGCAGTGTACAGTTCTGCAACATTTACCGCATTCATAAAATAACTATCAGATTTGTAAAAGTGCAAGATTCCATCATATGCTTGATCAAACTCAACGCTTTCTTCTTCAATTATTTCTTTATACAATGCACGAGCTTCCATTCCAAGTTGAATGGTTTTAGCAGTGTGTCTATCAGACTGTCCTTGCACAGTTACCAAAAGAAATTTTAACATCCACTTTATACGTGCCCATTCAAAACTGGGTTTGATCAGCAGTGGAGCATCCTTCTTAAACATCCACTTTATGCCTTTGAATACATTGCTCCAAGTATTCCACACCTCACTGTTGCTTACACTCACTTGTCCGCCATTAGCGAAACTTGTTTGCATAGCAGGATAACGTTCGGCATCATATACAGTTACTTTGTATCCTGCCCGGACAAGATAATACGCAGCACATATTCCAGTAATGCCTGCGCCAACAACTGCTACTTTTTTCATATGTTATCCTGTTTTGTTAACTTTTAACCCCGTTTCTTATACGAGGCTAACGCCAACTTTGTTCCCATAAACATGTCAAGTGATATGTCAGCGTGATTTATAATTTTTGAAACCTTATTATCAAGCATCATCTCTAACACCGCCACACCCGAACCTGCCGTTGTTGATTGGATTGCCGATAACCCATCAACACCAACATAGTGACCCGAGAATGATTTTCTAACAAATGTACCATTACTAGCAATGCCCGTTGCTTCAGCATACACTACTATAACGTCGTCGGTGTTGAATGGAAATACCTTTAGAAATTCTGCTTTAATGCTTTCAAAGTCGCTGCCATTGCGAGCAACTGCATCCAGGACATAATTATAGTGACCCGGATAGCGAAGGGTCTTATATGCAACATTCTTAACGTATGTTAATTCCTTTACTAGTGAACCAATTCCGCCAGAGGTGTGGGCCGCCTCATATTGCATCCCATCTGCATAAACTGTCTCTAGTCCGGTAAGTGGAGAAAATGTTCTCTCGACGCCATGGGAGCGAACACGGCACGGGCGAATGAACTCATTTACTAACCCATCAACACTCCACGAGAGATTATAGAGTTTGGCTCCTGTTCCATTAACATTACGCGGTAGGGCACCAACGCTTATCATGAGCTTGTTGCATGTACCAGCTAAGTTTGTACCTACAATATCATTAACTAGTTTGTGGCCAAGGTAGTTTATAAAACCTGGCGCAAGACCACACTTTACAGCACAAGATAGTCCACTGTCTTTGTATATGGCCTGTACAGTATCTGCTACTACGTCATCTTCGGTGAAATCAATGTAGTGACAGCGGGCAGTTACAGCGGCTCGTGCAATTCGTTCGTTGTAGTTAAAAGGTAGCGCGATAATAACATGTGTTGCTCCAACCGCAATAAGCTTCTCGGCAATATCCCCAATAGTAACCTTGTCAAAATCAACTGTTTCGCCAGGGGTGTCTGCAAATTTATCCCAAATCTCAAAATCTAGACAAAGGTGGTCTTTAATAAATTTGCCGCAAGCCTTGCCAATCTGGCCACAACCAAAGATAATAATTTTTGTTTCTGCTGGCATGATAATCCTAAAGTTTAAGTTACTTATAACTTTGAAGAGTTAACTGTCCGCCATCAACGACAGTTGGTACAGCCTAGACAACATAATATGGATATCATTTAAATATTGCATTGTAATCCGATTAGATTGGTTCTTTTTCGGGAATGTTGTATTTGTTTATTAATTCAGTCGAAAATAGTGACTTGTCTGTTGATTGATTTTTCCCGCGTTGTATTTTAGTAAACAGCGTCATTTTTCCCTTTTTGGCGCCTTTCCCGCTTTCTTCTAATTGTTCCTCAAGTTCCTTACTAAAATGCAACTTATATAAGCGAGTTTCTGCATTGGCTCGTAGCCAGACTTCAACGTATTTCTTCTCGCCATTTTCAACAATAACATTGTGCGAAATTACTGTAAACTTTTCCGGTAGTTCTACAAAAACAGAAAACCCCATCAGTGTTGTAAATATTACTGGCGCTGCAATGCCCGAAAATATAGCTGTCGGAATTAACAAAATCTTTAGCAGATTTTTTCCAGGAGTCTGTATAAAAACAAAAATTGTAAGTGCAAGCACTATTAATGATAGAAGAATAACTGGCAGTAGAGAATAAATTAGTTGGTACATGATTATTATGGCCCATCAATGCGTGCGCTTGGGTTGTTGTAACTAGATGGAAATGCCGATGTTACAAGAGAATATCCAGTTGGATTGTATTTTATATTAATAATTTCACCACTTTTTGTAACTTCAAACGAGAGAAATGTTGATTCTTGCCCGTCTTCAGATAGGCGGACTTTTGCGTTGGCGATAACTTGGATTCTTGGATTTAATTTAATGAGTTCAAGTTTGGCATGATAAGGCAAGACAGTTTTGCTGGTAAACGATTCGAATTCAGAATAAACGGCAAATACATGGGCAGCAACTACATACTTCCCGGGCACAATGGCCCGAATTGATACTGTTTCGCGATTCAATTTGATGAGCATTCGCTCACTAGACAACCCAGTATACACATCTCCCATGGCACCACGATCGTCACGGTCCAGCGTCACATATTCAACATCCTTGGATATATAATTTACAACTCGCCCATCTGGTAACATAACCCATAGATCAATATCGTCAATGTTATTATCTGGCCACGTCATATTCATAATGAACTCGGCTTTCATTTCAACTCCGGGCTTTACTGGTGGAACTATTGGCCGTATCAACAGCATGGCAAGTATGAATAAAAACGCGAATGCCATAGTAAAATTAAACAGCATGTCCAAAAATGCCAAATCATTTTTGTGCTTATTTGTAGCTTTACTTTTGATCATAATTATTCTTCAAGGAGGTACTCAAGGTTAACAAGTTGAAGTTTAAGCAATAATGAACAGCAAAGTCCAACAAGGGTAGTTAACCCAGCAGTTGCAAAGCCTGCTCCCATGACACCTAATGTTTTCTGCATGGCTATTGTGTTGGTTAAATCCATGCCAATGAAAGCCGTTGATAATAAAATCAAGAATCCAATAAGGGTTCCCATCATTCCCAGACCGAGCATACACTCTGATGCAAACCAACAGAATCCCAAGTGCTTCTCAAATGGTTTTTTATTAACAGCGGCATATGTAAGTTGCCCTACAAACAGCGTTGACAGCGTGAAAATTGATATCGATACAAAGCTAAGGTACGATACATCTGATGCTAACAGATATGCAAAGAAGCCAAAAAATTGTAATGCGGCGGCTCCGGCTATGGTTAGGCACACTATAAACCACCAACGATGAAAAACTATCATAATTTACTCCAAAAAGTTAAAGTCACACCATACCAGAATGTCGCATAAGAGCATCAATAGAAGGCTCGCGGCCCCTAAACTCCACAAACGATTCCATAATTGGACGGCTACTACCAACTTCAAGAATGGCCTTACGATATTTATGACCAATTTCAACATTAACGGTTGAGTTTACAATCCTATTCTCCTCAAAAGCTGCATATACATCAGCTGACAATACTTCGGCCCACTTATAGCTGTAGTAACCTGCTGCATAGCCGCCAGAGAATATATGAGTAAACGTGTGTGCTGGGCGGCTATAAGGGGCTGGCTTTATTATAGACATCTCGGCACGTATTTCTTCAAGTAGTGACATAATATCAACTTCAGGCGTCCATTTAGTATGCAGCATCATATCAAACATAGAGAACTCAACTTGTCGCATGTTACCCATACCAGCGTGGAAGTTTTTTGCTGCAATCATCTTATCAAACAGGGCGTGGGGCATTGGAAGACCCGTATCAACATGGGCTGTCATACGTTCGATTACGTCCCATTCCCAACAGAAGTTTTCCATAAATTGAGATGGCATTTCGACAGCATCCCACTCAACACCTGAGATTCCAGCGACCCCTGGTTCGTCTACTTTTGTAAGCATATGATGCAACCCATGCCCAAACTCATGGAACATTGTGATAACATCATCGTGAGTTAGAAGAGCAGGTTTGCCGTTTACCCCTGACGCAAAGTTACATACTAACTGAGCAACGGGGTTTTGCGTTGCACCAGTATCAGGGCGTAACCAACGCGACTGCATGTCGTTCATCCATGCCCCGCCGTTTTTGCCGACACGAGCTGGCATGTCAAGATAAAATGACGCAATTACTTTTTTGTCGCGCAAGATATGATAGAACTCAACATCAGGATTCCATACTGATGCAAATCCACGGGCAATGATTATATCAAAGAGCTTTTCAGCAATTCTAAATAAGCCATCAAGCACCTTAGGTGCTGTGAAGTACTGCTTAACTTCTTGATCTGAAAATGCATACATGGCTTCTTTGAGCTTCTCTCCAACGTATGCATAATCCCATGTTTCCACCGTATTCATCTTTAAGGTTGTTGCAGCAAAGATATGCAAGTCTGTTACGTCCGTTTTGCCGTATGGACGGGCTCGGTTTCCAATGTCCCGTAAAAACGTCATTACTTCTTTTGGGGACTTTGCCATTTTGGTAACAACTGATACTTCGCCGAAGTTTTTGTACCCAAGCAGCACTGCCTCTTCGTGACGCAAGTCGAGTATTTCTTTCATTATCGCAGTATTGTCAAACCGGGTCTGGCCCTCTTCGGCTTGGTCAGATGCCCGTGTAGAATATGCACGTGACATTACTCTTCGCAACTCAGAGCTATCTGCATACTGCATGATTGGCCCATAGCATGGTATCTTCAAAGTGAGCTTGTAACCTTCTTTGCCATCAGCCTGTGCCGCAAGTAGCGCCGTTTGCACTACATCTAATGGCACGCCTGATAGGTCATTTTCATTTGCGTAATATACCCAGGAGTCGGTTGCATCTAATACATTTTCAGAATACTTTTGGCTAAGTTCGGCCTGTCGTTCCTGTATTTTAGCAAATCGCGCCTTGGCTGCGCCAACTAGTTCTGCTCCAGACAGCACAAAGCTGCGGATAGTGTTTTTATGGGCTTGGCGCTGCTCAGCATTAAGTGTAGCTACATTGATAGCTTTTATCTTTGCATACAGCTTTTTGTTTGAGGACACCCTAGTGCTGTACTCGCTTATTTTTGGCAAAGCTAAGTTATATGCTGCCCTCAATTCGGGCGTGTCGGCGACGCTATTCAGGTGAGACACTGCACCCCATGCAATATTAAGTTTCTCAGAGACAACATCAAAGTCAAGCGCAATTGCATTCCAGTTAGCAGGGTAACTTGGCTCAGTGACTTTTTCGAGTGCTATTTCACATGCCCGTAATAGCTCGTCGATTGCAGGCGCTACGTGTGCCGGCATTATACTTTCGAATCGTGGGAGACCAGTAAAGTCGAGCAGTGGGTTTCTCATATTATTCCAATCAAAATTTATTTAAATATATTTACCGTTGTTTATGTGCTTTCACGGCGCGACCTAAGTTGGTACTATGGTTTTCTAGTGACTGTGAGTTATCAGATCGCTTAACAAGTTCCCATTCAATATTATGGAAGGCAGATACACTTGGGCGATGGGCTATTGATACTATGCCACCGTTAACGGATTTGACATGGGCAGTTAGTTTTTTATAAAGTGACTTTTCAGTTGCTACGTCAAGCGATGCAGTGGCTTCGTCGGCCAAGATCCACCGTGGTTTCTTAAGTAATACGCGGGCAATAGCCAATCGTTGTTGTTCACCACCAGAAAGTTTTTGTCCCCAAGCATCAGCATCATCTAGCCTAGTAGTTAGCATGGGCAGTAGAGCATCGTTTAGTGCTTTAATCAAATCCTCGTCGGCATATGTGTTGGCTGGTTCGGGATATGCCAATGCAGTTCGCAAGGTGCCGTTTGGAAAGTACGGACGTTGTGGAATGAACATTGTGTTGTCTGGTAAATTCACACTGCCGCTTACAAACGGCCATATACCTGCTAGTGATCTGAACAATGTTGATTTGCCACATCCGGACGGGCCTCTTAGTAACACCAGGTCTCCTGGGCCAGCTTGCACTGTTGTTCCTGACAGTACAACTTTGCCCGAAGGCAGCGCGATGCTTAAATTATCTGTTGTTAACCTATCTGATGATGCATGGTTGGTTATTCTGGCTTGGATTGTTACTCGCATAATACTATCTTCAAAACTAGTCAGTCGGTCGGTTGTTGCACGCCATTCAGCGAGGTTACTATATTCACCTACAAACCAATCAAGTGCACCTTGAACTCTTCCAAATGCCGACGCAACTTGCATTAAACCGCCGAGCTGAATGGCGCCGCTAAAAAATCGAGGTGCCGCAACAATGAACGGAAATACTATAGCTGCTTGATTGAAGAAATTTGTAAACCAAACTAGATTTTTTTGCTTCTTGATTAGTGTTAAGTAATTAGCAAGTACCATTGAGAATCGCATATTAAGTTGGTTACGTTCTACTGCTTCTCCCTTGTCAAGCGCAATTGACTCGCTGTACTCACGCACCCGCACCATATGGTGCCGGAAGTCGGCCTCGTAGCGCTGCTGATCAAAGTTTAATTTAATCTGTGGTCGGCCGATATAGTGGGCCAACACGCTACCAACTGCGCAATACAGCACGGCCATCCAGACCATGAAGCCTGGTATGCTTACTAAAGTAGTTCCAACCATGAAGCTGAAAGTACCCGATAATGCCCACAAAATTCCAACAAAGCTTAATAGTGTTACGACTGAATTAAGGAAACCCATACTCAATGACACAGTGTGGGCTGTGAACTTGTAAATGTCTTCTTGAATCCGTTGGTCGGGATTGTCGGCTGCAATTTTATCGTCGCTTGTGAATCGGGACAATTCTAACGTATAGAATGCGTGTCCCGATAGCCAACGTTGCAGATAGTTTGTCGTCATCCACTCACGCCACCGAACTTGTAGAAGCTGCGTCATGTAGAAGCGGTACACTGCTATAATGATAAGAACAAAAGCAAGGTATGCAAATCGTCCGAGCTGCTCCCAGAATACTACTGCATCTTTGTTTTGTAGTGCATCATAAAACACACGGTTCCATTCATTGAGCAGCACCAGCATGTAAACCGCAGCCAGATTAAGAACAATAATCATCGCTAAGTAGCTACACGCCTTCCACTTATCTTCAGACTTAAAGTATGGGGCCGATAATGCTAAGACGCGTTTTACGAATTTTCCAAAATATTTTATTTTGGTAGTTAGTGTTCTATACATGGTCATTATCATCCAATAATAAATTATTCGTTGTCTCAAAGTTTGATTGAAATAACAGTGAACGCCTATCAATTTTGTCGGTAACAACTTCTAAAAATAGTGTAAAATATTTCATAAAATCTTTCTGTTTAGTTAAGGATATAACCCGCGAAATTCGCGGACCTGAAGTATGCGCGTACATGCCACAATGAACGTTGCAGTGCGTAGTGTAACTTTCTTTTCCTGCGCTACTTGCCATATACTATCAAATGAAGTTTTCATGATTTTCACTAGTCGAGCATTTACTTCTTCTTCATCCCAGAAGAAGCTTGAGAAATCTTGCACCCATTCAAAGTAGCTCACCGTCACGCCGCCAGCGTTGGCTATCACGTCTGGCAGCACCAGGATGTTGCGCTCTTGCAGTATGTCGTCCGCCGCAGGTGTGGTCGGGCCGTTCGCGCCTTCAATAATCATGCGGGCCTTGATGCGGCCTGCGTTGGCGGCGGTGATCTGCTGCTCAAGCGCGGCGGGTATCAGGATGTCGCAGTCCACGTCCCAGAAGCTGTCGTTGGCAATGATTTCTGCACCCTTGAATTCAGCGACGCTGCCAGTATTTTCTACGTGTTTGAGCAGTGCTAGTACATCAAACCCCGCCTCGCAGTAAATCGTGCCACCGTGGTCCTGCACTGCCACTACACGGCTGCCTGCTTCGGCAAACAGTTTGCCAGCCACGCCGCCCACATTGCCAAAACCCTGCACTGCAACTTTTGCATCTTTTATTTGCAATCCAATACGGGCTGCTGCCTCGCATCCAACAGTAAATACGCCGCGCCCCGTGGCCTCACGACGACCAAGTGACCCGCCTAATGCAATGGGCTTGCCGGTTACCACGCCAGTAGCAGTAGAGCCCGTGTTCATCGAATAGGTGTCCATCATCCACGCCATGGTCTGTTCATTTGTGTTCACGTCAGGCGCAGGAATGTCGAGGTTTGGTCCTATAATGATACCGATTTCAGTAGTGTATCGTCGGGTCACGCGCTCAAGTTCACCTAATGTTAGCTTTTTTGGATCTACGCGAATGCCGCCTTTGGCTCCGCCAAATGGCACATTGACGGCTGCATTTTTAACAGACATCCACGCTGACAATGCCATTACTTCAGACAGTGTTACGTCTTGGTGAAAGCGCACACCACCTTTACCGGGACCACGAGAGAGATTGTGCTGTACTCGGTAGCCTTCAAAGTGGGCAATTGACCCATCGTCCATATGAATTGGCACATCCACAATTAGTATTCGCTTCGGGCGCTTGAGAGTTTCGGCCCATCTTGCTAAATTTCCAAGATATGGAATTACACGATCTACTTGTTGCAGGTAATTTCCCCATGTACCAACATTGTTTGCGTCGAGATATGATGGAGTGGTGTGTAACATAAATTAATTTCAAATATTACTAAGGCATAGGCATAGGCGGCGACGATGGCGCTGGCGGTGGATCTTTTCGTTCAGCAGTAGTAATATGTAAAACATGAGTTACGTCTGCCCGAAGTACTGTAATACTAAGATTATGCCCTGGTTTTGTATTGCTTATTAGCCGTATTACGTCGACTGAATTTGTAATAAGTTTGCTTTCACTTCTTGCAAGAATATCTCCAATTTCAATACCAAAAAAGCTTGCATGTTTATTTTCAATTCTAGTAATAATATCTCCAATCTTAATACCACCTAAGTCAGCCGGTGATCCAGGATCAACCCCTACTACACCTGCCCTTTGATTCAAGACTATACCAACCCGACCACGAATAATCTTCCCGTTGGCTATTAGTTCATTACCAATTACCATTGCCTCATTTATTGGAATAGATAATGAAATTCCTTCGTAATGTCCACCTTTAGAAATTAGGCTACTATTAATGCCAAGTACTTCGCCACGAAGATTAAATAATGGACCCCCTGAATTGCCGGGATTTATTGCCACATCGGTTTGAATAAAAATTATAATCTCGCCGGTATCACGCGCTTTATTACTAATGATACCAGCGGTTACTGTATTCTCCAATCCAAGCGGAGCACCAATGGCAATAACCCATTCTCCGGCTCTTATCCGAGACGAATCGCCTATTTTAACAGACGATAAATTGTATGCCTCTATTTTAATAATCGCTACATCAGTCAATTCATCAAGACCAACGATGGTTCCTTTAAATTTGAGATTATTACTTAAGATAACAGTAATCTCATACGCATCTTTGACAACATGCGCATTTGTCATAATAAGGCCATCTGATGTTATGATAAACCCAGATCCAAGTGATCTATCTGTTTCCTTTATGCCATCTTTAGATTTGCCTGACCATTGCAATGGGTGGATTTGTACCACTGACACATTCACACTATCAACTAAATCAGCAAAGTTTGGAAGGGAGTATACGGGTGCATGTTGCGCTAACACAGTCTCTGCGTGTGCAAGGGTCGGCACAATCACACTTCCAAATAACAGCACACTTGCTATTCTGAAGGCTACAAATTTATTTCTTAGCATATAACTCCTTGGTTATTGTTGAACCTTTTCTTTATTTATTTTACACTATTTTAACACTTTTGTAAACATAACTTATAAAATTGTCAGGTCTGTGTTACCATTCAACGTGAACTAATGGCAAGTTGAGGTATAAACCAGCATCAACAACTTATTGGGTATAAAATAACCAAGGTATAGTTAATAACAATTTAGTTACTTATTTTGGAAGTTCTTCGATCATTTTTTTATAAGTAGAAAATTCATTTCTTAACCAATCGCCGCTTTTGTTTTCTGAGAACTTTTGAATGTGATACATTGATTCCAGCATGTTGTTGAAGTTTTCATTTTTCTTTAACAGGTTAAATTCTCTCTTTACTATCTCAGCATCTACTGAATCAATCTTGTTTGATACAAGAATATGCCATGCAAGCAACTCGTTATCTTTTATAGTTGTTATGTGATTTATAAAATTGGATTTTATAAATGAGTCTGCTGTGATAGAAAAATCTATCATGAAATCCAATCTTTTGGATTTCAGGTCTGGGTATGCCAACGAAACAGTTTTGTAGGCAACATTGATAATATTGTCACATTTCAAATATTTTTTTGAAAAATACAGTGCAGTTAAATGTGAAGTTGATCCCACTCCACTTGTCCCAACCGTAATCGTGTTGTCATTGGCACAATGATTTTGCAAATCAGTCAAATTTTTGTATTTGCCACTTAGCACTACCATTTTGTTGTAACCTGCGAACCCCAGCAAGTTTACACTGTCAAATTCATATGAGGTATCATTTTTGACAGTCTTATTGATGGCAAAAAATGAACTGAAGAATCCAAACATCAACTTGTCATTGTTCATGACCGTGGCTAGTCCGATGCTGCCACCTGCTCCTGGCCGATTTTCCACTATTAATTTTATATTGTGCTTATCCAGACCATCATTCAATTGTGGTACAATTCCTCTGATCAAAATATCCGAAGGTCCGCCAGCCGAGAACGGCACTACCACACTGTATGTTCTAACACTTTCAGCATAAGCTAAACCAAGTGATAAGTATACACACATACACAAACTTAAAAATACATTTTTCATACAGTTCCTTATTAAATTATTTATACCATTACTACACATACATAGACTCGAAAATACATTTTTCATACAGTTCCTTATTAAATTATTTATACCATGACCAACTTACTAGAAAATTCTTCAAAAAAAGCAGTAAATTATACTGATGTACTGTATTCTAAAGAGATTACTGGATTTAACGGATACAGCAACTCAACTAGTGCTGCAATTAAAATTACAGTTGATCCAGGCGGGGTTATCAAAGCTGGCAATTCTGAATTTGCTGGTGCTGTGCCTGGCCGGATACAATTTTTCACAGCTAAGGACGACGGCAAGTTGAGGCAGGTTGGAGAATTTGACAGTGGTGGGAGATTTATAACACACGAACATTGGTCTGTGACCAGTAGTCCATCTGGTACCCCATTATTGTTGATGTCCAACAGTGACAGCACTTACAATGAGGCAGCACTACAACTGAGAAGGTCCAGAGGAACATATATGGTCCCTACATCAGTAAATGAAAATGACAAGATTTTCAAGATAGCATGGTATGCTCACGACGGGCAGTCTTATAAAGAATCTAGTGCGATTGACGTGTCAATTGATGGAACTGTATCATTGGGCAATGTGCCTAGTTCTTTTTGCTTCAAAACATTTGATACCACCTCCGGCCATTTGTCAGCTACTATGATAGTTAATTCTGACAAATCTATATCGGTCCAAAGTTTATCAGCATTACAGATTGACAGCAGTATCGTATTCAATTCACCAATTGCGTTGAAAACATACAAGAACAAAGAACACCGAGATACTGACATTTGTGCGCCAGCAGCCGGCGCATTAATTTTTTTGCTGGACATTGATAGTGTTCAAGTATACACTAACCGGAGTGGTTGGAAAAATTTAATTTAAAATTTGTGGCATTATTTTCCCAACTGTATATTCTTTTATAAAAGGGCGTAGTCCTACATTTTGGTCATCGTATTTTGTATTACCTGTTGAAAGTTTCATATAATCTTTTGCATGTGTTTTAACATATTGTAAACCTGCATACCATATTCTGTATTCTTTAGTATCTTTGAACCCAGCTAAAAACCAATTATCTATTTCACTATACCAGTCTAAAGTACTTTTGTTTGCTTGCCAATAATTTGCATGCCAAGTTGACGGGTAAAGTAACGGCCTTAATACTCTTTCATGTACCGAACGATACATTTTTTGAAAGTCTCCACTAATTGAAGGTGTCCAACAAGGTATTAATGCTGGAGTTTTTTCTAAAAATTGTTTAATAATATGCACTTGTTTTGCAATAAGATCAGCACACGTTGGATGCCAATAAAAATTTTCAATAAATGCATTTGAGTAATCTGCCACGAATTCCTGAACTGTAGCTATGTTAACTGCCTGATCACCAAAAAACATAGTAAACACTCCATGCTTATCGATCCTTGTACGCGGTTTTTCTATTCCTAGAACCATTGCAATAGTTTTACCTTTATCAAATTCTTTTCTTACGTTGGCAAAATGTATAAAATTATGTCTCAGTAATCCGCTTACATTCAGTCTCTCTCTGGTAAAATTTAACCAACTTTCGTCTTTCTGTTCTGCGAAAAAATTTGACACCTGGGAGCTTGCATCTAACACTGTTATTTTTGTTGTTGGAGAAACATTCTTTATATGTTCTAACCTGCCGACGGTTTGGAATTTAAATTCAGCAGCTTCATTCCAGTTGTTGATCACTGTAGGATTGAACACAGTTACTGAGTTACAATCCTCCATGACATTGGTCACAACTTCGTCTATTAGTAACCCCTGTCGAAGAAAGCTTTCTAATACATTGTTGCTATCGCCGCCGCCACTAAATGCCAACATCACGTAGTCATATTTTTCTCTAATTTCTCTGGCACGACGATCATACAATTCGTCTAAACTGGCTGTTGGTTCTATATGCCACGGATATTGTCCAAACACATCATCGTTAAAATACCAGTTAACTGGTATTTTGTGTGTAGTTCCATATATACAGGCTTGGATCTTACTTGTAAATATTACATTATTGCATGTATAGTAACCCAATTCTGGCTGCGAAATACTTAATATTGTAGACGTCATGCAGTACTTATACACAATCATTGCATGTGTAGTAACCTAAATTAGGCTGAGAAATACTTAATATTGTAAAAGTAATGCGGTATATATTGCGGATACGGTCTTTAAATCATAAATAGAATGCTACAACAATGGAGAATAACAATATGTCAATAGTTTTTAGAAGAACATGTACCAAACAAGAGCTCAGTGAATCGGTGTCTTTTTCTGTCGACTCCGAAGATTTTATTACATATGTAACAGACACATTTGTTTCAACTGGCAAGTGTACAGCCTGGAGAACAATTGTTAGCGAGAATGAACAAACTAGGGTGATGGAATCAACGTGGAGTACTCAACAATTTGTGGATGAGGCTCTACAGGATCTGCAACTTCTAGAAGGCATTGACGCCATGAGCCAGTATAATAACGTTAATAATATAACTTCAACGCTCGATACTATCATTTATTAGTTCTAACAATTGCTTTTTATATTTTGGTAAAAATATACTAATGTCTTCTGGCTCTGTGTACCACTCTACTTGCTGATAAGTACGTCCCCACTTATTGTTTTGATAATCTGGTCCGTTGAATAACGCAGCAAGCTGCCTTGCTTTGTAAAAGTCCATGTGATCATTTTCCCAGATTAACACATGTCCTTCTCGACTTTTTTCTCTATATCCATATTTTTGCCAATTTAAATCAAAGTCACTAGGCCACTGAGTCAAATAATTAGGGTTAATATACATTGCGTTAAACTTCCAACTGTCTAACTGTATTTTCCCATCACGCAACATTTCTGCTATACTAATCACACCGTCTACTGTTTCATGGGGGCCGCCTACTATGAAGTTTCCGTGCAGCATGATATCGGGATATTTTTCTTTGATATAATTTATAGTTGCAATTTGTTTTTCTGTTGAATATCCTTTGCCAAACGCTTTTGCAGTAGTTTGATTCAATGATTCTAATCCAAAAAACATCGACCTGATACCAATATCATATAATAATTCCAATGTATCGGGCCGAGTTGTAATGAGATCAAGTCTTGCATAACACCAAAAATATGGCTGAAAGTTTAATGTTTTTATCGCGTCTCGCATTACTTCTAGCTTGTAACGAGAATCGTTAAAAGTTTCATCAACAATTACATATGTTTGAATGTTGTACTTTTCATAATTGTTTGCTAGCTCAGTTGCCATACTAGTAGCAGTCCGTTGATTGTCTAAATTTTTCTTTCCCCGCATAGGAGTAGAACAGAATGTACAATTAAATATACATCCTCTACCAATGCCAATGGGCAATTTGGTATGATTTACAACATCCTGTGGCAACCACCGCATTATATCGTTGTTAAAATCATGCGTCTTTGCTTCTCGATCATCAACTACAACTGTACCAAAAATATTTTTAACACAGTTGGGAATAGCTGTCCCATATAATAAATACTTTGCAACGTTTACTATAGAAATGTCACTATAACCAATGCACATGAAGTCCAGCCCAGTGATCTCGCGATTTGCAATTGCATCAAATCCGCCGAGTATAAGTTTTAATTTGCTAAATTTTTTTTTTAATCTAAATAAGACTTGCGAATCAAAACCTCCTTGCCCTTTCCAGTAGTCGTATCTGTTGGCTATTCCCTTAGGATTTGCGTTGTCTGTATTATTTGTATTAAAATTAACATGTTTGTTCCAAAATGTGCTGCTTATGCCAATCATCAATGTATCATCAGTAACAACTTTATCCAGTAATTCATTTATCTCTTTTATAGTATAGTTGATTGCATGATTGATTACCAAGCAAGTGAATCCAGCAGATCTCAATGCGTTTGCACAGCTAAACGCTCCTAACGGCGGGATACCAGCATTGCTTGACATATAGTTTTCTGAGACTTCTGCCCAGGCACCACTTGGATCAGCACCAGTTAAGATTACCACTTGGTACATATTATATCCTCACATCTGTATATTCGATTCACTAGCCCCATTTTGTGTGTTTCTATTATCTTATAATTGTTGGAGATCAATTTTTCCAAATCATCGAATGACATTTGTCCTCTTCCTGGACCTCGCCACCATGAAAAAAAGTATTCGTTTCCAACTGTTTTAATTTTTTCCAAATACAAATCTGGTCTAACTACAAATTCTAATATGCCACTGTTAACAACATAATCCCAGTTTCCTGGTAGTACAAAATTACTATCAAGATCCAACACAAGATCCGCCGACGGGATTCCATCTACGCCTAAATACTCGCAAGGTGTATAAAATTTTAACAAGTTTTTTGTTCCACAACCCAAGTCGATCACTGACTTATTTGGGATCATCATACTGGCAATCAGTTTGTTTCTGTCTTCCCAGTGAGGATTAGTTGTTTGTGAAATACTATATAGTTCCATGCGACTCATTGATTGTGGTTTAATACTTTATTTATGTTAACACTTTTGTAAACATCACTTATAAAATTGGCGTGCATTTGTTACAATTCGATAGGATCAGTTGATACAGTGGATACTTTTTCACCATCCATATATGTAGAGATTTCTACATTAAACCCCCACAAATTTCTAACATGATATAATACCGCTATAGTATCTTTTTCGTGCAATTCTGAACCATCCTTGGACATGTAATGCAACTCTAAAACTCTATCGTCATCAAGGTTAGCTGAATATACTTGAATGTCAGGATCATTTCTCGACCGATCATATCTATCGGCAAGCGCAGACCGTATCTCCTTGTATCCTTTTTTGTCATGGATCTGATTAACGATATATGACTCGCTATCTAAATCCTCAATGAGGAACATTTTAAAATCACGGATTACTTTGGGACCAAGGAATTGTCGTATGCCTGATTCGTCATTGTAGTTTGCTACAATATCGCGTATTACGCCAAAGTGATTCCCTTTACCAGCTATTGTTGGAAACCATTCATGGTCTTCGTCGTCGGGCTTTGTGCATATTCTTTCTATATCACGCAAAATGGCAAGACCTAACGCATAAGGATTGAAGTTTGGGCCCACCTGGTTGAAGTTACCTTGACGCACTACGCTTGCTTGTACGTCGGCTACTTCTAGCATAGAGCCTTCGTTGATTAATCCTTTTTCATATAAGCGACCAAGTATGTACATGTGAGTGTATGTGGCCATTCCTTCGTTTAATACCTTTGTCTTGCTTTGTCCATTGAAGTAAGTTGCTATAGTGCGGACGATTCTAATAATCTCGCGTTTCCACGGGGCAAGTGATGGTGAATGCTTTTCGATAAACTTGAGAATGTTTTCTTCAGTATCTACTGGGAATTTCTTGTACTTTTCCTCTTTGAGTTTTGGTGCCAATGGTAGGGTAGAATCCATTACCACATCAACAGTGGATAATAGATAATCTTCTTTTGCCAATCTTCGGGCAGTTTCTTCGGCTAGATTGAATACCTTTTTCTTAGTCTTATCAATCCCTTGTTGCTCAAGAGCATGGGCAGAATCAAGTACGGATTCAACTTCTGAGAGCCCATATTTCTCCTCACAATCAGAAATAAACTTTTTTGCAAAGGCAAGATAATCTACAATAGAGTCGGCCATACCTAGCTCTTTGAACAGGTAGTTGTTCTTGAAAAAGCTCGAATGGCCAAAAGCAGCATGAGCTATCACGAGAGCTTGAATAGTAGCAGAGTTGCCTTCCATTATGTAGTTGATGCAAGGATTTGTGTTCAAAACTATCTCGAATGCGAGTCCGGAATTGCCTTTCCTATAGTTATATTCATCGCGAGCAAACGACTTTCCAAAACTCCAATGATTGTAACCAGTTGGCATACCAACTCGTGAATATGCGTCAAGCATCTGTTCACTTGTTGTTACATAGAATACACTAGGATAGAAACTCAGACCCATCTCATTTACTGCAATTTTTTCGCACTCTTCATATATCCGTGATATTGTAGCAATATCCCACTCGTTGCCTTGGAATAGAAGCTTTGACTTCTTTTTCATTTAGTTTCCTTCGCGAAAATTTGACGAAATACTGAGTAAATATTCTCGGGTGTTAGCAGACTTTTTAGAATCATATTTTCAAAACGAGGTAGAAGTGTTTCATACACTTTCCATAGGTCTGTTTTGCGTGATGAGACTACATTGTATGTTGATATATGCTTTGCTGATACCTCCGTATATATAAAGTATTGTAATTTAGGTAACAACTCTTCTAACAGTTTAATTACCGCTTGGTTGTCGTCGTCAAAATTGTCACCATCGCTTGCTGATGCACAATAGATATTCCATTCTTCCACTGGATAGCGTTCTTTTATAATCTGTGAGGTTAGTTTAAATGCAGATGATACCACAGTGCCGCCAGACTCTTTACTATAGAAGAATTCTTCCTCGTTGCATTCTCGTGCCTCGGTTGTATGACGGATGAATACTACCTCAATGTTTTTATACTTCGATGATAGAAACATGTGAAGCAACATGTAGAAACGCTTTGCAAGATCTTTCTCATACTCACCAACAGAGCCCGATACATCCATGACGCAAAACATTACTGCTTGGTTCACTGGCTTTGTCTGTACATCAAATTTCTTGAACTTTAAATCAATTGGATCTAGGAATGAAATGGCGTTTGCTTTGCGTTTCAAACGGGTAATCTCCTGAACAATAGAACACCATTCTTCATTGCCATTTTGACATTTTTCCGGAAACTTTTCCATCTCTTCAAGTATGGCCTCTAGTTCTTTGATCTTCTTTAGTTTAGGAAATTTTAATGCAATACGACGCCCCAATGAATTAACCATGGACTTCTCAAGATCCAATAACGCCGGATTACCAGCTGATGTATATCCAGCACGAACGCGAACTGTAGATGTTACTTGCTTACTTGATTTCTTGATGAAATCTGGAAGTTCAAGGCCATCAAACAATATTTCTGCATACTCTTCCTTGGACAACACAAACTCAAATCCGTCTTCGCCATCCCCGGAATCTGATGCATCATTACCTTTACCGCCGCCTCTTGGTGGTTTATCAATAAGGTCATCGACTACATACTCTTTGTTTCCTGGTAGTACATACTTGTCGTTTATGGTATCTTGATCATGTCGGAAGCGTGGTTCGTTAATTCCGTCAATTGGGATTTTAACTTTCTGTTGACCAGTATTTGCAATTGAGCGGCCGCCAACAGAATCCTGCACTGCTTTCTTAATTGATTCCTTTGCCTTGCGGATAAAGCGTTCTCGATTGCCAAGGGATTTACCCCCTGGATTAGTTCGTCTATCTACAATGGTGTGTGACATGATTTTCTAATATTAAGTTAAAGTACACCATAAGCTTTAAATGTAGTAGTAATTACCGGAGTTGTAGAAGTACTAAGTGTGCAATTTACAACAGTAGCAGCTGCTACACTAACTGCCGCATCTGATGATGTCAAAGTATAGCCAGGTGGCATACTGCCTTCGATAGTTGTTAAAGCAGTATCACAAGTAGTCACAGAAGTAGTAGTAGTATTAGCTGCATTTACAGTACGCTTTGCATAATTTTGTGCATTAGCTGAACTTAAACCTGCAGCAATATTAAGTAATGCAGCTTGTCTAGCATCACTATTAGTATTTAAAAGTTTTGGAACTGCCGTAGCAGCCAATATACCAACAATAGACACTACAACAACTAGTTCCACTAACGTGAAACCTCGCTGGAAATTTGTGACAGCAGCAGCTATATATTCTAACCTTTTATGTTCAAGTTTCATGATTTTGCGATACGCAAATACCATTCAACCAAACGCCGAACAGTTTTTTCTGTGTAACCTTTATCAATCATCCGCTGTAGGAATTCTGCATGTTTGTCACCGTCGGCCTTTGTAGCCTTAGCAGAGAATGCAATTACTGGCAACATCTCCTCTGTATTAGAGAACATCTTCTTCTCAATAACTTCGCGAAGCTTTTCATACGATGTCCATGCTGGATTCTTTCCCTTATGTTGAGCACGACTTCTCATGACAAAGTTTACTACCTCGGCACGGAAGTCTTTTGGATTAGAAATTTGTGCTGCCTTTTCAATCTTCTCAAGTTCCTTATTCAACACTGCACGGTCGAACATCTGCCCGGTATCTGCATCTTTGAACTCAAGGTCTTGCACCCAATGATCTGCATAATCGATATAACGGTCAAACATGTGTTGACCAAAATCAGAATATGAATCGAGATACGCCTTCTGAATTTCATGACCGATGTATTCTTTATACTTCTCAGTTAGGTGTGTCTTAACAATTTCCAATAGCGATGTAGCTTGCTCTTCGGGGAACTGTTCTTGCTTAATGGCACGCTCAAGTACATACATCAAATGTACAGGATCACATGATACTTCACTTGGGTCAAAGTTATAAGTCTGTGACAGGATCTTAAATGCAAACCTGGTAGAGATTCCACGCATCCCTTCATCGACTCCGGCACTTTCTTTATACTCTTGCAATGTACGGGCCTTAGGATCTTTGTCACGAAGATTCTCACCGTTGTACACGGCCATCTTGGACACCTTAGATGAGTTCTCATGCTCTTTAAGCCGGGACAATACCGAAAAGTCTGCAAGAAGTTCCATGGTCATTGGGGCACACGGTGCAGTCTTGAGTGATGATTCAGCAATCATCTTCTTGTATACTTTGACTTCTTCAGTAGTTCGCAGGCAGTATGGGACTTTGACAATGTAGATACGATCTAGGAAGGCTTCGTTGTTCCTATTTGAACGGAAGGTAGTCCACTCTGCTTCGTTTGAGTGAGCAAGTACAATTCCACTAAACGGGATAGCACCGAGGCCTTCCTCGGTCCCATTATAGTTGCCCTCTTGCGTTGCGGTTAGCAGAGGGTGCAATACTTTGATAGGTGCCTTGAACATCTCAACGAATTCAAGGATACCTTGATTAGATAGGCACAGGCCGCCGGAATAACTGTATGCATCGGTGTCAGATTGCGAAAATTCCTCAAGCATCCGTATGTTGATCTTACCGCATAGTGCAGAGATGTCTTGGTTGTTGTCGTCGCCTGGTTCTGTTTTAGAGATGGCAATTTGATTCAGTTTGTTAGGCCACATCTTCATCACCGAGAATTTTGATAAGTCTCCCTTAGTTTCTTGGAGACGCTTTAATGCCCATGGTGAAGGAATGCTTTGCATGTAACGTGCAGGAATTCCATAATCTTCTTCTACATGTGAACGTAGCGAGTCATCTGTAAACAATCCAAGCGGAGATTCAAATACCGGAGAAACTTTATCCCCACATTTCAATACGTAGATTGGCTGCTTCTCCATCATATTCTTTAGACATTCTGCTATAGATGATTTAGCAGAACCAACTGGCCCAAGTAGATACAGAATTTGCTTTCGTTCTTCCAGTCCCTGTGCAGAATGACGGAAGTAGCCAACGATGCGTTCAATTGTGTCTTCCATTCCATAGAAGTCTGCAAATGGTTTATAACGATTAATTGTACGGTTTTGAAAAATGCGAGACATAGTAGGATCTGACGAGGTATCGATTTTTTCAGGCTCCCCAAATGCTTTTAGCATTCTTTCTGCTGGAGATGCATACGTATCAGGAGATTTCTTGCAAAGTGCAAGATACTCTTCTAACGAATATTCTTCACTGTGTTTCGATTTTGCTACATCTGAATAGAGATCAAAAAGCTTATTCATCTGGTGTTCCTTAATTTAAAATCACTGCTACTATTACTTATCTTAATAAGAAATATCAAAATTAATGTCCTACATATAGTATATACTTCTTTTATGGAAATGTCAATAACTAATAACTTGTTGCATAGTGCCGTATGACCGCGGCACTCTTTGGATCACTTAATAATTTTGCAAGTCCCGGATGCAATGGTGTGGGCCACTTGCCAACTTCCACCCATGCTGATCCTTGTGATTCCCAATCTAATACAGGCTTAAATTCATGTGGCACTACAGCCAGGAAATTATAATATCTAAAGCCAGACGCATGAAAGAATACATATAATGGGATTAATTCCATTGGGCCGTTATAGCCGGCTTCTTCATGCACCTCGCGCTTTACTGCGGCTGCTGGATCTTCTTTTGCATCTATAGCACCTCCCCATGTGCCCCATGTTCCGGGTTGTTCAACTTGAGAACTACGATGAGCGATACATATCTTTCCTGTGTCATGTGCTAGAAAGATGCAACCGGCTGCTCGCTTACCCCAGAAGCCAGTTTGCTTTAACGCTTGATCATGTTCAGCATCATCTTCGGTGATAATTTCTCGTAGACGCATTAATAATCGTCCTCGTTGTCTTTGTAACCAACTACAGGAACCTGTCCCACTAGTGTTAGGAAACTTGTATCAAACCAAGCAGTAGATTCAACATCCCATCCATACATAAAATCACTGTCGTAACGATATCCGCCGTGCCATACACCATCGAAATGTTTGGCAACTTGATCCCATGGGAACGCGGCAGTTAGACTACCATAATGGTCTCCGTGACCAATGGGTTTGGCAGTTCCAAGATTTTCAAATGCACGGTAGATGCGTTGCGCATCGTGCTCGGAATTTAGTTCCAATATCAACGCACCGGGCTTTACCTTATACAAGTAACCCTTGTTGCTAAACCAATCTG
>Ga0209702_10002685_pt1 | contig 30150 bp, 32 predicted proteins | sample FRY01_FD_187210 | JGI IMG/M metagenome (GOLD analysis project Ga0209702, IMG submission 187210) | Freshwater microbial communities from Lake Fryxell liftoff mats and glacier meltwater in Antarctica - FRY-01 (SPAdes) (version 2) | ecosystem: Environmental > Aquatic > Freshwater > Ice > Glacier... | reverse complement strand
GCAAAGCTGACCATGCACCGACGCGGTTTGGGTTGCTGCGCCAGGTGCTTCTGCTCCCTGTGGGGTAGTTTTCCGATTTGCCCAGCAGCGCTTCATCGGGCTCTGCCCAAGCAGGTGGGCAAAAAAAGATCAGCGCGAACAATGAAGCTATAAATGGAAGTTTGTACATGTTGTGGTCTCCATGTGATTGATATTAACGAATGTCATGAGCCGCTGGAGTTCTGCATAAGCTTGCGGCCAGTCGCCCAGGCTGATCGGCCAGCGCCGCGGCGTAGTCATTGATGCGGGCATGTGGTACACCGGCGGCGTTGAACGCCCCGATCCAGTGGTCTACCGGTTGCTGGGCGAAGACAGCCTCCAGGATTTCCTTGAGCGCGACCTGGTTACTGGCCCTGGCGGTGGTACTGATAAAGCGTTCGTCGGTCGGTAGCCCAGGCAAGCCGACCACACGGCAAACGTCGAGCCAGAGCTTGTGGTTGCCGGCGGCGATTGCGAAATAACCATCGCGCGCCGCGAACGCCTGATACGGCGCGTTGCGCGGATGGGCCGAGCCGAGTTTTCCCGGACTACGCCCGTTGCCGAAGTATTCGCTCGTCTGCAACGCCGCAATACCCAGGGTACAACCAAACATCGGCACGTCGACATGCGCACCCCGTCCCCCCGCACGAACATGGGCGAGCATCGCCGCAATCGAGAATGCGGCATACAGACCGGAGGCAAAATCGGACACCGGCACGCCGCACTTGACCGGCGCCCCGTCGGCTTCGCCGGTGACACTCATGACACCCGCGGACGCCTGGATGGTCAGATCGAAGCCGCCTTCGCTTCGGCAGCGCGTGGTCCAGTCTGTCCGAACGCAGAGATCGAGCAATACAACAAGTTCGGGTGAACTTCAGCGAAGCTTGGGTAGCCCAGTCCGAGTCGGTTCATGACACCTGGGCGATGGTTCTCGATGACGATGTCGGAGTCCATGATCAAAAGCCGCGCCAATTCCACGTCGGCCGGCGATTTGAGGTCGAGCAGGACTGACTTCTTGTTCCGGTTCAGCGATGCGAAGTTCTTGCTGTATCCGGCGTTCAAAGGTGGCCACTGTCGCAGGCCGTCGCCAGTTGGCGGCTCCACCTTGATGACATCTGCGCCCATATCCGCAAGCAGCATTGCGGAGAAAGGTCCTGCCGCTGTAGAGCAAAACTCCACGACTTTAACGCCTGCAAGAGGCAGCACGGACTTGACGGTATGCGCCATGCGAAAGGGCTGCCGGTCACACGCCAAGCAAAAGTGCTCACTGTGCTCGGAGTCTGAGTGTGTGAGCGGTACATGAGATTGAGCGTGAAAAAGTTACTCAGTGAATCGCACATTGTTTCGCAAAACAGGAGCAATCTTCTCATATGTGCAATGCTAGCCCAGGGTCATACGACGTGACTGAACGGCTCACGGAATCGACCATGACCGTTCGGAGCAACGTGCCTGGTCTGCCTCCACACACCCAATAAAACGCGGCCATCGCAAGTTCCCTTGGCAACAGCGCGCTATAGGAGGGACACGAACACCGATGGCCTTCCGTATTGGCCCAGGCCAGGTCGGCTGGATCGACTCAACTACGGACTCGTGCGACGCGAAGCGAGAGGACATCAGCATGACCCTGGAGCCGTACCTCCCAAGCCCGGATGTTGCGGCGAAGTGCGCCCGGCTGGACAAAGCCCGTCGCTTGCAGGCAGCAATCACCGGCGCCCCGGAATCCAGTCGGTCCCCGCCAGCGGCACGCCCGCCATCGCCGCAGCCTCCACTGTCAGCGCCACCAGATCCTCGCGCTCAAGGTGATGCACATTTTGCTTGCCACAGGCGCGCGCGATCGTGGTGAGTTCCATGTTCATGGTCTTGAGGTAGTTGCGCAGGCGCTTGGCACCCACCGCCGGTTCGAGCCGGGTCTCGAGCAGCGCGTCCTGCGTCGTCACGCCCACCGGGCAGCGACCGGTATGACAGTGGTGGCAGAAGCCCGGCGCCGTTCCCAGCGCAGCGTAGTCCTGCACCGCGCTGATGTGCTGGCCGCCCTGAACGTAAGTCTCGGAGTTGCAGCCCAGCGCGAACAACACACCCTGCCCGATCGATACCGCGTCCGCGCCCATGGCAAGTGCCTTGGCTGCATCGGCCCCGCTGCGGATGCCGCCCGAGACGATGAGCTGGACCTGCCCTTTCATGTTCAGGTCCTCCAGTGCGTCAACCGCCAGGCGCACCGCCGCCAGCGTGGGAATCCCGACGTTCTCGATGAAGGTGGTCTGCGTGGCCGCCGTACCGCCTTGCATGCCGTCCACCACCACCACATCGGCGCCGGCGTGCACGGCGAGTTTGACGTCGTTGAACACGCGTGTCGCCCCGATCTTCACGTAGATCGGCACCTTCCAGTCGGTAATCTCGCGCAGTTCCAGAATCTTGATCACCAGGTCGTCCGGGCCGGTCCAGTCGGGATGGCGCGCCGCCGATCGCTGGTCCACGCCCTGTGGCAGCACCCGCATGGCCGCCACGCGCGGGTTGATCTTCTGGCCCAGCAACATGCCGCCACCGCCGGGTTTGGCGCCCTGGCCAATCACGACCTCGATCGCATCGGCGCGGCGCACATCATCTGGATTGAAGCCGTAGCGCGATGGCAGGCACTGGTAAACCAGCACCTTGGAAGACTCGCGCTCCTCGCGCGTCATGCCGCCGTCGCCGGTGGTGGTGGAAGTGCCGACCTCGGTGGCGGCGCGGCCCAGCGCTTCCTTCACGTTGGCCGAGAGCGCGCCAAAACTCATGCCGGCGATGGTGATGGGCATCTCCAATTCCACCGGCTTCTTGGCAAAACGTGTGCCCAGCACGGTCTTGCTGCTGCACTTTTCGCGGTAGCCTTCGAGCGGGTAACGCGACAGCGACGCGCCGAGAAACAGCAGATCGTCGAAATGCGGCACTGGTCGCTTGGCGCCCAGGCCACGGATCTCGTATAACCCGCTGGCTGCCGCGCGCTGGATGTAGTCGATGGTCTTGCGATCGAAGGTGGCGCTTTCCTCGCGCGAGACCGGTGCCGGGCCCGTATTGCTGGTCGTCATATCTAGTATTCCTGCTTCGCGTCCGCGTTCCAGTGGTAGAGCTGCTTGGCCGACGCCACGCGACGGAAGCTGGCCGGGTCATGCGCAAGGCCGGCCGCCTGGAGCAGGCTGGCAACGGCGGCACGGTCGGCGTCGGTCATGGGTTCGAACTGCGCGTCGGCACCGAGCGACTTGACCTCGCCGCGCACGTACAGCACGGCCTCGTACAACGAGTCTCCAAGGTTCTCTGCCGCATCGCCGCAGACCACGATTCGCCCGGCCTGCGCCATGAACGCCGAGAACGCGCCGACGTCGCCGCCAACCACGATGTCCGCGCCCTTGAGCGAGATGCCACAGCGCAGGCCTGCATCACCTTCGATGACCAGCAGGCCGCCGTGTGCGGAGGCGCCAGCCGAGACGCTGGCGAAGCCGCGCACGGTGACACGCCCTGACATCATGTTCTCGGCCACGCCGGGGCCGGCATTGCCGGCGATGTTCACCGTCGCATGCATGTTCATGCCGGCGGCGTAATAACCGGCGTGACCGCGGATGTCGATCTCGATCGGTGCGTTGACACCCACCGCGATGGAGTGCGCGCCGTCCGGGTTCTCCACCACCACCCGCTGGGTCGGCCCCATCGGGCCGTGCAGGAACTGGTTGAGCGCACGTACGCTGCCGTCGGCGATGTCGAACACCACGGAATCAGGTGTCTCGGCTTTCATCTCAGATGCTCCAGGAATAGATGTGCTCGGGCTTGGGCTCGAACAGCTGCGCATGCTTGACGTCGGGCAGGTGGGCCAGCGAACGGAACTCGGAGGCAATGGCCACATAGTCATCGGTTTCGGCCACGATCGCCGGCTTGCAGGCGAACGGGTCGCGCACCAGTGCCAGCTTGTCGCGCGTGCCCATGAGGAAAGTGTAGAAACCGTCGAACACCTCGAAACCCTTGTGCAGCGCATCTTCGAGGTCGTCGCCCTCGCGCATGCGCCATTCCAGGTAGCGGCACGCCGCCTCGGTATCGCAGTCGCCGTCGAATTCGATACCCAGCGGCTCGAGCTTGCGGCGCAACTGATGCGGGTTGGAAAGTGAGCCGTTGTGCACGATGCACCAATCCTGCCCGGCGGTGTAGGGGTGCGCGTTCTCCACCGTGACGGCCGACTCGGTCGCCATGCGGGTATGGCCCACCAGATGCGTGCCTTCCAGCGCGCCGAACCGGTAACGCGCTGCGATGTCAGCCGGCGTGCCGACGTCCTTGTAGAGGTCGATCGCGCTGCCGCTGGAGAGCACCTGCACACCGGAAATATGCTCCTTGAGCCAGGTCCGCACCGATGCAACCGGCGCGGCCACGGTGAGCACCGCATGGTTGCCCTTGACCGCGATGGCCGCCTGCACGTCGCAGCCATCGCGCACCTGGGCGAGCAGCCCGTCCCAGTCATACGCCGCGCCCAGCGAGCCCGCGCCGGAGTACAGCGACAGCTTGTGGCGATCATCCTTCAGCCGGTCAGTGAACACGGCCATGCCGGCCGAATCCTTGCCACGGCCGGTCATGCCCACCAGCATCGGCAACATCAGTTCCCCCAGCCGCGGCCGCAGCACCGGTCGCTTCAACAACAAACCCACGATTCCGCACATGATGGTGTCCCCCGATGCTCAGAAAAATTCAAGGTAACGGGTTTGCTCCCATACCGACACGTGGCGCGAGTACTCGACCCATTCCATACGCTTGAGTTTGAGGTATTCGTTGAACAGGTTGGCCCCGATCGCGTCGCGGATCACCGTGTCGCCCTCCAGCGCCACGATCGCCTCGCCCAGGTTCTGCGGCAGCAGTGCGATGCCGCTCTGCTTGAGTTTCTCGGGTGACCATTCGTACAGGTTCTCGTTGTTGGGTGCGCCCGGGTCCAGCTTGCGCGTTATGCCGTCCATGCCGGCAGCCAGCAGCGCCGCGGTGGCCAGATAGGGGTTGCAGCCGCCGTCCGGCAAACGGAACTCGAGCCGGCCATGGGGAATGCGCACGCAGGCGGTGCGGTTGTTGTCGCCATAACTCACATAGGCTGGCGCCCAGGTCGCGCCGGACAGCGCACGCCCCACGACCAGCCGCTTGTACGAGTTCACGGTCGGCGCGCAGATGGCAGCCAGCGCGCGCGCATGTGCCAGGATGCCGCCGGTGAACCAGTAGCCCATCTGCGAGAGGCCCAGTCCGTGCTTGTCGCTGGTGTCCAGGAACAGGTTTGCGGTCTTGCGGTCGCCCAGCGAAAGATGGAAATGCGCGCCGGTACCCGCACGGTCGGAGAACGGCTTGGGCATGAAGGTCGCGATCATGCCCATCTGGTGCGCAACCTCGCTCGCGGCCATCTTGAAGAAAGTGAGATTGTCGGCCGACTTGAGGGCGTCCGCATACGTGAAGTTGACCTCGAACTGCCCGTTGCCGTCTTCGTGGTCGATCTGGTAGATGTCCAGCCCCCCATTGCGGCCACCCTCCACCACGCGCTGCAGGAACTCGGCCTGACGCGACAGGCCTTTGTAGTCGTAACACGGCTTGTCGAGGTTGTCGGTCGCATCGACCGGCACCAGCTTGCCCCCGCTGTCGCGCTTGAGCAAGAAGAACTCCGGTTCGATGCCGGTGTACAGCGTCATGCCCTTCTTGGCCAGTGCCTCCAGATTGCGCTTGAGCACCACGCGCGAGCAGTACTCGTAGGGTTTGCCTTTCACATGGCCGTCGCAGGCCATGCGTGCAAAGCCCGGCATCCAGCTCATGGGCGCAAGCGTCGACAGGTCGCCCACCGCCATGTAGTCCTGGCTGTTGGGCTCCATGCCAAAGCCCCACATGGCAAAGCCGGCAAATCCGGCGCCGTCGGTGAGCACCATGTCCAGATGCTCGACCGGCACGGCCTTGCTCTTGGCTGCCCCGTGAATATCGACGAACTGCGCCAATAGGAACTTGATACCGTGCTGCTTGAAGAATTTCCTGGCCTGATCCTTGGTCATGATGTCCTTGTGGTTCTTGATGGATAGGTGGATCCGTTGATGAAGGCCAATCAGCCTGCCTGGTTCTCGCCGCCCAGATCAGTGACGATCTCGCCCAAGGTCCGCGATAGATAGGGTGCAAAAGTCGGGTCAAAGACCATCCGGTAGACCTGCCCGCCGTTCTCGATGCGCGGGAACACCAGTACAGCGACGCCGACCACGAGCGTCATCAGCAACGGCGACGTCGACAGGTCGACAGCGGCAAAATTGACATTGCAAGTTTGCAAGAAGACATCCGTCGCCGATGGGCCACCGAGCAGGATGCAGGCGTCTCGCCGGTGCACCGGGTAGACGCCGCCACCCGCCGAGCGCGCGCCTGACCCCAGGGCAGCACGTAACGCGTCGATCCGCGCCGGGACCGCATGCTCCACATAGAACTCGGTGTACGCGAGGCGTCCCAGCAACCCGGCACCGTCGTCCAGGGAGACCGCTGTGTTCGCCTGCGCTGGCAAGGACAAGCCCTGCGTTTCGCACCAGGCGGGCGCGCCGGCACCCTTGAAGCCGAATCTTGCCCGGCCCGAACCGTCGCGCAACCAGACTGGCGCCGTCACCTGGCTAACTGGCTTCCGGGCGCTCATGAGTTGCCCCGCGCGCTATGCGCTGTGGTGCAGTGAAGCTTGGCGACGGCCTGGCGGCTTACTGGGCTACCCTCCGTGCTGCGCACTGCGGGATTCGCCTCGGGAACGGCCCGGCGGCTCATGGCTTCATTCCTGCGGTGGCCACACGTTGGCGGGCACCTGTCGCATCGTAAAACGGCAGCGCTGTCACGACTGCACCGACCATCGCACCACCGTCGATACGAATGTGAATGGTGCTTCCTTCCGCCGCAAGTACCGGATCGACCAGCGCCAGGCCAATGACACGCCTCAAGCTGGGGGAACGTGCGATCGATGTGACCCGCCCGGCAAGTTCGCCTTCGCGAACCACCAGATGGCACTCCTTGGGCATACCTGCCGCGTCGTCGGCAAGCACAAAACCAACCAGCGTCTGGGTTGGTGGCTGCGCCCCGAGAATTCGGAGCGACCGCTGCCCGATGAAGAAGGGCTTGTTCATCCGCACGGCCCAATGGATGCCAGCCTGAAACGGATTCGTCAAGCCGTCCGTGTCCTGGCTCACGATGACATGGCCTTTTTCCAGACGCAGAATGCGTTGCGCCGACACCAAAGGCGCGAATGCCCATCTGGTTGCCGGCCGCCATGACGGCGTCCCAGAGTTGCACCGCGCTGTCTGCAGCGACATGCAACTCGTAACCCAGTTCTCCAACGAAGCCAACCCGCAATACGCGGGCCTCGACACCGGCCACACGCATGTTTCGCACGCCAAGGTAGGGAAATTCCTCTGCCCCTGCCGCCTCATCACAAATCTGCTGCAGGACTTCACGCGAACGCGGCCCGGCCAGGTTCATGGCCGCCATGTGGCCGGTCAGATTGGCAATACCGACGTCCAGTCCCCACAGGGTGTTCAAACGCGTCAGTTCACGGTACACCGTGGCACTGCCACTGGTCGTGGTGGTGAAGTAGAAGTGCTCCTCACCCAAGCGCGCGATGACGCCGTCGTCGACGATGACGCCCGATTCGTCGACCATCAGGCCGTAGCGTGTCATGCCGACGCGCAGATTGGCAAAGCTGCCGGTGTAGACCCGCTCCAGGAACTGCGCCGCGTCTGGCCCATAGATGTCGATTTTCCCGAGCGTGCCAACGTCGATGAGCCCTACGCCCTCGCGCACAGCCAGCACCTCCGCCGCGATGGTTTCATCGCGCGGCGTGCCGGCGCGCTGGTAATACTCCGGCCGCTGCCATTGGCCGGCCGGCATCCAGACCGCGCCGAGCGCCGTGTGGCGCGTGGCCAGGGGCGTCGCACGGTCAACCTGGAAGCCGCGTCCGGCCAGGTGTTCCATCGGCACCGGGTGGAACATGGGGCGCGATGTCGTCGTGCCAACCCGTTCGATCGGCTCACCCCGAAGACGCGCCAGGATGCGAATCGCGTTCATGTTCGAGTGCTTGCCTTGGGAAGGCCCCATGCCGACGGTCGAGAACCGCTTGAGCAGTTCGATGTTGTCGTAGCCCTCCTGCACCGCATTGACAAAGTCCTTGAGTTGCAGGTCTTCATCGAAGTCTACGAAATTGCGGCCTTTCGGATGATCAAAGATCGGATAGCGATGGGACGGCGTGCCCTGGCCCCGAAGGTTCGGGCGCTCCGTTGGCGATTCGCCGCGCGCAGCGGCGGCGGCCGCGAGTCCGGCATGGGTCCCATCGGAAAGCCGGGCCTCCAGGCCGTAGACACCGTTGGCGCGGCCGCAGACGTAGAGTCCCACAGGCAAGACAGACGGGACGAACTGCTGCAAGCCTTCGTCGAAGCGCATCTTGGCACCCGCCTGGTAGGCCAGCGCCAGCGCTGGCGCATATCCGACCGACATCAACAAGGTGTCGCACACAATTTCTTCCACCTGCCCCGCATCCCAACTACCGTCTGCACGCAGTGCAGCCACTAGAACGCCGCGCAGGCGACCATCGCGCCCGGCGCGCGCCTCGACCACCGCTCGGCCCTTTCTGACTGCGACGCCATCCGGGTTCACGGCCGCGCCGTCGGAGCGCAAATCCACAACAGCCACGACCGTCGTACCGGCCGCGCGTAAATCCTGCACCAGCACATACGCGTCGTCGTTACCGGCAAACACCACAACGCGCTCACCGGGCCCAACCGCATAACGCGCAATCAGCCGCTGCGCCGCCGAGCCCAGCATGACGCCGGGAAGGTCATTGTTGCGAAACACAGCCGGTTGCTCGTAGACACCGGTGGCCAGCACTACCGCGCCGGCGCGCATCTTGACGATGTGGCCCGGGGTGACGATGGGCACCCAGTGATCTGCGTAATAGCCCCCGGCAAAACTGCCACAGATGACATCGATGTCCGGGTGCGAAAGGACCTGATTGACAAGGCCATTCACACGTTCACGCTGAATGGCATCGCCTCCTGCGGCATAGAGCCCGCTGCCTCCGAGGTGGGCGTTCTCGTCCACCAACACCACCCGCACATTGCCCAAAGCCGCGGCCAGGGCAGCCGAGAGCCCCGACGGACCACCGCCGATCACCAGAACGTCGCAAAAACCGTAGCGCTTGGGCGTTCGGACACGTGGCGCTTGCACGTCGACCCATCCCAGGCCGGTCACGCGCCGGAACATGCGCTCCCACATCGGAAACAGGCGCCTGGAATAAAACGCCTTGTAGTAAAAACCGACCGGCAGGAATGCGCCGAGTCGGTCCAGCAGGCGCGCCTTGTCATTTTCCAGACCGCCAAAGGTGTTGACAGCCTCGATCTGCTGACCCTCGCCCAAGAGTTCCACGTCAGCGCGCACATTCGGGCGACTGTGCGTCCCGCCGGCTCCGCCTCGGACCTGCATCAAGGTGTTGGTGTCGTGATTGGCCACCGACAACACACTGCGCGGCCGGTGGTATTTGAAGCTGCGCCCGAGCACGGTGGTCCCGCTGGCCAGCAGGGCACTGGTGATCGTGTCGCCCGCAAAACCGCTAAACGGCTGCCCTTCGAAACGCGCGTGTAGCGGCTTGGACCGGTCGATCCACTCCGCCGGCTGTGGCGGCAGGCGCTTCATGACGCCGGCCTTTGGTACAGGTAGGTGCGCACGACGGAGTCGGTCGCGGTATTGCGCTCGGCAACAAACCAGACGCCGGACGCAATGTGATACCACCACTCGTGTTTGACATCGGCGATGCCCCGTCGATTGAACACGTAGGCGGCCCATTCCACATCGCTGACCGTTGCAGGGTCGGGCATGGGCCGCAACTCACCGCCATAGGCAAACTCACTGACCGGACGCGGGCCATTGATGGGACAGTTCAGGATCTTCAAGCGTGCTGCCTAATGCCCGACGGACGCCGCGCCCTTTTCGCCGGTCAGGGCGTAACGCGCAAATCGATCCAGGCCAAAGCTCTCAATCAGCGGATGGTTGCGGTCGTTGGCGACCGTGGAACTCATGGTCCAGCCCGCCACCGGCGTAGCCTTGAAACCCCAGGTGCCCCAGCCGGCATCCAGATAGAAGCCTTCCACCGGCGTCTTGCCCATGATGGGTGCGAAATCCGGCGTCATGTCGGCCATGCCGGCCCACTGCCGATTCACCTTGACCCCTGACAAGAACGGAAACATGTCCAGCATTTGCGCCGATAGCGACTCGGCAAAATCCAGCGTGGAACGCGTGGCATGCAGCTCGTACGGGTCGAGTGAGGCGCCCATCACCAACTCTCCGCGTGCGGTCTGGCTCACGTAAATGTGCAGGGAGCCCGACACCAGGATCGGATCCAGACAGGATTTGATCGGCTCGCTGACCATGGCTTGAAGGGGATGGATATAGATCGGGCTGTCCAGCCCTACCATGTCCAGCATGCGGGGCGTTGATCCCGCGACCGCGCACAGGACCTTGTCCGTTGCAATGCTGCCGCGACTCGTCTCCACGCCCCGAACCCGGCCGCCTTCGACACGAATGCCGAGAACCTCGGTCTGTTGATGAATCTCGACCCCGCGCATGTCAGCGCCGTGGCCATAGCCCCAGGCGACCGCATCGTGGCGGGCGATCGAGCCCGGCGCGTGGAAGAGCGCACCCAGTATCGGCGCGTGGCCGGCGCAGGTGATGTCCATATGTGGACAGGCCTGCTGCACCGCCTGCGCATCCACCACCTCACTGTCCACCCCATAATGCTTGTTCACCTCGGCGCGCCAGCGCATCGTGCGCATCGCAGAATCGGTGTGGGCCAAGGTGAAATGGCCGCGCGTCGAATAGAAAAGGTTGAGGTCAAAATCTTCTGACAGATCGCGAAACAACTCCAGGCTCTTGTCATAGAACTTCACGCCGGCCGGCGTAAGGTAATTCGACCGGATGATGGTCGTGTTGCGCCCGGTGTTGCCACCACCGATGTAGCCTTTTTCAAGAACAGCAATATTGCGCACGCCGTGGTCGCGTGCCAGATAGTAGGCTGCCGCCAGCGCCGATGATCACGACGTCGTACGCCTTGCGCAGCTGCGCATGGTGCGTGAACATGCGCGGCTCCGGATGCCTGGACGAAAGGGCAAATCGCAGCAGACGCCAGGGCATAGAGTATCAAGTGAAAGTTGAAAAGGGCTCAGTCTAGCGCCCGCTTCCGCCTGTGTCAATACCGACAGGCACATTTTGTTTCTTGGCAAGAAACTCTGTACGTCCTGTCGTAGAATCGGTCCAGCCGAGTCCGCCCTCCCCAATATCAATTCTATGGTCAGCAAAACGTCCCGAACAAAGCCGTTGAAACCACCTGGTGACGATCTGCCCCAGGCGAGGGCACTGGATCAGCATATTGGTGCAACAGTACACGCGCTGCGCTCCCGACGTGTGATGACGATTGCCGATTTGTCGCGTCGCTCCGGCATCAGCGTCAGCATGTTGTCCAAGATCGAGAACGCGCAGGTTTCGGCCAGCCTGGAGACCCTGCTGTCCCTGTCTGGCGCGCTCGGCGTTGGCGTCGCCGAACTGATGCAGGAGTTCCAGTCGCGCGAAGGAGTCGTCCAGTTCGTCCCCAAGAACGGTGGACTGGAAGTGGTCCGCCGTGGGACCAAGATGGGCCACACCTACCGCCTGCTGTTTTCGCACCGCGGTCCGCACAAACCGTTCGAACCCTTTCTGGTGACACTGACCGACGCCAGAGAAATGTTTCCGTCGTTCAAGCACAAGGGCCTGGAGTTCATCCACATCCTGGAAGGCAAGCTGCGTTATCGCCACGGCGATCAGACCTTCGTGCTGGCGCCGGGTGACTCCATCACGTTTGACGGCGATGTTCCGCACGGACCTGACGCCCTGATCAAGCTGCCGATCGTGATGCTCGCCATCATGGTCTACCCTGAGGCAAAAGAATGAGACCGGGTGCGCCTTGATGCAACGTCCTCACAACGTGGTCGCGATGCCCGCCATCGATCGGATAGTGGCCGAGTATTCAGTCGATGCGGCATGGAAGACGGTACGCCCCCCGTCGTGCGATCTCGATGATGGCAGCACACTGAGCCTGATGGCCCAGTTGCGCGCTGCAGAGTTCGCAATGCCAGCCCACCCCGGATACTGAGCCCGGCCCGATGGGATCGCAGCCCGCCTTTCGCGTGCGCTCGGTCGTTCCGCTCGGCGACACCGCGGTGCTGGTCGAGTTCGCCGATCAGCTCGATCCAACTGTCAACGCAGGCATCCAGCGACTGGCCAACGCCATCGGCCGGCGCAAACTGCCCTGGATCCGTGACGTGGTGCCCGCCATTGCATCGATTGCGGTGCACATCAACATCGGCATCACGGACGAGTCAGATACGGTCGAGATGGTTCGCAGCCTTGTCGAGGTATGCCTCGGCGACAAGGCTCTGCCCAGCCGCGCGCCGCGGCCCTCAATTGTGGTTCCGGTGTGTTACGACGACGGTTTTGGCATGGACCTGCAAGAAATCGCCGAGCGCACTGGTCTGAGCGTCGACGACGTGGTGCGCCGCCATCTTGGCAGCGACTTTCGTGTACTGATGGTCGGCTTTGTCCCTGGCCACCCCTATCTGGGCGGACTCGATCCGAAACTGGCAGTACCGCGGCGCAATGCGCCCCGGCTTCGCATGCCCGCAGGAACTGTCGCCATCGCCAATGCGCAGTGCGTGGTATATCCCTATGAAATCCCGGGTGGATGGAACGTCGTTGGCCGCACTCCGTTGCGTTTGTTCGACGCCGCTCGCCCAAGGCCCAGCCTGTTCGAACCGGCCGACGAGGTGCGTTTCGAGCGCATTGTGCGAGCGCAATTCGACCAGATCGCAAAGCGTGAGGGCACGCAATGAGCGCGAGGCCTTCGACACGGCACCCGCCGCAGGTAAGCGTGGAGCGCGCGGGAGTACAGACCACCATTCAGGACTGCGGCCGCTTCGGTTACCAACACCTTGGTGTGGTTCCTGCAGGCGCGATGGATATGGAATCCATGTTGCTTGCAAACGCGCTGGTTGGCAATGCGCCTGACACCGCTACGCTCGAGATGGCTTTGCAAGGCCCCACATTGCGATTTGCCTGCGAGGCGCTGATCGCGGTGGCGGGAGCGTCCTACAGCATCCGCGCCGCGCGCGGGCAGACGGTCAACATGATGGCATCCAATCGACCGATCCTGCTGGCGGCAGGTACACAGGTGGCCTTCGACCATGCGCCGGACGGTGCCCGCGCCTACCTTGCCGTGGCGGGCGGCTTTGACGTGCCATCGATTCTGGGTAGTCGATGCACCTATGTTCCTGCGGGATTCGGCGGGCACGCGGGTCGTGCCCTGAAAAAGGGCGACCAGCTCGCATTGCTGCCGCAGGCGAGCAGCCTGGCCCGAACGCGATTCGATTCCTTGCGCAAGAGGAACTCCGGCGTCGTTGACTATGCATCGGCGGTCACGACCGTACGCTGGTCAGTTCGTCCCAGCAGTTTGTCGGAGGACGAGGTCACGCTGGTGCGATTCATCAACGGCCGCCATCGCGCACTATTCACGGCACAGGCGCTTCAGGCATTCGAGTCGTCGACCTATCGGATTTCGCCAGACTCCAACCGCATGGGGTACCGCATGATCGGCCCGCGCCTTGAACGCGCGAGCACGCGCGACGTCCTTTCCGAACCTACCAACCTGGGAACGGTGCAGGTTCCAGCCGATGGCTCGCCCATTGTCCTGATGGCCGACCACCAGACCACAGGCGGCTATGCCAAGATCGCCGAAGTCGCCAGTGCAGATATCCCACGCTTGGCGCAGCTGCGCCCTGGACAACAGGTGCGATTCGTGCCCTGCTCGCTAGCGCAAGCCCTTGCGTTGGCACGGGCCGCGCGAATTGCATTGGCAACCAAGACACAGGCATTGGCCTGGCTGTACGAAGCTTGATGGCGAAGGCCTGAAACGGATCTCACATGGAAAACGGAAAACACATCGACATCAATTACGACATGGGTGAGAGATATCGGCCCCTGACTCAAGGACACCGCCGCGCGCATCGCACACGATACGTCAAACGGCTGACAATTCCCCCGTCCTGCCTGGAGGAATCTGACTGGCCAAACGCGGGGGCATTTGAAGTGGCCATCGGCGTGTGTATATCAAGTACATGAGTTACATTTTTCTACGCGAGAACCCATTCGCCAACTCTTTCAGAGCGGGCATGGATCCCCTTCAACTTCCGAGACGAAAACCATGAAAACGCTAGAAGAAAGGTTCGCGAGCCTAAATACCGACCACGCCCCAGGGCAAGAAATTCGGCACAGCGGCGCGACTCCACATCAAAAGCCGCAAGGCGCTTCGTTGCCGGGAGTCCCCGTAGACTTCTCGCATGGCGACGTGAACGCAACCGCCTTCGCTCCGACGCCTGGTGCGCTCGAGGAGTTCGTCGAAGGCGTGCAGCGCGGCGGTGCCCAGGCTTACACAGAGTACCGGGGCGGCGCAGAACTCCGCGAGCGCATCGCCGAGAAGCTGACGGCCTTCACCGGCCGTTCGGTGTCAGGCGGGCGCCAACTGATCATTACACCCGGCACGCAAGGCGCGCTTTTTCTCGCAGTGGCCGCGACGGTAGCAGCTGGCGAGAAGGTCGCAATCGTGCAGCCGGACTACTTCGCCAACCGAAAACTTGTCGAGTTCATGGGCGGAGAAGTCGTGGGTATCAGCCTCAATTACTTGGCCGCTAAAGACCACGCAGGCCTGGACCTCGATCAGCTCGAGTCCGCCTTCAAAGCCGGCGCAAAGACCTTCGTTTTCTCGAATCCGAACAACCCGACAGGCGTAATCTATGCGGCGGCGGAGATCGAACGTGTTGCTGAGCTGGCAAACCGCCATGGCGCGACAGTTATCGTCGACCAGCTCTACTCGCGCCTGCTTTACCCCGGCCGCGCCTACCTGCATCTGAGGGCTTCGACAATAGATGCCGACAATGTCATGACGATCATGGGTCCCTCAAAGACGGAGTCTCTGAGCGGCTATCGATTGGGCGTAGCATTTGGGGCTCCACGGTTGATCGAACGCATGGAGAGACTGCAGGCCATTGTTTCGCTTCGAGCGCCTGGTTATTGCCAGAGCGTGCTCAGGACCTGGTTCTCCGAGCCCCGTGGATGGTTACAAGAGAGGATTAACCAGCACCAGGCCATCAGGGATGACTTGGTGGCGAAGTTTTCAACCACAAAGGGCGTGGCGATTCGCACGCCTGAGGCAGGTAGCTATCTCTTTCCTCGTCTCCCAGAACTCGGCCTGCCACTGCACGACTTCGTAAGAGCTTTGCGCGACCAGGCTGGCGTCATCGTCACACCCGGAACCGAGTTCGGCCCACGTTGCTCCGATAGCATCCGCCTCAACTTTTCGCAAAACCACGCCGCGGCCGTGCACGCTGTGCAACGGATAGCATTGATGATCGAGCGTTATCGTAAGTCAGCGGGCGGGACGACCTTGTGACTCGCAAAGCATTCGCCAGTGACAGCGTGCCGATCCCGGCAGGCTCATACAGCATCGCTATAGAGGCTGGGGGACTTGTCTTCCTGGCTGGACAAACACCACGCGACCGCCAAAACGTAAGACACGGCGATAAGTCGTTCGCCTTCCAGGCTCGAATGGCTCTGGACAACCTGGAGGCCGCGGCCAATGCCGCGGGGTTGTCAATGAAGGACGCTGTCAAGGTGAATGTCTTCTTGAAGAACCCTGGTGACGCCAAGGAGTTTGACGCGATCTACGCGGACTACGTCACCAATCCACTGCCAGCGAGAACCTTGACCCAGTCCAACCTTGCGGGCTTCGACATCGAAGTCGACGCCGTGCTCCTGGCTCGTGATGCAAGACGCGCAACGAACTGAAGCCTGCACTTGAAGCTGATCATGACTTCTTCGCACAATCCAGTCAGTTTCAAGCTGCAGTCCAGCGTATTGATGCCATACTTCGGGAGTTCAGCGTACATCGGGACAACGCAGCCGCAGGGCATACCGCATGATTGGCTCGCGCGCATAGCATTGGCAACCAAGACCAGGCATTGGCGTGGTTAAACGAGGCTTGATGGCGAACACCTGAAACAGATCTGATGAAAAACGCAAAACACATCGACATCAATTGCGACATGGGCGAGAGTTTCGGCCCCTGGCGAATGGGAGACGACGCGGCGATCATGCCGCTGGTCTCCTCAGCCAATATTGCCTGCGGCTTTCACGGTGGTGATCCGGCCACCATCCGCAAGACCGTCAAGCTGGCCATGGACGCCGGGGTGGCAATCGGAGCCCACCCGTCGCTGCCGGATCTGATGGGATTCGGGCGGCGCGCCATGCGCATCTCCACCCAGGACATGTACGACTACGTGCTGTACCAGGCAGGTGCGGTGGGCGCCTTCGTGCGTGCCGCTGGCGGCCGCCTTCACCATGTGAAGTGCCATGGTGCGCTCTACAACATGGCGGCAACCGACGCCGCCATGGCCGGCGCCATGGCCGAGGCGGTGAAGGCACTCGGTCCCGGTGTGATGCTCTACGCGCTCGCCGGTAGTCGCATGGTAGAGTCCGCAGCCCTGGCCGGCGTGCCGGTGATTGAGGAAGCGTTCGCCGATCGCAGTTACCTGCCCGATGGCACGCTGACTCCACGCGGAACAGCGGGCGCAATGATCGAAGACGAGGCGCAGGCGGTGCAACAGGCCATTGCCATGGTCGAGCACGGCATGGTCGTCACCTCGGGCGGAGGAAGCTTTGGCTTGCGTCCGGGCACGATCTGCTTGCACGGTGATCAGCCCGGCGCGCTGCGCTTCGCCAAGGCCTTGCGCGCCGCCCTGCACGAGCATGGCAGTGTGGTGCAAGCGCCCTGACCATCCTCCACCGAACGAGAGAGGTCCCTCCCATGCCAAACAAGCAATACACCGTCGGCATCGTCGGACTCGGCTACGGTCGAGCCCACATCGCAGGATTTCAGGCAGCCGGTTGCCAGGTCCTCGCGCTGTGCCAGCGCGATACCACGGCCGCAACTGAACTTGCCGCGCATTACGGTGTGCCCCATGTGTACGCCGACTGGCGCGAGATGATCACAACGGCACGGCCCGACATCCTGGTCATCGCGACCCCCCCCGTGCTGCATCTTCCGATCCTGAGCGCTGCAGTTGCGGCCGGAGCGCATGTGGTGTGCGAAAAGCCGCTCGCGCTGACCGTGGATGAGGCGCGCGCGATGATCGCTGCGGCCCAGGCCGCCCATCGATCCGCCATCGTCGGGTTCAACTGGCGCTTTGCGCCTGCCATGCAACGCATGAAGGCCATGGTGGATGCGGGTTTTCTGGGACGCGTCTTTCACGTCAATTGCCGTTGGCTCAATGGAGCCTGGGTCGAGCGCGGCACGGCATCGAGCTGGCGCATGAACCGCGCTATCGCAGGTTATGGAGCACTCGGCGATCTGGGCGTTCACCTGATCGACCTGGTGCGCTGGCTGTTCGGCGACATCGTGCGGGTGCTGGCTTCCTCGGGCGTCGGATACCCATCGCGGACGATCCCCGGCGGCACCCGCGCAGCCGATGCGGAAGACTTCAGCCATGTGCTGGCAGAACTCAGCAGTGGCGCCACAATTGCCATGACGGTCAGTCGGGTCGCACGGGGCCTCAACGAACACAGCCTGGAAGTCTATGGCGAGGACGGAGCTCTGAGCATGCGGCAAAGCCGTGTCGGTCACGGGTGGCAGCTCGGACAACTGTCCATGGCACAGGGCAGCGACCAATTGTCACCGGTGGAACTACCATCGATAGCCGGCAGCGCGGGAGCGTCGGATGACCGCCTAGACATCACTGGGGTGACCACGATCGCACCCATGGTGCGCCAGTTCATTGCGGCTATCGAAAGCCCGGGCCGTGATGCCGCTCCCTCACTGCAGGACGGCCTCCAGGCGCAGGCAGTGCTGGAGGCCATCACCACATCAGTGGAGCGCCACGCGTGGATAGACGTCGCCCCGATTTCCGATTGACCAGTAACCCCAGACCCGAAGGAGTTCGTTTCGCATGAATCCGCAAATCCCCTCGTCTCCGCTGCAACAGGACTTGCAGGAAAAAGGTGTGAAGTACCTGTTGCCGACCTACGTCGACATGCACGGAGTGTCCAAATCCAAAGTCGTTCCGATATCGCATTACGAACGCATGCTTGGAGGGTCCGAACTGTGTACCGGGGCCGCGGTTGACGGCGTGCCGCAGGAGGTCAGCGACGAGGAGATATCGGCACATCCCGATCCCACATCGTGCGTGGTCTTGCCATGGCGTCGCGATACCGCGTGGTTCGCCAGTGACCTGTGGAGTGAGGGCGAGCCATTCGAACCCTGCAGCCGCAACATCCTCGGACGGGTCCTCGCCCAGGGCAGGCAGATGGGCTTTGGGGTGAACGCCGGGATCGAGGCCGAGTTCTATGTCCTGCGTGATGGCGAGAACGACTCGTATCATCCGGTCAATGCCCGAGGCGACCTGGCAAAGCCCGCCTATGACGTGGCACGCCTGCTGGAAAACCTGCCCTGGCTCGGTGAACTGGTGGATGCGATGAACGAGCTGGGATGGGGCGTCTACTCTTTCGACCACGAGGACGGAATCGGGCAGTTCGAGATTGACTTCAAATACTCCGAAGCCCTCAATGTCGCCGACCGCATGGTGTTCTTTCGACTGATGGCCGACGAAATCGCGCGGCGCCACGGGGCGTTTGCCAGCTTCATGCCCAAGCCCTACGCGGACCGGGCCGGTAGTGGCGCACATTTCAACATGTCGCTATTCGACTTGAAGGACAAGACCAACCTCTTCGAGGCCAACGACGACGCACGTGGCTGCGGCCTGTCCAAACTCGGCTACCACTTCATTGCCGGTGTGATCAAGCATCTTCCGGCGATCTGCGCCGTGGTCGCACCCACCGTCAACAGCTACAAGCGATTGGTGCCCAAGGGCACCATGCCCGGCTTCACCTGGGCGCCAATCTTCGTGAGCTACGGCGGCAACAATCGCACCAACACAGTCCGGATTCCGCTTGGTGGCGGACGCGTCGAGTTGCGTCTTCCAGACGCCGCCTGCAACCCCTATTTGGGTCTGGCCATGACCATCGCCGCTGGCCTCGAAGGAGTGCGCGACAAGCTCGATCCCGGCGAACCGCACAATGAAAACATGTATCTCCGCACGCAGGCGCAACTGAGCGATCTGGGTGTCAGCATGCTGCCGCGTTCGCTCGAACACGCACTGGACGCCTTCGAGGCGGATTCATTGGGTAGATCAGTCATGGGAGAGAAAATGGCCGATGCGTGGCTGAGCTACAAGCGGGCTGAGTGGCATGCGTACTCGGTGCACGTGACAGATTGGGAAAAGAGCCGTTACCTGAAGATGATTTGACGCGGTCGGCGCCACTGCTCGACCTTGCTGGCGACCTTCTGGCGCCAGCGATGCCAACCCCGCGCGCGATTCAGTTTCTGTCAGGAATGCAGAAGCTCCCTGATCGCCATGTCCACCACAGTGCCCTCGCGGGCGAAGCGACCGGGCGCACCGGCGCAATGGCCGGCGGTGGATTCGATCACGCGCAGTTCCGCTCGATGCACTAGTGACGCTTCAATGCGGTTCTCTTCCACCGTGAAATACTGGTCGTGGTCACAGGGCATGACAATCACGCGGGCTGTCACACGCCCCAGCGCGCCCGCCAGGCCGTCCTGCTCTGGCACCAGCCCGGCAACGTCGGCATGTTGCCAGGTCCACAACTTGGCAAGCAGATCATTGGCATCCCAGTCCAGATGGTCCTGCTCCCAATCCTGCGCCAACGCCTCGAGACTGGCAAATCCCAGTTCCGAATAGCGCCCCTCCCGAAAAAACGCGGCGCTATAGGCCCACGGCATGTAGACCCGGGCAAAGGCCTTGAGGCCGGCCAAGGGTGGCGTGTCGTAATAACCGCCGGCGAAGCCAGAATCCGCTTGCAGCGCAACCCGCACGCCATCCAGAAAAGCGTGGTTGTAGGGCCAACAACGGCTGGCGCCACAGATTGCGAGCAGACTGCTGACCATGGCCGGATAACGCACCGCCCAGTGCCAGCACTGCAATGCACCCATCGACCAACCCAGGGCGAGCCGGATCTGGCGCACACCTAAAACGTCGAGCAGGCGCTTCTGACATTCAACGTTGTCGTGCACGCTGACCTGAGGAAAACCGCCACCTTGGTAGCGCGCGCGCGTGTTGCTCGGGGAGATCGACTGACCGTTGCCTATCAAGTTGGGAACGACCACGAACCACCGGGCGGGATCCAGGGCATTTGCTGCTCCGATGATGCGTGCATTCGAAATATGGGTGCCGGTGTAATGGGTCGGGAACAGGACGCAGTTGTCGCCCGCTGCATTGAGCTTGCCCCAGGTGGCGTAAGCCAACCAGGCATCGTGCAACACCTGCCCACTGCGCAATACCACGTCACCCAATCCAAAATGGCGAACGGACATGTCAAGGGTCGAAAGGGATCGCGCTGATTGATCGGCCCGAACTGTTCCTGCCGGAGCAAGTTGCGATGGCACTCAGCTCGGCCGACGATCCGACACCCCCATGCGCCGCTCAAGATAACGCACACCCATCGAGACGATCACGATCAGCACCAGATATTCGAGGATCAGAAAGGTATAAATTTCAAGTGGGCGCGGCTCGGTGACGACCAGTTCGTTGGCCTTGCGGGTCAGCTCTTGCAGGCCGATGATGGATACCAGCGACGATGTCTTGAGCATGTAAACGAACTGATTTCCCAGCGGCGGAAGGATGCGCCGGATCGCCTGCGGCAGGATGACGAAGCGCATCTTGTCCAACCAAGGCAAGCCAATCGACTCGGCGGCCTCATGCTGGCCGCGATCAATGGACTGGATGCCGGCGCGGAAGATCTCGGCCTCGAAAGCGCTGTCGCACAGCGCAATGGCCAATACGCCCGCAGCGAATACGCCAAGCTCAATACCCACCACCACCGGCAAGCCGTAGTAGACCCACAATATCATCACGAGCATCGGAATAGAGCGGAAACACTCGACATAGATACGTCCCGCCCAAGTCAAGATACGTGTCTTGGATAGCGACAACAACGCCACCAACAGTCCCGTGATCACTGACAAGGTAATGGCACATAACGCCAAGGCGAGCGTCCAACCCAGACCGGACAATAGGAACTGCAGGTTGGTTTGGCCCTTGGGTGTCCACGGCGAAACGACAAACCACGCCCACGTGTAACCTGTACCGCATCCGGTGGTGAGAAGCGCAGCCAGCAGCGCGACGACGATGGTTCGATTGTGCAAAATCATGATACTTGTCAGTGGGTGAGTATCTGCTTCAGGAACAACTGGCATCTGTCTGTGCGCGGGTTACTGAAGAACGTCGCAGGCGGCGCGGTTTCCACGATCTCGCCCATGTCCATGAAAACCATGGTGTCAGCGACCCGTCGGGCAAAGCCCATTTCGTGGGTCACGACCAGCATCGTCATGCCGTCCTGCGCGAGCTTCTCCATCACATCGAGAACTTCATTGATCATCTCGGGATCAAGTGCCGACGTCGGCTCATCGAAAAGCATCAGTTTGGGCTTCATGCACAGTGACCGGGCGATTGCCACGCGTTGCTGTTGGCCGCCGGAAAGTTGCCCGGGATATTTTTTGGCCTGCTCGGGGATTCGCACTCGTTCCAGATAATGCAACGCCGTCTCTTCGGCCTCAGCGCGGCTGAGCTTGCGCACCCGCATGGGCCCCAAGGTCAAGTTGTCGAGCACCGACAGATGTGGGAACAGATTGAAGCCCTGGAACACCATGCCCACTTCGGATCGGACTTTCGCCAGGCTACGCGCATGGTCATTGATCTCGACACCGTCGACCGTGATGCGCCCGGACTCGTGGCGCTCCAGCCGGTTGACGCAGCGGATGAGCGTGGATTTCCCCGAGCCTGATGGACCGCAGATAACCACCTTTTCACCTGCCCGGACCGATAACGAGACATTGCGCAATGCCTGAAAGCTCCCGTAGAACTTCGATACCGATTCGATCTGCACTATTAATGGATTAGAAGACAAAGCTCACTCCGCTAAAAATGGTGGACAGAGAACTCCGTGTGGATTCACGGATCTAAGCAGTCTAGTCGAAATCAGATGATCGTAGCACTTGACGAGTTTCACGCAGATAAAGTAAAGTTGATCCGTGATTAACAAGAACTAACCGGTCTGCTGCCTTCTTGTTCATTCGCTTTGCAACGTTTGCCGCTGGATGGCGCGCTCCCGACATTGGATCACGGACCTGGGAATCTCATGAAAACTATTGATACATCAGCGCTGAAGGGCTACGCTGGCTATTTCCGGCGCGATGTCGGCGGACCGGACGCCGAGCTGACGCGCGTCGGCCCCGGCACACCGTGTGGCGAATGGATGCGCCGTGCCTGGCAGCCCATCTGTTTGGCCAGCGAGGTGCGGGATCTGCCTGTGCCGCTGCGCATCCTGGGCGAAGACCTTGTCGTATTCCGCGACGGCAGCGGACGGTTGGGTCTGCTGCACAAGCATTGCTCGCACCGCGGCGCAAGTCTCGAATACGGCATCATCCAGCAGTGCGGCATCGCCTGCTGTTACCACGGCTGGCACTACGATATCGATGGAAAAATCCTGTCCACCCCGGCTGAGCCGACGGACACGATCCGCTCCAGGCTTGTGCATGGGGCCTATCCTGTGCGCGAGTTCAAAGGCATCCTGTTTGCCTACATGGGGCCCCCGGATGAAATGCCAGACATGCCGCGCTTTGATACCCTAGACGTCGAAGACACGGAGTTCGTGCCCTTCTCGCTGAGCATCCCCTGCAACTGGTTGCAGGTGTACGAGAACACACAGGATCCGGTTCACGTGGTGTACTTGCACACGCGCTTGACCGGTGCACAGTTCGGCGATGCATCCGGTGCCGAACAGGAGATCGACTACGTCGAAACACCATTGGGCATGATGAACGTTCAAACGCGCCTTTGGAAAGATCATTACTGGACCCGCACGACCGAATCGATTCTTCCAAACTGCAACCAGGGCGGCGCCATCTGGGAGACTGCTGACTCGACCAAGCTGTTCCAGCGCGTCGCCTTCCTGCGCTGGATGATCCCGCTCGACGATACGCACACGACGACCATTGGTTGGCGCCTGTTTCGCGATGAACTCGACCCGCAAAAGATCGGAGACGCGTCCAAGGTTGGCGAACAGATGATCGATTTCGTCGGCCAGACCGAGGAAGAGCGCACTTACGAACAGCGGCAACGTGTCCCGGGCGACTATGAAGTACAGGTGTCCCAGCGCGCGATCGCGGTACATGGCAATGAGAATCTGGCAACGTCCGACCGTGGCGTCGCGACGCTGCGTCGTCTGATTCGAAAAAGCATTCGCGCTGGTGGCCCGCCACGATCGTCCTCGGCGTCAGCCAAAGGAGGCGTCATCGGAACCTATTGCCAGGACACCGTCTGGCCCGCGCGCACGACTGAGGCGACAACGAAGGATGCGTTGCATGCGTTCGGGAAACATGTGGCTGTCAACATCCTGGCCAGCGGACATGAAGACGAGATCGCGCGGCGCGCTGGCCTGCACCGAATGCTCGAAGCGAAGTACCCGCTTGCATAGTGTCCTGTCACGATGCCACGGCACGACCCGCACGGAGATTCAGTGCAATGGACATGTTCATCGGCATCGATGCTGGAGGCGTCTTTGCCGTTCTCTTAATGCACCCGTCTGGTCCGGAGCGCGGACGTTAAGAAATTATCCGTAAATAATGTTTATCGTCAAACGTACCTTGCGGAACGCGATGATCCCCGCTGCGAGATGGTTGAGCGCTAGGAAACTGCGCTCAATTTTTTCGTAGCGCACCAGCAGCTTGCGAAAACGGTTGAACCAACTATGGCAGACCTCAACAACCCAACGCCGAGCCTGCTTGTCAGGATGCCGCGTCTTGGCCTTCTTCTCCTGCTTCCGACTGACCACGTGTGCGATGTAGCCGTGACTCTCAATGATTTGCAATGCGGGCGCGCCCCGGTAACCGGCATCCAGGCACAAGTGCTTGGAGCGGCGCTCGGAGGGCACCTTACGCTTGACCATGATGGACGACAGAACTGCCTCAAGTTGCGTGACATCATGCCGGTTCGCTCCGGTCACGACGAACGACAAGGGGACGCCACGTCCGTCGACCAGCAGGTGTCGCTTGCTCCCATTTTTTTCCCCGATCAGTCGGGTTGGGGCCGACCTGCTCTTGCGCCAACGGGGCCTTGAACATGGCCCCATCAATGCTTTGCCATCGCCATGCGATGCCCTCCATGTTGTCGTACTCCGCCAACCCTGCTGCCCAGATCGCCTCGAACACACCCGCTCGCTCCCACTCCAGAAACCGTTTATGGATCGCACTGGCGCTGCCAAAGCGCTCGCTGGGCAACGCTTTCCACTGGCACCCTGTGCGCAACACGTACACGATGCCCTCGAATACCAGTCGCGCGGCCTTCGGCTTGCGCCCGCCGCCGGCCTTGCGCGCGTACTCCTTGTCTGTTGGGCGTTCCCGAATCGGCACCAAGGGTTCCACCCTGGCCCAGAAGTCATCGGTCACAACCCACGATGCCACTCGCTTCTTTGCCACCATCACGCTGCTCCTTTGCCGCATCAAAAGCGGCTCAGCGCGATATTTTACTATTTACGGATAAGTTCTAAGGCGCCACGAAAGCGTCGTGCGTCCTGTGGGTGAAACTGCAGGGAGTACCAACTTGCTGGTGCCAGCACGACACATTCGGCTAATGACACACTGACGCAAGAGGGAGGCCTACACAACACGAAAAGAAAGTCCCACATGCTTGACGAATTTCGTACAAGTCAACTAAAGTTGCCCCCCAGTCAACAAGGTTTAAGCGGCCATTCAGATTTAGTGTCTGGAATGGTGCTTGAAATCATTGGTCGGATGGGCCTCCCGATGGTCTGAGCCGACTTGCCGCCGTTCCCGATGCCATCGTTCCTCAATTTGCAGATAACAGTTTTTCCAGGAGAACCTTTCCATGACCAGACGACTCCTTTCCACCCTGCTGGCTGTGTTCACAGCCGCAACGCTGCTGACGCCCGTGGCTGCAATGGCCCAGTCGACCGACAAATCGCGGCTGTTGCGCGTGCAGGAAGCCGGCGTGTTGCGCGTCGGAACCACCGGTGACTACGTTCCCATGAGTTTCAAGGACCCTGCCTCCAATGAGTACAACGGGCATCAGATCGACGCCGCCAAAGAGCTTGCCAAGGACCTTGGTGTCAAGGTTGAGTTCGTCGTGACCGACTGGAAATCGCTGGTCACCGCGACCCAATCCGACAAGTTTGATATCGTCATGACTGGCACCTCCATGTCCGTTCCACGTGCGAAGGCCGTTGGCTTCAGCGACCCCTGGGGTCACAATGCCTTTTTCCCCCTGGTACTGAAGAAGAATGCATCCAAGTTCAAGGACTGGGATTCGCTCAACAATGCCAACGTCACCGCTGGATACAACCTTGGCACCACCTTTGAGCAGTTCGTCCAGGCTACGCTGCCAAAGGCCAAGGCCAAACGCGTCGAGTCCCCGGCCCGTGACTTCCAGGAACTGCTGGCCGGCAAGGTCGACTTTACGGTTACCAGCCTGATCGAGGGTGCAGCGCTGACAAAGCAATATCCGGAGATCCAGATGATTCTGCTCGACAAGCCGCGCAATAGCATTCCGATGGCGTTTGTCGTAGCGATCGACGACCAGCAGTGGATCAATTTCGTCAACAACTGGATCACCATCAAGCGTCAGACCGGCTACTTCGCCGAACTCAACAAGAAGTGGGGCGTGGTAGGGCAGCATTGAACATGCTGTTGTGGACAACCACATGGAGTTGACCGCGCACATTGGCAACTGGGTGGCCGGGTTTTGCGCCAGCGGCGCGCCGTTGGCCACAAGGTGTGAAGCGGGCCGCAGCCTGCTCGATGTTCTGGGTGTTTCCATCGCCGGCAGCACACACCCAAGCACCGTGCAGGTGCGCGAGCTGGCCCTGACCCAGTTCGGAGACGGTCCGTGCACAGTTTTGGGTAGTAGTGCCCACGCGGCGGCTTGTGGCGCCGCCTTGGCAAACGGGACTGCCTCGCATGCGCTGGATCTGGACGACGTTTCCTATGACGGCATGGTGCACGCCAGTGCGGTGGTCTGGCCAGCAGCGTGGGCAGCAGCCGAGATGGCGGGCGCCTCCGGTGCGCGCAGACGCTGGACGCCTTCATCGTCGGCGTGGAGGTGCATTGCGCTCTGGGCCGTGCATTCACGCACGAGCTTTTCTGGCGCGGTTTCTGGACAACCGGATTGCTGGGCAGCATGGGCGCTGCGGCCGCTGCGGCCAAGGCATTTGCGCTCGATGACGAGGCAAGCGATGCCGCAATCGGCATTGCGATGTCTCAGGCCAGTGGCTTGCGGGCCATCGTCGGCACTCCGATGAAAGCCATAGCATGTGGCATGGCCACTGAACTGGGCGTGCGCGCGGCACTCATGGCCCGAGCGGGGGTTCGTGCACGTGCGGATATGACCAGCCATCCCCACGGGTTCGCCGCCCTATTGAACCAAGGCGTGCTGGAATTCGCGGAAATTAGCAGACTGGGAACTTACTACACCCTCGCGCAGCAACCCATGGCATTCAAGCTGTACCCGATCTGTTCCTATGGTCAAGCTGCTGTGGAGGCACTCCTTGATGCGCGCAAGGCGCTCGGAGCCCCAGTCACTCAGGTGCTATGTGAAGTACCACAGGCGGTGCTGGACAACATGCCCTACGGCAGACCCGCCGACCCGACACAGGCGCAGTTCAGCCTGACATTCGCCCTCGGGGCTGCGCTGGCATTCGCCACCGTAGCTCCGGAGCACCTGCGCGCGACGACGCTGCGCGATCCACGCCTTCTCGCTGCGATGGACCTTTTGACGATTCGGGTCGCCACCGACGGCATGGCCGCTCAAGCGCTGGCCGGCTGCCAGGAAGGGGCTGTGGTGACAGCGTGCGACGAGACTGGCTGCTCGGTCAGCCGGACCGTGCGGTTGCCAACGGGTATGCCCCAGCGCCCATTGAGCGAGCCGCAACTGGAAGCAAAATTCCTGGCCTGTGTCGTTCCTGCGCTTGGCGGCAGCGTCGCACGCGCGCTGATGGAGCGCGTCAAAGAGATCGACACGCTACCGGATATCCGACGATTGATGCATGGGCGAGCAGCAACGCAGCCGGAACATAAAAGAGAGGAACTGCAGTCATGATCGAAACCCCGAAGGACAGCACAACTGCTGCCGATGGCGCGGCACGCCACAACTACAGCACATCGCGTCCCTGGGAGGCGGAAAACGGTTTCTCACGCGCGGTACGCATTGGCAATCTGGTAGAGACCAGCCTGTGCTCGCCAGCGGGCCCTGACGGAAGCATTCTGCATCCCGGCGACGTCTACCGCCAGACCCAGGTCTGTCTGGCAATGATCGGCGACGCATTGAAGGCGCTGGGGATGGGCTTCGAGGACGTGATCAAGACCCGCATTTACGTGGCCGACCCGACCCACTGGGTCGAATCAGGCCGCGCACATGCCGAAGTATTCAAGGACATTCGCCCGACCCTGGGATGGATATATATGAGCGCCTTCTTCGATCCGGAGATCACCGTGGAAGTCGAATGCACTGCCTACCGTGCGCCTTGAGAATCCGTCCCATATTGACAACTGCCGTGTTCACCCCAAGTCTATGACTGCAGTCATCATGCAAGGGTTCCCGGCGAGCGCCGACTTCGCTGCTGAACGCGGAGCTCGCTGAACATCCCAACATTGAGGCGTGATGAAAATGAACCCCTGTTTTTCAGCAACCTATAGCGATGCCCGAGGCAAGTTCCTGGAAGCCTGTCTTCGGGCCGGCGTGCCGGTTGAACACCACCACCATCCGTTCAAAGGCCCCAGCGGCGAAATGCTTGCGACGGATGTGGCACGCGTCGGCCCGCCCGATGCTCGCGATGTGGTGGTTGTGGTCTCGTCCACACACGGCATCGAAGGTTACGCAGGCTCGGGGGGCGCAGGTCAACCTGTTGGCACACCTGCCAACCACGCTGGCACAGGGGCAGGCTGCGGTGCTGGTTCATGCCATCAATCCCTACGGCTTTGCCTGGACGCGCCGGGTGAATGAGGACAACGTCGACCTGAACCGCAACTTCGTCGACCACGACGGCAGCAACTACCCCGAGAACGATCTGTTCGAGCGGCTGGCGGAACACATCATCCCGGCGCAGTGGGACGATGCTTCCGTCGCGCAGTGACGAGGTGATGCCACGTTGCCGCAGCGAGCCGCCGCTGTTGCGGAAATTGACAGATGGGCGGCTTTCTGCATGCCGTCTCAACGACGCCCCGGAAGGGGTCGATTTGTTTTCCATGTCGTAAGTGACGATTTGGATTGCAGCACTGGCGTGGGGCGGCGCGCGTCAAGGTAGTTGTCGCCTCGTTTATGCAGCCAGCGGCTGTATAACTTTGTCCGTGTGAGCCCGGATCACGGAATCACGTTCGGGGTTGAGGGTGACCGGGCCGATGGGCGCCCAGTTTCGTGTCTTGCCTGACCAGCGCGCCGGGTGGCGTGCTTGAGCCTACAGGTACAACTCGTGTCTGGTGGCCAGAATGGCATGGTCTTCTCCCGCGTGACGCTGCGCCGGACTGACGTAGCGAATGCCGCTGTGGCGGTGATCAAAGTTGTACCAGTGCACGAAGGCCATTGCCCAGGAGCGCGCCGCATCGAGGTCTGCAAACCCCTAGGCCGGGAACTCTTGGCGGTACTTGGCGGTGCGAAACAAGCTCTCGGCATAGGCGTTGTCGTCACTCACCCGCGGCCTGGAGTACGACGGTTTTACGCCCAACCAGTGCAGCATCTCCAACACGTTGGTGGCCTTGAGCGTTGAGCCGTTGTCGCCGTGCAGCACCGGCTTGAGCGCCATGCAGGCAATGCCCTCGGCCAACGCCGTGCGCCGTACCAAATGGACTGCATGCTCGGAGTCGTCGCTGGCATGGACTTCCCAGCCCACGATCTTGCGGCTGTACAGGTCCAGGATCAGGTACAGGTGAAACCACCACCCCAGCACCGTCGCCGGCAGATAGGTCATGTCCCAGCACCACACCTCTCGTGGACCCGTGGCGATATGGGTTGTCGGCGGACGCACCTTGCGTGCAGCCTTGGCGCGCCCACGGTGACGGTTCTGCCCGTGCGCACGCAGTACGCGTGCAAAGCTCGATTCGCTGGCCAGGTACACCCCTTCGTCAGCGAGCATGGGCACGATGCGTGCCGGCGGCACTTCGGCAAAGCGTGCTTCGTTGGCCACCTCCAGCAGCTGCGTGCGCTCAGCTGGGCTCAAGGCATGGCTGGGGGGTGGTCGTATCGCGCCGGGCCTGCCATCGCCCTCACACAGGCCGTCATGAGCCTTCCAGCGCTGCAGCGTGCGCCGGTCGATGCCGGCGAGGTCACAGGCCAAGCGCAGCCGTGCGCCAGCCCGGTGAGCCGTGTCAATGTCATGGGCCAATATGCGGCGGTCTTCGAGGACGATCATTCGTCCCCGCCCTTGCTGAAGAGCGCCTCGACTTTTTTTGATAGCACCAGCAACGCCGCTGTCTCCGCCAACGCACGGTCCTTGCGCAGCAACTCGCGCTCGAGTTCCTTGATGCGCTTGCGGTCTTTACGTGTGGCCTGCGGGCTGGCACGCACATCCTCGGGGTCACCAAGAGCTGCTGTCGCACCCGCAGACCACTTCTGCAGCTCCGAGGGGTACACGCCTTGCTCGCGGCACCACGCACTTTTCTCCATCTCTGGCATCGCTGCCGGGAATAGGAAAATCAAACGCCATATTTTCGTGCCCACCGGGACGGACTCACCCGCACTGGGTGGTACACCGGGGAGTTCTTTGGGGGGTGTTGGCCTGGCCGGCCGCACACTGCGCAGCCGCGGCCCCGTGGCCGGACCTGAAAATCGCCTGAACATCGGGTAAACCCGCACGCTTCGTGGCCCCTCACCGGGCTCGACCCGAGTCAGGCGCAGCCTCTCCCCGCAGCCCGGCGGACCGGGCCGCGATCACGCCGCC
>Ga0209702_10002684_pt1 | contig 30158 bp, 27 predicted proteins | sample FRY01_FD_187210 | JGI IMG/M metagenome (GOLD analysis project Ga0209702, IMG submission 187210) | Freshwater microbial communities from Lake Fryxell liftoff mats and glacier meltwater in Antarctica - FRY-01 (SPAdes) (version 2) | ecosystem: Environmental > Aquatic > Freshwater > Ice > Glacier... | reverse complement strand
GCAACTCACGAACCCGCTCCGGCATGTCTTCGCACAGCAGCACGCCAAGGTTGGAGTTGAGCTCATCGACATCGCCCATGGCGTGAACGCGCAGGCTGTCTTTGCTGACGCGGGTGTTGTCGCCCAGGCCAGTCGTGCCGTTGTCACCGGTGCGGGTCGCAATTTGTGTAAGTCTGTTGGCCATGAGCTTGAACTCTATCAGAGCCAGTGCAAACCAAAACAATACTCCAATCCGGGCCAATCCGGGCCAGCGCGACAGACCTGCTCAGGCCGTGTAGCATGTAACTACCCGGAGACAAAGAATGAACGCACCCCTACCTTCCCACCTGCTGCCCGACATTGCCCAGCGTGAAACGCCTGCGGCCCTGATTGATGCGCTTAAAAGCCGCTTTGCCGAACGCTGTTCCACCGCACTCGTGGTGCGTGAGCAGCACGGCCGTGACGAATCATCGTTTGCCGCACCGCCGCCCTCTGCCGTGGTGTTTGCCGAGAGCACCGCTGATGTTGCGGATGCCATCAAGCTGGCCAGCCAATACAGCGTCCCTGTCATTGCGTTTGGCGTGGGTACTTCGCTGGAAGGGCATTTGCTGGCGGTGCAGGGCGGCATTAGCATTGACGTGAGCCGCATGAACAAGGTGCTGCACATCGCTGCCTCCGACCTGACCGTCACGGTGCAAGCGGGCGTCACGCGCAAGCAGGTCAACGAGGCGGTCAAGTCCACCGGCCTGTTTTTCCCAATTGACCCCGGTGCCGATGCCACTCTGGGCGGCATGAGCGCCACCCGTGCCAGCGGTACCAATGCCGTGCGCTACGGCACCATGCGCGAGAACGTGTTGGCTTTGGAAGTTGTCACGGCCAATGGCGATGTGATCCGAACTGGCACGCGCGCCAAAAAATCAGCGGCGGGTTATGACCTTACACGTTTGATGGTGGGCAGTGAAGGCACGCTGGGGGTCATCACTGAAATCACCGTCAAGCTTTATCCGCTGCCCGAAGCGATCAGCGCGGCAGTGTGTTCCTTCCCCAGCATTGAAGCGGCGGTACGCACGACGATTGAGATTATCCAGATGGGCATACCGATTGCCCGCGTCGAGCTGCTTGACGCGAATACGATTCGCATGGTCAACGCACACAGCAAGTTGACGCTGCGCGAAGAGCCGATGTTGCTGATGGAATTTCACGGCTCGCCCAGCGGCGTGAAAGAGCAGGCTGAGATGGTGCAGGAGTTAGCTGGCAACCACCTGGGCAATGCGTTCGAATGGGCCAACACACCAGAAGAGCGCACACGCCTGTGGACGGCGCGGCACAACGCCTACTTTGCGGCGATTCAAAGCAAGCCCGGCTGCCGTGCGATTTCAACCGACACCTGCGTGCCGATCTCCAAACTCGCCGACTGCCTGCTGGAGTCCGTGGCAGAGGCAGATGCCAGCGGCATTCCCTACTTCCTCGTCGGCCATGTGGGCGACGGAAACTTTCACTTTGGTTATCTGATCGACCCAGGCAAGCCCGAAGAACGCGAAACTGCCGAAGACCTGAACCACAAGCTGGTGGCCAGAGCTTTGAGACTGGAAGGCACCTGCACCGGCGAGCACGGCATTGGCCTGGGCAAGATCGACTTTTTGCTGACCGAGACCGGCGATGGCGCAGTCGAGATGATGCGCAGCATCAAGCGCGCACTGGACCCGAAGAACATCATGAATCCGGGCAAGATTTTTACGCTTTAAAGATCAGGCGGGGCGCTACCCCACCCTTTAGCCGCGCAGGCGTTCGATCAGGCCATTGAGCTCGTCCATCGACGAAAACCGGATCGCCAGCTCGCCCACGTCTTCGCGCCTGCCATTGCGTTTGACCTGTTTTTTAATGCGCACCTCAACCTCGGCCATCAGCAGGTCGGCCAGCTCTTCTTCAACCCGACGGGTATCGCGTGATTTTTCCTTGGCTGCGCGTTGCGGCTGGAGCGAGAACTCGGCACCTAGTTTTTTGACCAGACTTTCGGCTTCGCGGACCGACATTTTTTTGCCGCTGATCTGGTTCGCCGCCGTGATTTGCGTGGCCCGGTCCAGCGCCAGCAGTGCGCGCGCATGGCCCATGTCGAGGTCGCCCGCCATCAGCATGCTTTGCACCGGTTCGGCCAGGTTCAAGAGGCGCAGCAGGTTGGAGGTGGCGCTGCGCGAGCGTCCCACGGCCTGTGCTGCCAGCTCGTGAGTGAGCCCAAACTCTTTCACCAGACGTTGCAGGCCTTGGGCTTCTTCGAGCGGGTTCAAGTCTTCGCGCTGGATGTTTTCAATCAGCGACATGGCAGCGGCGGCCTCGTCGGGCACGTCGCGCACCAGCACCGGCACGCTGTCCAGCCCGGCAATTTTGGCCGCCCGAAAGCGCCGCTCGCCGGCGATGATTTCGTATTTACCGTCATTCGCACCGCTGGTCAATCGTCGCACCAGAATCGGCTGCATGATGCCCTGTACCTTGATGGACTCGGCCAGCTCGTACAGCGCGCCCTCGTCCATGCGGGTGCGTGGCTGATACTGGCCGGCCACCATGTCGGCCAGGCGCAGCGATGCCGGCAGGCCGGGACTGGTGGCGCTGCTGCCGGCAGCGCTATCGGCGGCGGCGGTTTCGCCAACGGTGGGGCCAAGCAAGGCTTCGAGGCCGCGGCCTAGGCCTTTGGGTTTTTTGGTGACCATGGTGTCTCGTCTTTCTCTGATTCAAAGGGGATAATTAGCGCGTCACAAACGCATCAATTGCAAAAGTTGGTCGTGGGCCTGCGGCCAGTCGCCCAGGCCACTCTCGGCATTGAGGTGGCCACGCCAGCCGGCGTCTATCAGCTCGGCACCCCAGGCGGCGGCGAACAGCCGGGCTCGTTCGGACGCGCAGAACAGGTCGTCACTGCTGGCGAACAGCACGGTTTTAAAGGGCAGCAAGAGTCGCGGCACGGATGCCCAGCTGTGCAGTGCGGGGGCGATGTCGCTGCGTGCCAGATCGGGCGGTGCCACCAGCAGGGCCGCTTTGACCCGGTGTGTGTTGTGTGAGTGCGCAGCCCAAGCCGCCACACACATGCAGCCCAGGCTATGTGCCACCAGCACGGCGGGCTCTGTACAGAGCAGCAGCACGTCTTCAAGCCGCGCAATCCAGTCGCCGCGTAGAGGGCGCTGCCAGTCGTGTTGCTCCACCCGCGTGTAGCCATGCGTCCGCTCCCAGCGGCTTTGCCAGTGCTCAGGGCCACTGTTTTGCCAGCCGGGGAGGATGAGGATGTTTGTGGGGTTCATTGTTTTGCTGGGTCATCTCATGTTTTTAATGCGGCTGACCATTTCTTCGGCAAACGCCACAAACGCCTGCGCGCCTTTGGATGCCGGGTCAAACACCACGCCCGGCAAACCGTAACTGGGCGCTTCGGCCAGCCGCACGTTGCGCGGGATCACGGTGTTGAAAACCTTGTCGCCAAAGTGCTGCTTGAGCTGCTCGCTGACCTGCTGCTGTAGCGTGATGCGCGGGTCAAACATGACGCGCAGCAGGCCGATGATCTGCAGATCCTTGTTGAGGTTGGCATGTACCTGCTTGATGGTGTTGACCAGATCAGTCAGGCCTTCGAGTGCAAAGTATTCGCACTGCATGGGCACGATCACGCCGTTGGCGCAGCACAGGCCGTTCAGGGTCAACATGCTGAGCGATGGTGGGCAGTCGATCAATATGAAGTCGTAGTCTTTATCGACTTCAGCCAGCGCCAGCTTGAGGCGTTTTTCGCGGCGCTCGACATCGACCAGCTCGACCTCGGCACCGGCCAGCTCGCGGTTGGCACCCAGGATGTCGTAGCTACAGCCGCCATCGATCAGCTTCTGGCTTTTGATCCGTGCCTCGGCAATCGATGCGGATTCAAGCAGCACGTCGTATACCGTCAGCGCTAGCTTGCGCTTGTCCACGCCCGAACCCATGGTGGCGTTGCCCTGCGGGTCAAGGTCAACCATCAGCACGCGCTGGCCGCCTTTGGCCAAGCCAGCAGCGAGGTTGACAGTGGTGGTGGTTTTGCCAACGCCGCCTTTTTGATTGGCGATGCAGAAAATTTTGGCCATGTGGTGTTTTTGTTTTTCTTCGTGTGGAAAAGTGGTTACTTCGAGATCGCCAGCTTGATGCCGAAGCCAATCAGGAACATACCTGCGACTTTATTCAGGGCGGCGGTCATTTTCGGGCTGGCACGAATGCGCTCAGCCAGGTGGTAGGTCAGCATGACCGACATCAAGCCATACAGAAAAGTCAGCCCGGCAATCGTGACTGCCATCACGCCGAAAGTTCTCAAGCCCTGGTGCTGCGCCGGATCGACAAACAGCGGGAAGAAGGCCATATAAAACACAATCGCCTTCGGATTGAGCAAGGTGATCAGCAGCGCCTGGCGGAAGTAGTGACGCGGCCTGATCTGCAAAATCGGCGCGTCACCGGGTTTGGCGATCAGCATCTTGACGCCGAGCCAGGCAAGGTAACCCGCCCCTGCCCACTGAACCAGGTAAAAGGCGGTGGGATAAGCCACCAGCACAGCAGACACCCCTGCCACTGCCGCCCAAAGCAACGCCTGGTCGCCAGCGATAATACCAAGCGTCGCGCCCAGCCCGCCAGCCATACCGCCCTTGCTGGTTGAGGTAATCAGGGCCAGGTTGCCGGGGCCAGGAATCAGCAGAAACACGATGATGGCGACAACAAATGCGCCGTAATCGGCAACGCCCGCAAATGATGTCAACATGAAAACCCCGGAAGTGGAGAGGTGAGTTTACGACAGGCTTGCTGGCCCTTGGTTTTTTCGCATCCAGACAATGCAGCGCTCGGCCTGAAGGCCGGGAACGACCAGTTGTTCCACGTGAAACACTTGTACCGACTCGGGTAAAGCGGCGATTTCATCCTCGGGATGTTTGCCCTTCATGGCCATCCACACGCCGCTGTTTGCCAGCGCTCCGACTGACCATTGCGTGAAGTCAGGCAGCGAGGCAAAGGCGCGCGAGCAAATTACATCAAAGGGTTGTTCAATGGATGCAACCCGCGCGTGCAAACCCGTGAGGTTGGTCAGCTTCAAAGCGGGCGCTGCCTGCTTGATAAAAGCGGCCTTTTTAGCCACTGTGTCCACACAGGTCACGGCGACCGTTGGGCAGCAGATGGCCATGACCACGCCCGGCAAACCTGCACCCGAACCCACGTCCAGCAGCCGACTGCCCTGCTCCAGCGCCATGTGTTTGAGCTGCTTTTGTAGCGGCGCAACGGCCGCCAGGCTGTCCAGCAGGTGGTGGGTCAACATTTCTGCCGGGTCGCGCACGGCGGTCAGGTTGTAGACCTTGGTCCATTTACCGATCAGGTCTTGATAGTCCAGTAACTTACCGATTTGCTCGTCGCTCAGGTCAAGTTGCAGCACACCCAGACCTGCGCGCAAGACGCCCTCGAAAGCGTTGCTCATGTTTGGGCTGTGGCTGTGGCGGGAACAGTGTTTTTCCAGAGATTCTTTTTGAGATGGACCAGCAGCAGCGACACCGTCGCAGGTGTGATGCCCGAGATACGCGATGCCAGCCCCAGCGTTTCAGGGCGATGTTTGGCAAGCGTCTGGCGCGCCTCAAAACTCAGGGCCGACACTTGCAGGTAGTCGAGGTCGGGCGGCAGCTTGAGGTTTTCGTAATGCGCGGCACGCTCGACTTCAACCTTTTGCAGGTCGATGTAACCGGCATATTTGGCCGCGATTTCGATCTGCTCAATCACGCTCTTCATCATTTCTGCCATGTCGTCGCTCGAAGCCATTTCAGCAGCCAGCTCGGGGTTGGCGTACTTGCCCTCTTCCAGCGACATCAGCCCGGCATAGCTCACATCCGGGCGGCGCAGCAAATCGGCCAGGTTGTATTCGCGCTCAATGGCTTTGCCCAGCACCCGCTCGGCTTCAAGCACGGGCAGGTTGTTGGGGTTCACCCAGATGGCGCGAAGGCGCTGTGTTTCACGTGAAACAGCGTCGCGCTTGCGGTTGAAGGCCTCCCAGCGGGCGTCGCCCACCAGGCCCAGTTCCCTGCCCTTTTCGGTCAGGCGCATATCGGCGTTGTCTTCACGCAGCATCAGGCGGAACTCGGCCCGGCTGGTAAACATGCGGTAGGGCTCGGTCACGCCCTTGGTGATCAGGTCGTCGACCAGCACGCCCAGGTAGGCTTCGTCGCGCCTAGGCAGCCAGCTCCCGCCATGGTCGTTGGGCAAGCCACCGAGTGCCCTGCATTGCAGCGCGGCATTGATACCGGCAAACATGCCCTGGGCCGCCGCCTCTTCATAACCGGTGGTGCCGTTGATTTGCCCGGCAAAAAACAGACCACCAATGGCCCGGGTTTCAAAGCTGGATTTCAGTGCGCGGGGATCAAAGTAGTCGTATTCAATCGCATACCCAGGCCGCAAAATATGGGCGTTTTCCATGCCCGCTATTGAGCGCACCAGGTCGTACTGGATGTCAAACGGCAGGCTGGTCGAGATGCCGTTGGGGTAAATCTCGTGCGTCGTCAAGCCTTCCGGCTCCAGAAAAATCTGGTGGCTGTCCTTGCCTGCGAAACGGTCGATCTTGTCTTCAACGCTCGGGCAATAACGCGGGCCTACGCCATCGATCTTGCCGGTGAACATCGGGCTGCGGTCAAAACCCGAGCGGATGATGTCGTGTGTACGTTCGTTGGTATGCGTGATCCAGCACGGCACCTGTTGTGGGTGGGCAATCTTGCCGCCCATAAAACTGAAGGCCGGCACCGGCCCGGCAGTGCCACCAGGCATACCATCGCCGGGTTGTTCAATGCACTTGCTGAAGTCAATCGTGCGGCCGTCGATGCGCGGCGGCGTACCGGTTTTGAGGCGTCCCTGTGGCAGTTTGAGTTCTTTCAGCCGAGCGCTCAGTGACAACGCAGGCGGGTCGCCCGCCCTGCCCGCCGCATAGTTTTGCAAGCCGACATGGATCTTGCCGTCCAGAAAAGTCCCTGCCGTCAGCACCACAGTACGCGAACGGAACTTGATGCCGACTTGCGTGACCGCACCGACGACCCTGTCGCCCATACCGCTAGACTCAACCATCAGGTCATCAACTGCCTGCTGAAACAACCACAGATTGGGCTGGTTTTCTAGCTTGCGGCGAATCGCCGCCTTGTACAAAATGCGGTCGGCCTGCGCGCGCGTCGCTCGCACGGCCGGGCCTTTGGAGCTGTTGAGAATGCGAAACTGTATGCCGCCCTCGTCAGTCGCCAGCGCCATCGCGCCGCCCATCGCATCCACTTCCTTGACCAGGTGGCCCTTGCCAATGCCGCCTATCGACGGATTGCAGCTCATCTGGCCCAGCGTTTCGATGTTGTGCGACAGCAGCAGCGTTTTGCAGCCCATACGGGCGCTGGCCAGTGCGGCCTCGGTTCCGGCGTGGCCACCGCCGACGACGATCACGTCAAATTCTTGTGGGTAAAACATGGTGCAGAGGGTGACCGCTGGACGGTCATGCGCAGAGGGGAATAAACAGTGATTTTAGCCGCGCCTGTCAAATTACGTGACAATCAGGTCTTTCGCCCTTGTCACGCGGGCGCCATCAGCTACAAAATCAATAGCAAAACCACATGCTCTGCCGTCCCGGCTGCGACGCCTGCTGCATTGCATCATCAATTTTCAGCCCCATCCCCGGCATGCCAATCCGAAATGTTGGGGACCGCACTTGCGAACTTCCGACAAAATGTTGGGGACAGAGCTTGCCGCTGCGCGACTGCGGTCTGTCCCACAAGGTATCAGAAAGGGTAATGCCTGGGCGTGGTCTGGATCGTGATCCAGCGCAGTTCGGTGAACTCGGCCACGCCGGCCTTGCCGCCAAAGCGGCCGATGCCGCTGCCCTTGACGCCGCCAAACGGCATTTGCGCTTCGTCGTGCACGGTGGGGCCATTGACGTGGCAGATGCCGGAGTCGATGCGGCGCGCCACATTGAAGGCGCGGGCAATGTCGGCGCCAAATACGGCAGCCGACAGGCCGTACTCGTTGTCGTTGGCGCAGGCCACCGCCTCCTCTACGCCGTTCACGCGCACGATGCACTTGACCGGGCCGAAGGTTTCCTCATGGTAAATCTTCATGGCGGGGGTCACAAAGTCCAGCACCGTGGCGGGCATCAGCGTGTTGGTGGCCTTGGCGCCGCACAGCAACTTGGCCCCCTTGGCCAGCGCATCGTCGATCAGGGCGTTGCAATGCGCCACCGTACCCATGCCGATCACCGAGCCCAGCACCACCGGCTCGGGCTTACGCGGGTCGCCCAAGGGCAGCGCGCTGGCCTTGGCGGCGAACTTCTTGACGAACTCATCGGCGATTTTCTGGTCGACGATGATGCGCTCGGTGGACATGCAGATTTGACCGGAGTTAGCAAAGCAGCCGAAGGCCGCACCATTGACCGCGTCCTCGATGTTGGCGTCGTCCAGGATCACCATCGGCGCCTTACCGCCGAGCTCCAGCACGACGGGCTTGAGGTACTTGGCGCAGGTCATGGCAATGATCTTGCCGACCTTGGTCGAGCCGGTGAAGTTGACGCGGCGCACCGCCGGGTGCGCCACGATGGCCTCCACCACGGCGCCCGCATCGGCCGGGGCATTGGTGATGTAGTTCACCACGCCGGGCGGAAACCCCGCATCCTGGAACGCCTCGACGATCAGCTGGTGCGTGTGCGGGCAGTTCTCCGAGCCCTTGAAGATCACGGTATTGCCGCAGGCCAGCGGCGTGGCGATGGCGCGCACGCCCAGGATGATGGGCGCGTTCCAGGGTGCAATGCCCAGCACCACACCCGCGGGCTGGCGCACGCCCATGGCGAGTGAACCGGGCACGTCGGACGGAATCACCTCACCACTGATCTGCGTGGTGAGCGACGCCGCCTCGCGGATCATGCCGGCGGCCAGCATCACGTTGAAACCGGCCCACATGGCGGTGCCACCGGTCTCGGCCCCAACGGCCTCGATGAATTGCGGCGTCTTGGCCTCCAGCGCGTCGGCCGCCTTGAGCAGCAACATGCGGCGCGCGCTGGGGCCGGTCTGGCTCCAGGTCTTGAAAGCTTCGGCGGCGGCATCGGCGGCCATCACCGCATCCGCAGGCGAGCAGGCCGGGGCGCGCGTAGCGACACTGCCATCAAGCGGGTTGCGGCGCTCGAAGGTGGCGCCTTTTTCGGCCGTGACCTTGAGGCCGTTAATGAGCATGGCTATGTCGGACATCTGGATACTCCTTGGTTAATCAATGAAAAGTCGGCTCACACGCTGGCCACCCGGGACCGTGCCGCCGCAGACACCCGCGCCGGACTCGCCTTGCCTGGCACCTCGACACCGAGGTAGGCTTCCCGGATCACACTGGAGCGCGCCAGCAACTTGGCCGGCCCGCTGGCCACCAGCGCGCCGCGCTCCAGCACGTAGCCGCGGTCGGCCACGGTCAGCGCCTTTTTGACGTTCTGCTCCACCATCAGCACGGTGGTGCCGGCATCGGCGATGCGGCGCACCATCGCCAGCAGTTCGTCCACCATCTTGGGCGCCAGGCCGAGCGACGGCTCATCGAGCATGAGCAGGCGCGGCCCGCTCATCATGGCGCGCGCCACTGCCACCATCTGCTGCTCACCACCACTCATGGTGCCGGCCAGCTGGTGGGCGCGCTCGCGCAGCTTTGGGAAGTCAGTGAGTGCCTGCTCTAGCCGCAGAGCCCGTTCTGTCTTGTTTAGCAGCCAACCGCCGAGCTCCAGATTCTCGGTAACCGTCATTTGCGGGAACAGCTGGCGGCCCTCTGGCACCAGCGCCATGCCGACTTTGACAATCTCGTGGCTCTTGTCCGGCAGCTTTTTTCCGTCCAGCAGCACCTCGCCACCCTGCGGGATCAACCCCGCCAGCGCCTTGAGCAGCGTGGTCTTGCCCGCGCCGTTGGGGCCCAAAATCACCGTCAGGCCGGGCTTGACTTCGAGCTGGAGGCCGCGCAGCACCAAAAATGCGCCATAGCCCGCGCTCAGGCCATCGATCTTGAGATGGGCTTGGCGGGCTCCGCCCAGCACAAAGGGGGTCGGCTCAAACCACATCATGGCGCCACCCCCGCGTCTTCCACCATTTCGTCGCCCAAATAGGCTTCAATCACCTCGGCATTGCGTACCACCTCGGCGGGCGTGCCGTCGGCAATTTTGCGGCCCTGGTGCAGCACGATCACGCGCTCGACGTAGTTCAGCAGCGTCGTCACAGCGTGCTCGATCCAGACCACCGTCAGATCGAGCTCGTCGCGCATACGCCGGATCAGCTGCGCCATGTTGTCCACCTCAGCCTCGGTCAGGCCGGCCGCCACCTCATCGAGCAACAGCAGGCGCGGGCGGGTCGCCAGCGCCATGCCGATCTCTAGCGCGCGCTGCTGCGACGGCGTGATCGCCCCGGCTGGCAAATCCGCCAACCGGGCCAGGCCGATCAACTCCAAAATGCTGAGCGCATCACGCAGGTGCCAGGAGCCCTGACGTTTGCGCCCGGCAAATTTCAGGCCGAAATCAATGTTGGCCGTCACCGACATGTCGGCAAACACGCGCGGCGTCTGGAAGGTGCGCGCAATGCCGGCCGCCGCGTAGTGATGCGGCGCCTGACCGCTCAGGTTACGCCCTGCCACCAGCAGCTGGCCCGAGGTCGACATCTGCACGCCCGAGATGGCGTTGAAAAACGTGGTCTTGCCCGCGCCGTTGGGGCCGATGATGCCCACCAGTTCACCCGCGCGAAACGTGGCGCTGACCGCATCCACGGCGATGAGGCCGCCAAAGCGCACCGTGATGTCACGAGCTTCGAGCAAGATGTCAGACATTCTTGTTCTCCTTGGTGCCCAGACGGCGCGCCCACTGGCGGCTGTCAGCCCACCAGCCCTGGAAGGTTGCCAGCCGCAGCGAAGCCAAACCGCCCGGCAGGTACAGCACGCTCAGGATCAGCAAAAGGCCCAGCGACATCATGTAGATCTGCGGAAACTGCAGGCGCAGCGACTCCGCCAGCACGCTGAACACAATGGCGGCAATCAGCGGCCCCCACAGCGTGGTGGCGCCACCGATCAGGGCAATCAGCACGGTCTGAAAGCCGATGAAGGGATTGAACACCGTGTGCGGGTCGATATAGGTCCAGCGCACCGCCATGGCCGCCCCCACGGCACCGGCAAACGCAGCCGTCAGCGCAAAACCGGCCATCTTGATCAACCGGGTGTTGACGCCCAGCGTCTGGGCGCGCTGCTCGTCGGCGCCAATACCCATCAGCGCCAGACCGAAGCGACTGCGCCGCACGATGATGGACACCAGCACGGCCAGCACCGCCAGCGCCAGCACGGTCAGGTAGATCGTGTCGCGATCTGGAATCACGGTCAGCACCCGGCCTACCGTGCCGGTGACCTTTTTCTCGAAGTAAGTCACCGCATGCAGAATCAACTCGGTCATGCCAAAGGTCAGCACCGCAAAGTAGGTGCCGCGCAGGTGCAACACCGCCGCCCCCATGATGACGGCCACCAGCGCCGCCAGCGCGGCGCCCAGCAAAATCGCCTGCACCCACGACAACTCGCCCAGCACCAGCGCGCTGGTGTAGGCGCCAATGCCAAAAAAAGCCGAGGTGGCCAGCGACAGATAGCGCGTGCTGCCGCAAAACAGCCCCCAGCTCGACGACAGGGCCACGTACATCAGGCAAGTCAACGCCATGGACACCACAAACTCGCTGCCGTAGTGGGGCAGCGCCAGCGCCCAGCCGGCAAAGGCCAGCAAGACCAGCAGATCCCTGACCAGAATTTGTCTTGAAGCGCTCATTTGGCAAACAATCCGCGGGGCCGCAGCAGCAACACCGCAATAAACACGCTGTAGGACAACAAGGCCTTGAGCGACGGGTTGGTGAAGTGCATACCCAACGCCTCGATCACGCCCAGCAACAGGCCACCGACGAGCGCGCCGCTCATGCTGCCAAAGCCGCCCAAAGTGATGACGATCAGCGCCGTGATGGTGTAGGGCTCGCCCATGCTGGGGCTGATGGTGTAGGCCATCGACAGCAGGCAGCCTGCCACACCCGACAGCCCCAGGCCGATGCCGAACATCAGCGGGTGCAGCCGCTGGGTATCAATGCCCACCAGCTGCGCGCCCACCGGCGACTGCATCAACGCGCGCACGCCCTTACCCAGCAGCGTGTAGCGTAGCAGCACGATCAGTGCCCCGCTGAACAGCAAGGCTAGGCCGAACACCAGCAGCTTGTTACCGGCAAACTGGGCGGCGCCAAACTTCACCGGCTCGGTCAGGTAGTCGTAGCCGCGCAGCTCACCGCCCCACATCCAGGAGGCAAAGTTCTGCACCAGAAACATCAGGCCAAACGCCACCATCAGGCCGCGCGCCTCAAAGATGTCAAGGTTGGGCGAGGTGGCAGTGAGGCGCCTGAAGGTAAGCCAATGAATGACCATGCCCAGCGCCATCATGACGGCGAAGGACAGCGGTACCATCAGCAGCGGCGACAGCCCCAGCGTGGTCTGCGCCATCCAGGTCAGGTAGGCCCCGACCATCAGAAACTCGCCGTGCGCGATGTTGAGGATGCGCATCAGGCCGTACTGAAGATTGAGCCCAAGCGCTACGAGCGCATAAATTCCCCCGGTAATTAAACCAGAGGCGATCAGTTCCAGCCAGGCAGTAGTTGACATGATGAGGTACATGCGCCGCCCGTGCCAGCGATGGCCGGGGCAGGCCGGGACGGATAAAACGACGGGCCGTGACACCCGCCCACAAAGGACTAATTAGCCAGCTTATTTCCAGGCCGGCTTGGCCGCGTTGAGTTTGGCGGTGGCAATCTTCTCGGGCCACACCACCTCGAACTCGCCGTTTTGCCACTGACTCACCGTGCCCGGCGTAGCGGTGTTTTCGCTGCCGGTGAACTTGATGTCGCCCAGGATGGTCTTGTGCTTGATGTTGGCCACGTAGTCACGTAGCGCCTTGCGGTCCAGGCCGGCCTTGGCCACGCCCGCCGTCAGGATTTCCAGGCTGGCCCAGCAGGCACCACTGGCCCAGCGGTCAGGCTCCTTGCCGGCAAATTTCTTGGTATGGGCGTCGAAGTAGGCCTTGGCAGCGGGGCTGGTCTTGCTGTTCCACGACCCCATGCCCAGCACGCCCTCGGCCCCGGCGGGCGTCATTACATTCTTGTAGAGCTGAAAGGCGGTGCCGACCGAGGCGTAGAAGAATTTCGGGTTGAAACCCACCTCCTTGGCCTGCTTGCTCGCCAAAATGGTGTCGGGCGGGTAGGTGAAACCGATGAAGGCATCGGGGTTCTTGTCGCGGATGCTGCGCAGCACCGGCGACAGGTCCTTGACACCGGACGGATAGCTCTTGTCCTCCACCATGCTGATGTTCGTGCCCTGCAGCGCCACCTTGAGCGCGGCATAGTTTTCCAGACCAAACAGGTCATCAACGTAGATCACCGCCACACTGCGCACCCCGTTGGCCTTGAGCATGTCCACCAGCGCCTCGGTCATCGACTTGGGCTGCTGCAACAGCAAGAAGAAATACGGCAGCTTCATCTCCACCAGCCGCCTGGACAAGGCGGTGGGCGCCAGCAGCGGATAACCCATGCGGTTGGCCAGCGGGGCCACGGCAAAGTTGGCGTTGGAACCCCAGGGCGGCAGGATCAGATCGACCTTGTCGCTGCCCATCAGCTTCTCGTACGAGCGCACGCAAGTCTCGATGTCGCTGCGGTCGTCCGAGCTGATCAGCTCGATCGGGCGTTTGACGCCTTTGACATCCAGACCACCGGCCGCATTTTGCTGCTCGGCCCACAACAGGTAATTGGGCTCCTGGCTGACCTGCGCACCGCCAGTCCACGGCCCGGTGCGAGCGATGGCGTAGCCCACGCGCACCGGTTTGGGCTGGGCCAAAAGATGCGGGGCAAAGGTGGCGGCACCAACCGCGGCGGCGGCACCCTTGATCAATGTACGCTTGGATTGCTGAACCATAATGTCTCCTGTGGGGGGCCCACTGCGGGGCCTGGAAGCTGCATCATAGCCGCTCCACCGCCCTGGCGCTTTGCTGGGCGCGCACTTTTTACTTGCCAAAAAGTGCACAGCGTCAAGCTGCCTGAATTGGTGTCGGGTGCAGGGGCGCACCACTTTCTTATCAACCCCTATGGCTTGATGTTTGACGAGATCACCGCGTCCAGCCTGGTCAAGGTTGACAACAAATGCAACCAGATGATTGACTCACCGTTTCCGGTCAACCCCGCAGGCTTTGTGATTCACAGCGCAGTACACGAGGCACGTCACGATGCTGGTAGTGGGTAAAACGATTGCCGATGCTTTTTTAAGCATGTACACCTTTGAGAACCCCTGCCGCATCCAGATTGATGCCTAGGCCGGGGGCGAACTGACACCTCAAACGTCAATATTCGCAGCCCGCAGCGCATTCTGCTCAATGAACTCGCGGCGCGGCTCTACCTCATCGCCCATCAGCATGGTGAACACGTGGTCGGCCTCGATCGCGTCGTCGATCTGTACGCGCAGCAGGCGGCGCACGGTGGGGTCCATGGTGGTTTCCCATAGCTGGGCTGGGTTCATCTCGCCCAGGCCTTTGTAGCGCTGGCGCGATGTGGCGTTTTCAGCCTGCCCTACCAGCCACTTCATGGCCTGGCGGAAGTCACTGATTTTTTCTTCCTTGACCCGCTCGCCTTCTCCGCGTTTGACCATGGCACCTTCGCTGATCAAATCTTTGAACGTGGCAGCAGCTTCGGCCAGCGTGGCGTAGTCCGCGCCGTGTACAAAGTCTTGTGTCAGCGCGCTGCTTTTGACGTTGCCGTGGTGGCGGCGGCTGATGCGCAGGATGGGTTTGTCGGTGCGCACATCAAACTCGCCGGCGACTTCTGCCGTGGGTAAAAACTGCCGTAGCAAGGCGGCTGATTTTTCTGCCTCCGCCACGGTGTCAAGGTTTAACGCTACGCCATCGGCAATCGCTTTGAGTGCTTCAGCATCCATAAAGCCACGCAAGCGGGTGATGACCGCCTCGGCCAACTGGTGCTTGCGCGCCAGCTCGGCCAGCGTGTCGCCAGTCAGCAGCGTGCTGCCTTCCCCGCCGGTTTGCACGGATGCACCATTGAGCGCGATGCGCAGCAAAAAGCTGTCGAGTGCGCCAGTGTCTTTGAGGTATTGTTCTTCTTTGCCAGCCTTGACCTTGTACAGCGGTGGCTGCGCAATGTAGATGTGGCCACGCTCGACCAGCTCGGGCATTTGACGGTAAAAGAAGGTCAGCAGCAGCGTGCGGATGTGGGCACCGTCAACGTCGGCGTCGGTCATGATGATGATGCGGTGATAGCGCAGCTTGGCGACGTTGAAGTCGTCACTGCCGGTGCTGCCGCCGGCCTTGCCGATGCCGGTGCCGAGTGCGGTGATGAGCGTCAAAATTTCGTTGCTGGTCAAAAGCTTTTCGTAGCGGGCTTTTTCGACGTTCAAAATCTTGCCGCGCAAAGGCAAGATCGCCTGAAACTTGCGGTCGCGGCCCTGCTTGGCAGAGCCCCCGGCGGAGTCACCCTCGACCAAATAGATCTCGCATAGGGCGGGGTCTTTTTCCTGGCAATCAGCCAGCTTGCCGGGCAGGCCCATGCCGTCGAGCACGCCTTTGCGCCGCGTCATGTCGCGCGCCTTGCGGGCGGCTTCGCGGGCGCGGGCGGCTTCAATGATTTTTCCGACGATGATTTTGGCATCCGCCGGGCGTTCTTGCAGGTAGTCATGCAGCAGCTTGCTGATGATGTCTTCAACCGGGCCGCGCACTTCACTCGACACCAATTTGTCTTTGGTCTGACTTGAAAACTTCGGCTCTGGCACCTTCACGCTGAGCACGCAGCACAGGCCTTCGCGCATGTCGTCGCCAGTGACTTCTACCTTGGCTTTTTTGGCGCTCTCGCTGTCGTCGATGTATTTATTGATGACGCGCGTCATGGCAGCGCGCAGGCCTGTCAGGTGGGTGCCACCGTCTCGCTGGGGAATGTTGTTGGTAAAGCACAGCACCTGCTCGCTGTAGCCGCTGTTCCATTGCATGGCGACTTCAACACCAATGTTGGTGCCCTGGTCACTCATGCGGTCACCCATGGCGGCAAACACGTTGGGGTTAAGGGTGGTCTTGCTTTTGTTAATAAAGTCCACAAAACCCTTCACGCCACCTGCGCCGGCAAAGTCATCTTCTTTACCGGTGCGTTCGTCCTTGAGGCGAATTCGCACACCGTTGTTCAAAAAGCTGAGTTCGCGCAGGCGCTTGCTCAATATCTCGTAATGAAAATCATTATTCTCTTTGAAGATGTCGGTGTCGGGTAAAAAGTGGACTTCGGTACCGCGCTTGTCGGTGGCGTCCATGACTTTCATCGGCGACACTTCAACACCGTCAACTTTTTCGATAATGCGGTTTTGCACAAAGCCGCGCGAGAACTCCATGACGTGTACCTTGCCGTCGCGCCGAATCGTCAGGCGCAGCATTTTGGACAGGGCGTTGACACAGCTCACTCCCACCCCGTGCAGGCCACCCGATACCTTGTAGCTGTTCTGGTTGAACTTACCACCAGCGTGCAACTCGGTCAGGGCAATTTCAGCGGCTGAGCGCTTGGGCTCGTGCTTGTCGTCCATCTTGATGCCTGTCGGAATGCCGCGTCCGTTGTCAACCACACTCACCGAGTTGTCGGTGTGGATGGTGACCAGAATGTCGTCACAATGCCCAGCCAGTGATTCATCAATCGAGTTGTCAACCACCTCAAACACCATGTGATGCAACCCGGAGCCGTCAGATGTATCGCCGATATACATGCCGGGGCGTTTGCGCACAGCCTCGAGGCCTTCAAGAATCTGAATCGATTCTTCACCATAGGCTTCAGATGCGCCCACCTGGTTGGTGTCTATCTTGGGCTGGAAATTGGAGCTGTTTTCGTCTACTGCACCATCGTTCACAAACGCATCATTGTTTGGCTTTTGACTATCGTTTTGAGGTTTGTTTTCTTCAGTCATACCGGCTTTTTTCCCAATCTTCTTACTATCTTGAAGCAGCAAACCCGCTTGTACAGCGGGTTTGTTTTTTTGTTAACGGCGCTTGGCTTTAGCTAAATTCGCATCGGCATCACGACATATTTAAAGGTTGCGTTGTCTGGAATGGTCAGCAGTGCAGAGCTGTTTGAGTCAGCCAGCTCCAACTTCACCATATCCTGATCCATATTGGCTAGTGCATCAATCAGGTAGGTGACGTTAAAACCAATTTCAATCGCGTCGCCTGCGTAGTCGATGTCGAGCTCATCAACCGCTTCTTCCTGTTCGGCGTTATTCGATGCCACACGCAGGGTTCCAGGCTCGATATTCAGCCGCACCCCCTTGAACTTTTCGCTGGTCAAAATCGCGGTGCGCTGAAGGCTGGCTAGTAAAGGTACGCGGCCCATTGTGATGATATTTTTATGGTTTTTCGGAATGACGCGGTTGTAGTCGGGGAACTTCCCTTCGACCAGCTTGGTCACGAACTCCATGCCTTCAAAACTGAACTTAGCCTGGTTGCCGGCGAACTGCATTTCAATCGCGCCTTCCTTGTCGCTGAGTAGGCGCTGCATTTCAAGCACCGTCTTACGCGGCAGGATGACTTCCTGTTTGGGCACTTCAACATCGAGTGTGGCCGATGAGAAGGCTAGGCGGTGGCCGTCGGTGGCGACCAGGCTGAGCTGCTTACCTTCGGCGACGAACAAGATGCCGTTGAGGTAGTAACGGATGTCATGCACCGCCATGGCGAAGGACACCTGATTCAAAAGCGCTTTCAAGACCTTTTGCGGTACCGAGAAGGCCGGACCAAAGTTGGCGGCCTCCTGCACCAATGGAAAGTCTTCAGCGGGCAGTGTTTGTAGTGTGAAGCGGCTTTTACCACCTTTCAGTATCAGCTTGTTCTGGGCCGATTCGAGCGACACGGTCTGGTCACTCGGCATGGAGCGTAGGATGTCGATAAGCTTGCGCGCCCCAACGGTGGTGGTGAAGTTGCCGCTATCGCCGTCAAGCTCGGCTGTGGTGCGGATCTGAATTTCCAGATCACTGGTTGTTAGTTGCAACTGCGTGCCGGTTTTTCGGATCAGCATGTTGGCAAGAATCGGCATGGTATGCCTGCGTTCCACAATGCCGGCGACCGATTGCAGTACCGATAAAACTTTATCTTGGGTGGCTTTCAAAACGATCATGACTTCCTCTTTAGTTCTCTTTAATTCTTTAATTCAAATTAGTAGTAGTAGTAAGGGTAGCAACTATCTGTGAACAGCGCTATTTTCTCCTTTTTAATCAGCCACTTGGCGATTGTTTAACCTTGTGATGAGAGCCCTGACATGAGGGCTGTTAAATATGAACAACTTTGGATTTTGTGTTCCTGTTGTGGATAACTCATGGGTTGTTCAAAACTTATACCCATAGTTATCTGGGGGAGGCTTTTGATGGGTGTTTGAAGGGTCATGGACTATTTTTACCCTTTCAAGGTTTGTTCAAGCACATGCAGTTGCTGGTTGAGCTCGGTCATTTGCTGGCGCTCGGCAGACATCTTGCGCACGGCGTGCAGTACGGTGGTGTGGTCGCGTCCGCCAAACAGCTCGCCGATCTCGGGTAGGCTCTTCTGGGTCAGTTCCTTGGCCAGGTACATGGCAATCTGGCGTGGTCGGGCAATGCTGGCCGGGCGTTTTTTTGAATACATGTCGGCGATCTTGATCTTGTAATAGTCGGCGACGGTCTTCTGGATGTTTTCAACCGATATCTGACGGTTTTGAATCGACAGCAGGTCGCGCAGGGCTTCGCGTGCCAGCTGGATGGATATTTCTTTCTGGTTGAAACGGGAATAGGCGAGGATTTTACGCAATGCGCCTTCCAGTTCACGCACATTGGAGCGCACGTTTTTGGCCACAAAAAATGCGACTTCTTCAGGCATGACGGCGCCTTCAACTTCGGCCTTGCGGATCAGAATGGCAACGCGCATTTCAAGTTCGGGCGGTTCGATGGCAACGGTAAGGCCGGAATCAAAACGCGACACCAGACGCTCATGGATGTCGGTCAGGCCCTTGGGATAGGTGTCGCTGGTCATCACGATGTGTGATTTTTTGGTCAGCAAGGCCTCAAAGGCGTTGAAAAACTCTTCCTGCGTACGGTCCTTATTGGCGAAGAACTGGACATCATCAATCAACAATAAATCGAGCGAGTGGTAGCGCTCTTTAAATTCATCAAAAGTCTTACGCTGATAGGCTTTAACCACATCCGAGACAAACTGCTCGGCATGGATGTAGAGAACTTTGGCCGCAGCGTTGTCTGACAACAGCCGGTTGCCGATGGCGTGCATCAAATGGGTTTTACCCAGGCCAACGCCGCCATAGATAAAAAGCGGGTTGTACAGCTGGCCCAGACTGCTGGCGACATGCATGGCGGCGGCGCGACCCATGCGGTTGGCAGTGCCTTCAATCAGGGTGTCAAAGGTCAGCGCGGTGTTCAGCCGGGTTTTGAACGGCGCGCCGGCAATGTCCTCGGCCACGCCAAGGCCAGCCGGCTCAGGAATGCCAGATCCTTCAAAGCTTCGGCTTAAGGATGATGATTTGGTAGGAACTTCACGCGGAGCAAGCGCTAACTCAAGTGGAATATTATGGCCAGAAACCTTTTCAAGCAAGGCGGCAATTCGGGCGGCATACTGCGTGCGAATCCAGTCAAGCTTGAAGCGGTTGCCGACCTGAATGGTGACTTTGGACAGGTCTTCTGCCACGTCGGCGACCAGTGGACGGATCCAGGTATTGAACTGTTGCTCAGGCAGTTCCTGGGCGAGATGGTCAACGCAGGTCTGCCACAAACCGTGGCTCATGTTGAGCGCGGAGCCGTCACTCATGGCGTTTTATGCTGGTCAAAAGCGTGGGGGTCATACAATTTTCTGTCGGGCCGCCCCAATAACCAGCGTGGGGGCCATTGCTCGCCTGTGGATATTTTTGATTTTTGGCACTATGCATTGTAGCCGTGACAGGGAGTTATCCACAAAAATTTTATGCGGGGTTTAACCTATTCCAGATTGCTGGGTGCGGGTCCTTGGAGCTGCATCCAGGGCGGCGGCATGAATCTCAGTCATTACGCCAATTAACCAGCCTAACTGGTTGCCAGGCTTGAGAAATCTGCGATAATCGTGGGCTTCCCTGATTCGCGGCCCGGTCTTCATTGTCGGTCAGCGCATGGATGCCTCATACATTTCCAAGTTGGATTTCCAAGTGGATTGGCTGGGCAGACCGGGATGAATTTAAAAAGCCTAGATAGCTAAAAAGCCAAGAAGCAGGATTAATCATGAAACGCACATACCAACCTTCCAAAGTCAAGCGCGCACGTACGCACGGTTTTCTGACCCGCATGAAAACCCGTGGCGGCCGCGCAGTGATTGCTGCACGCCGCGCCAAGGGCCGCAAGCGCTTAGCGGTCTAACCAGCCTGCACCTCTGAAGACTTTAGACGGGTCTTGTGCAGCGGCTTCAAACCCGGCCGCAGTTTCAGGCGGTTCTGGCGGGCAATGTCATCGCCAAAACCGAGCACTTTGCCCTGCACCGCAACCGGCTTGATGCCGTTGCACCTCCCGCCTCTGCCCTGTTCCCCGTTCCGGATGTATGGATCGGTGCGATGGTGCCTAAACGCTGGGCCAAACGGGCCGTTACGCGCAACGCCATCAAAAGGCAAATCTATACTGTGAGCGCCGATTTTTTACCGTACTACCTGAACCAGCCCCGAGCCGCCTTTCTGGTGCGCTTGCGGCGGGAGTTTTCGCGCCAGGAATTTACCAGCGCCGTATCGTCTCGCCTAAAAGAAGCCGTGCGTGCCGAGGTGATGGCCTTGATGCAGGCTGGCGCAGCCTCATGTGATGCGCCAGCCATGATGTCCCGCGTTCCTTTGGCCTAAGCACATGAAAATCCTCTTGTTGGCGGCTTCCCGCCTGCCTCAAAAGCTGTTGATCGTTCTGGTCAAGGCTTATCGCTTGCTGCTCAGTCCCTGGCTGGGCTCGGGTTGCCGTTTTGAGCCAACCTGTTCTGCCTACTCACTGCTGGCATTGCAGCAACATGGTGCCGTGCGCGGCAGCTACCTCACGCTGCATCGCTTGGCGCGCTGTCAGCCCTGGTGCGATGGTGGATACGACCCCGTGCCACCACGCAAAGCCGCAGCTGAACGCCGCCATTTCCTTTTCACCCGTTTGGTCACACCCGTGACTGTAATCCCCTCTAAAAAGAAGCCGTCATGAACGACATACGCCGTACCATTTTGTGGGTGATTTTTGGTTTTTCCATGGTTTTGTTGTGGGATCAGTGGCAGATTTTCAACGGCAACAAGGCAACCTTTTTTCCGTCTTCCACGTCGGTGGCAAGCAAGGCGACGCCTGCCAGCCCATCTGCCAGCGCAACCGCTGTGCCGACTGGGCAGGCCGGCATCAGCGCCGTGCCTCCTGCCGCCGCACCGGCTCAAGTGCCCAGCGCTGCTGCGGCCGTGCCGGGTCAGTCGGGCGCCCGGCCCACCACCACGCCCTCGGCCAGCAAGGAACGGCTGGTTGTCAATACCGATGTGCTGACGCTGACCTTCGACACCGACGGCGGCTCTCTGGTTCGCTCGGCCTTCCCCCGGCACAAAGACATGACGGAAAAGGCATCAGATTTTGTGCTGCTCGATGAAAGTGCTGCACGTGTTTATCTCGTGCAGTCCGGGCTGATTGCCAGCGGTACCGGCGGCAGCTTCCCGACCCATAAAACGCCGATGACTGCCGTGCCGGGCGAGCGACAACTGAAAGGCGGCCAGAACACACTGGAAGTCAAATTTGAGTCGGCTGAGGTCGGCGGCGTCAAACTCGTCAAAACCTACACGCTCAAGCGCGGCAGCTATGACATGGTTGTGCGGCACGAAGTGCTCAACACCGGCACCAGCCCGGTGTCGCCGCAGCTTTACCTGCAACTGGTGCGCGACGGCAACAAGCCGCCGGGAGAGTCATCGTTTTATTTCACCTTCACCGGCCCGGCTCTTTATACCGAGGCCAAGAAGTACCAAAAAGTTGAATTCAGCGACATCGAAAAGAACAAGGTTGATGTTGAAAAGCAGGCCAGCAACGGGTATGTGGCCATGGTTCAGCATTATTTTGCGACGGCCTGGATACTTGCCGACGGCATTCAGCGCGACATTTTTCTGCGCAAGGTGGACGCCAACCTGTACGCCGTTGGCATGATCACGCCGCTAGACACGATGGCCCCCGGCAGCACGAAAGCAGTGAGCGCAAAACTGTTCATCGGCCCGCAGGAAGAAAAAGTGCTGGAAGCGCTGGCTCCCGGCCTCGAGCTGGTGAAAGACTACGGCTGGCTGACCATTCTGTCCAAGCCGCTGTACTGGCTACTGTACTGGCTGCACAGCTTTATTCAGAACTGGGGTTGGTCGATTGTTGCGCTGGTGTTGCTGCTGAAGATCGCCTTCTACTGGCTCAATGCCAAGGCCTACGCCAGCATGGCCAAAATGAAGAAGGTTAACCCAAAAATCATGGAAATGCGTGAGCGCCTGAAAGACAAGCCGCAGGAAATGCAGCAGGCCATGATGAAGATGTACAAGGATGAAAAAGTCAACCCGATGGGCGGCTGCTTCCCGATCATGATCCAGATTCCGGTGTTCATTGCGCTGTACTGGGTGCTGCTATCGAGCGTTGAAATGCGCGACGCGCCATGGGCACTGTGGATTAAAGACTTGTCGGCACCGGACCCTTTCTTTATTTTGCCCATCGTCATGACGCTCACCACCATGCTGCAAACCGCATTGAACCCGGTACCACCGGATCCGATGCAGGCCAAGCTGATGTGGTTCATGCCGTTGATTTTTAGCGTGATGTTCTTTTTCTTCCCGGCCGGACTGGTGCTCTACTGGATCACCAACAACGTGCTGTCAATTGCGCAGCAGTGGATGATCAACACCCGCATGGGTGTGCCGCCGCAGTTCAACCTGCCGAAGTTCAAATAAAAAAGGGCCGCTGATGCGGCCCTTTTGCTTGACGGCTTTAATATCTCAGTCATGCTAGCCCGCCACCACGACCCCATTGTTGCGATTGCCACCGCACCCGGTCGCGGTGCCGTTGGCATCGTGCGGGTGTCTGGCAAAGACATCGCGCCAGTGATGGCTGCGCTATGTGGCAAGTGCTTGCTGCCCCGCCATGCAACTTATCTGCCGTTTCGTGATGCGCATGGCGGCATCATCGACCAAGGGCTGGCGATTCATTTCCCTGCGCCGCATTCGTTCACAGGCGAAGACGTGTTGGAGCTGCAAGCTCACGGCGGTCCGGTCGTTTTGCAGCTCTTGCTGGCGCGCTGCCTTGAGGCCGGGCGGGACGTCGGCTTGCGGGTAGCGCAGCCGGGAGAGTTCACCGAACGGGCTTTTCTGAACGACAAGATTGACTTGGCGCAGGCCGAAGCGATTGCCGACCTGATTGATGCCAGCACCGAAACGGCGGCGCGCTCGGCGGCGCGCTCGATGTCTGGCGAGTTCTCGCAAGCCGTCAATGCGCTGCTTGAAAAACTGATTCACCTGCGTATGCTGGTCGAGGCCACGCTGGACTTCCCCGAAGAAGACATCGACTTTCTGCAAAAAGCCGATGCACGGGGCCAGCTGGGCAGCCTGCAGCAAACGCTGCACGTCGTGATGCAGCGCTCTGGCCAGGGCGCCATATTGCGTGAAGGCATCAAGGTCGTGATTGCCGGGCAGCCCAACGCCGGCAAAAGCTCGCTGCTCAATGCGCTGGCGGGTGCCGAGCTGGCCATCGTCACACCGATTGCCGGCACCACGCGCGACAAGGTCATGCAGCTGATTCAACTCGACGGCGTGCCGCTGCATGTGGTGGACACCGCCGGCTTGCGTGATGCGGGGGATGGCTTGCAAGACATTGATGAAGTTGAAAAAATCGGTATCGAACGTGCTTGGACTGAAATACAAAGTGCTGACGCGGTTTTGTTTCTGCACGACCTGTCACGCCAAAGCGCTATCAATTACATAGCGAATGACGTGCGTATTGCTGGCCTTCTGGCGCAAAAATTGCCTCCAAAAATACCGATCATCGATGTCTGGAACAAGTCCGACCTAGCCGATGCGCCAGCACTGGCGAAGACGACTGACGGTATTGCGATGTCTGCTAAAACCGGTGCCGGACTGCAAGACCTGCGGCAGCGGCTGCTACAGGTGGTGGGCTGGCAATCAGCCCCCGAAGGTGTTTATATGGCCAGGGCGCGGCATGTGCAGGCTTTGCAAGGTGTTGATGGGCAACTGGCACGGGCCAGCGCCCAGCTTGGCGCTGCGCAGCCGGCGCTCGATCTGCTGGCCGAAGACCTGCGCCAGGCGCAACTGCATTTGAGCGAGATCACCGGCCAGTTCACATCCGATGATTTGCTGGGCGAGATATTCTCGCGCTTTTGCATCGGCAAGTAAGTTATTGGGGTCAGACACCAATTTCGCTGCGGTGCATCGCACCGCGCCCTCCGGGCGAGCCGTAGGCTCGGCGAATTTGGGCTCTGACCCCAAAAACTTACAAAAGTTTTTTCTCTGCCATCGCCAGCGCTTCAGGCTTGCCTGACAGCACTAGCGTGTCGCCGCCCTCCAGCACGGTGTCGTCATGGACGCTGGTCACCCGCCCGTTGCTGCGCCGCAGGCTGACCACGCGCACGCCACTGGCTGCCAGCAGTGCTGCGCCCAGCAACTGCCCAACCGGCTTGATGCCAAGGGGCAATGTGACGCTCGAGAGGCGCTCCTCACCCTGCTCGTTGACCGTGTCGTCGTCGGCGCCGCGAAAGTAGCCGCGCAGCAGGTTGTAGCGCGCGTCGCGCTGCTCCTGCACCACGCGAATCACGCGCCGCATGGGAACGCCTACCAGCGCCAGGGCATGGCTGGCCAGCATCAGGCTGCCCTCAATCGCTTCGGGCACCACTGCGGTCGCACCGGCGGCCTGTAGTTTTTCAAGATCATGGTCGTCCACGGTGCGCACAATCACCGGCACGGTGGGTGCATGGGCGCGCGCATTGGCCAGTACCTTGAGGGCGCTGGCGGTGTCCAGGTAAGTCACCACCACGGCGCTGGCGCGCGCCAGGCCCGCCGCCATCAGGGACTGCAGGCGCACGGCGTCGCCAAACACCACCGAGTCGCCAGCCGCCGCAGCCTGGCGCACGCGGTCCGGGTCCAGGTCAAGCGCGATGTAGGGAATGCCTTCGGCCTCCAGCAGATGACCCAGGTTTTGCCCGCAACGGCCATAGCCGCAGATGATGACGTGCTTGCTGGTGTTGATAGACTTGCGCGCAATCGAGGTCATCTGCAGCGACTGTTGCAGCCAGTCGCTGGACACCAGACGCATCACGATGGCGTTGCTGTACATGATGATGAAGGGCGTTGCCAGCATCGACAGCACCATGCTGGCCAAAATCGGATTGAGCAGCGTGGGCGGTAGCAGCGCGCTCTCGTTGGCCAGCATCAGCAGCACAAAACCAAACTCGCCGGCCTGCGCCAGATACAGGCCGGTGCGCAGCGACACGCCCGTCGTCGCCCCCAGCACGCGCGCCAGGCCAGTGACCAGCGCCAGTTTGAAGAGCACCGGCAGCGTTGCCAGCAGCAACACCAGCGGCCAGCGCTCGAGCACAATGCGCCAGTCCAGCAGCATGCCGACGCTGATAAAAAACAGGCCTAGCAGCACATCGTGAAACGGTCTGATGTCGGTCTCCACCTGGTGCTTGAACTCGGTTTCCGAGATCAGCATACCGGCGATAAAGGCGCCCAGCGCAAGGCTCAACCCCGCCAGCTCCGTCAGCCACGACAAGGCCAGCGTGACCAGCAGCAGGTTGAGCACAAACAGCTCTTCGCTCTTGCGGCGCGCCACGATGGTGAGCCACCAGCGCATGACGCGCTGCCCGCCGGTGAGCAGCAGGCCGACCAGCAGGGTGGCTTTCAGGCCTGCCACGGCCAGCGCGGTAAAAAGTTGGTCGGCAGGCGAGCCAAGTGCTGGAATCACCACCAGCAAAGGCACCACGGCCAGGTCCTGAAACAGCAACACACCCATCACGCGCTTGCCGTGCTCGGACTCGAGTTCCAGCCGCTCAGACAGCAGCTTGACGACGATGGCCGTACTGCTCATGGCCATCGCACCCGACAGTGCCAGCGCGGTTTGCCATTCCATCTTCCACAGCGTGGGTGCCATGGTGGCCAGAAACAATGAGCCCACGGTTGCCAGCACAATCGTCAGCACCACCTGCAGCAACCCCAGGCCAAACACGTGGCGACGCATGGAGCGCAGCTTGGGCAAGTTGAATTCCAGCCCGATCACAAACATCAAAAACACCACGCCAAACTCACCCAGGTGGCGTACCCCTTCGGCGTTCTGCGACAGCGCCAGTGCATGCGGCCCAATCACCACACCGACGGCCAGGTAGCCCAGCATGGGCGGCAATTTAAGCGAGCGGCAGGCCACCACACCCAGCACTGCGGCCAGCAGGTATAGCAGGGTCAGTTCAAGTGCGCTCATACTTTCGATGGTATCAGCGCCTCTATAGAATGCGGTGATGAGTTTTGACGTTTCCCATTTCAATGCAGAGCAGGCACAAGTCCTTGCACGCAAGACTATTGAGATAGAAGCCGCAGCAGTGCTGGGGCTCGCCAGCCGCGTTGGGCCAGAGTTTGCGCGTGCTGTGCAGATCATGCTGGCATGCCGTGGCAGGGTTGTCGTGATGGGCATGGGCAAGAGTGGCCACATCGGCCGCAAGATCGCCGCCACGCTGGCATCTACCGGCACCCCTGCCATGTTTGTTCACCCCGGAGAAGCCAGCCATGGCGACCTGGGTATGGTGACAACCGTCGATGTGGTGCTGGCCATTTCAAACAGTGGCGAGAGCGCCGAGCTGACCGCCATACTGCCGGTTCTGAGCCGTCAGGGGGTACCGCTGGTGGCCATCACGGGGGGCCTGCAATCGGCGCTGGCCCGGCAGGCGCATGTCACGCTCGACAGCAGTGTGGCGCAAGAGGCCTGCCCGCTCAATCTGGCACCCACGGCCAGCACCACAGCACAACTGGCACTGGGTGACGCATTAGCGGTGGCCCTGCTCGATGCGCGCGGTTTCAAAGAAGAAGACTTTGCCCGCTCGCACCCTGGCGGTGCCTTGGGCCGCAAGCTGCTGACACACGTCAGCGATGTCATGCGCAGCGGTGAACAGGTGCCGCGTGTGTTGGCAGGCACCAGCTTTACCGACCTGATGCGCGAGATGAGCGTCAAGGGTCTGGGTGCCTCGGCCGTGGTGGATGGCGCGGGGCGGGTGCTTGGCATTTTTACCGACGGAGACTTGCGCCGCCTGGTTGAAAAAGGCGTGGACTTGCGCAGCTCTCTGGCTGGCGAAGTGATGCATGTCGACCCACGCATCTTGAGGGTCGATGCGCTTGCGGTAGAGGCGGTTGAGCTGATGGAGCTGCACAGCATTACCAGTGTGCTGGTGGTGGACGAGAACGGCGTTTTGTGTGGTGCGCTCAATACCAACGACCTGATGCGCGCAAAAGTCATATGAAAACTGTCATCACTCCCACGCTGAACTTCGCACCCGAACTATTGCTAAAAGCGCAAGGCATCCGGGTTGCTTTTTTCGATGTCGATGGTGTGTTGACAGACGGTGGTCTGTACCTGTCCGAACATGGCGAAACGCTCAAGCGCTTCAACACGCTCGATGGCCACGGCCTCAAGCTGCTGCAAAAAGCGGGCATCACGCCGGTGGTGATTACGGGCCGCGACAGCCCCGCATTGCGGCATCGGCTACAGGCGCTGGGCATAGTCCACACGCATTTCAGCACCGAGAACAAACGGCCCGCCGCCGAAAGCACATTGACGGCGCTGGGGCTTGACTGGGCGCGCGCGGCGGCCATGGGCGATGACTGGCCCGACCTTGCCGTGATGCAGCGCGCGGCGTTTAGCTGCGCGCCCGCCAATGCGCACCCCGAAGTCAAAGCCGCAGCGAACTACGTGACCGAGGCCGCCGGTGGGCACGGCGCAGCGCGCATGTTTTGCGACCTGCTGCTGGTGGCCAGCGGGCAATACGCGGGACTGTTGCAGGCCTGTGGCGAATGAACACCGGCACGGCAGTGAAAAATGCCGTTCGCATTTTCGGCAGGCCGTGGGCGCGGGCGCTGCGGCTGTGGGACAGCATTTCCATTTATCTACCCGTCGTACTGATGGGCCTGCTGGTGCTGGGCACTTACTGGCTGGTGCGCAATGCGCCTGGGGCCAGCACGCCCGAGAGCACCAAGGACGTGCGCCATGAGCCGGACTACACCATGCGCAAGTTCACGATGAGAACCTTTGACGAAGTTGGTCTACTCAAGAGTGAGGTCTATGGGATTGAAGCGCGGCACTACCCTGACACCGATACGCTGGAGATTGACGAGCCGCGTATTCGCAGCATCAGCGCGGAAGGCCAGCTGGTCACCGCCACCAGCAGGCGCGCCCTGTCCAACGGCGATGGCTCGGAGGTGCAACTGATGGGTGATGCGCGGGTCGTGCGCGAGGCCACCAAAGATGCCGACGGGAATGACTTGCCGCGGATGGAATTTCAGGGTGAGTTCCTGCATTCGTATGTCAACGAAGAGCGCGTCAAATCGCACCTGCCGGTGGTGTTGATACGGGGTGCGGATCAGTTCACGGGCGACGATTTTGCCTATAACAACCTGACGGGTGTTGCTGACTTGAAGGGGCGCGTCAGAGGTATCTTGTATCCTAAAGCGGCGGCCCGTAGTCCGGTATCGGTGCCGACGGTGAAACGCTAGTTTTTTTAAAACACCTGGGGTGCCAGCATGTCCAGACTCGTCTTCATCACCGGCGCTTCCAGCGGCATAGGCCAGGCCTTAGCCTTGCGGTTTTATCAGGCCGGGTATCGGCTGGCGCTGGCAGCACGTCGGACGGCAGAGCTTCAAGCATGGGTTGATGCGCAGTCAATGCGCGCAGGCAGCTATCAGATTTATAGCGCCGATGTTGCAGCCAGTAACAGCATCGTTGCGGCGGGCAAGGCCTGCATCACCAGCCAGGGCGTGCCGGATGTGGTGATTGCCAATGCCGGCATCAGCATTGGCATGGACACCGCGATGCGCGAAGACCTTGATGTGATGCAGCAAACCTTTGCCACCAACAACATAGGCGCAGCGGCCACCTTTCATCCTTTCATCGAAGCCATGACGCAGCGCGGCTCGGGTACGTTGGTCGGCATTGGCAGCGTGGCAGGCATTCGTGGGCTGCCGGGGCATGCTGCCTATTGCGCCAGCAAGGCCGCGCTGATCGCCTACTGTGAAAGTCTGCGCGGCGAACTGAACGCGGGGGGGTTAAAAGTGGTGACGATTTGCCCAGGCTATATTGACACGCCGCTGACGCAGAAAAACAGCTATTCGATGCCATTTCTGATGCAGCCGGGCGCGTTTGCAGGCAAAGCGTTTGAGACCATTGAAGCGGGCAGCAGCTACCGCGTGATTCCCTGGCAGATGGGCGTGGTCGCCAAACTGCTGCGGCTGCTGCCGAATGCCGTGTTCGACAGGGCGCTGGCCGGGCGGGCGCGCAAGCCGCGTAAGCCCTAAAGCAAAAAGGAAAGCAAAAAGGCTTCAAAACCGAAGTCTTGAAGCCTTTCAAAACACCTCACGATTGCCTTTAGCCCAGGCCAAAGGCAAATCGCTGGCGTTGTAAGGGTTTAAGGGTTGTCGTGACGGCTTAGTAGCCGCCGCGTCCACCGCCGCTACCGCCGCCGCCGGAACGTCCACCACCGCCACCGCCACCGCCACCGCCGTATGGGCTGCGGAAACCGCCGTCACTGCCGCCGCCGCCGCCACCGTAGCCACCACCGCCGCCAAAGCCACCACCTGTGCGTGGGGGACGAGCCTCCATTGGACGGGCTTCATTGACGACGACACTGCGGCCGCCCAAAGGCTGGCCGTTCATGCCGGTGATTGCAGCTTGCGCTTCGGCATCGCTGCCCATTTCGACAAAGCCAAAGCCTTTGGAGCGACCGGTGTCGCGTTCCATCATGACTTTAGCACTGGTGACAGCGCCAAACTGGCCAAAAGATTGTTGCAAGTCTTCGTCGCGAACGGAATACGGCAGATTGCCGACGTATAGTTTGTTGCCCATTAAGGGACTCCTCTAAAACACAAGATGCGGATGCA
>Ga0209702_10002683_pt1 | contig 30173 bp, 29 predicted proteins | sample FRY01_FD_187210 | JGI IMG/M metagenome (GOLD analysis project Ga0209702, IMG submission 187210) | Freshwater microbial communities from Lake Fryxell liftoff mats and glacier meltwater in Antarctica - FRY-01 (SPAdes) (version 2) | ecosystem: Environmental > Aquatic > Freshwater > Ice > Glacier... | reverse complement strand
CAAGTGGTGAAAAAGGCCCGAGTGGGCGGTAAAAACGGTCGGATTTCTGGAGCTTGCGCGTGAAATCTCGTCATTTGAAAAATATCGACCCCCTACTCGACGTGGCGGTGAGTTATTCAGACCATCCCTTACGCTTTGTCATATTTATGTCTGGATTTCGAGAATGTTTGAACAATTGGGTCTTATCGGTTGCGGGCTGATGGGCGGCTCATTTGCGCTCGCGCTGAAGCGCGCGGGTCTGGTCAAACGCGTCGTTGGCTACAGCAAATCGCCGTCTACCACCGAACGCGCACGCCTGATGGGCGTGATTGATGTGGAGGCACCGTCAGCGTTGCTGGCCGTATCTGGTGCAGACATTGTGCTGCTGGCAGTACCTGTGTCCGCAACCGAAGCTACCTTCAAGGCCATCCGCCACCTCATCACGCCGAATACCCTGCTGATGGATGTTGGCTCGACCAAGCGTGATGTGGTCGATGCAGCGCGCCGCGTGCTGCGCGATCATGTGGGCTGTTTTGTGCCAGCCCACCCCATCACCGGCAAAGAGGTCTCTGGCGTTGAACATGCGGATGCCGATTTGTACACAGGCAAACAGGTCATCCTCACCCCCATTGAACGCACCTTCACCGTGCAGTTGCAAAAAGCAGTCGATGTCTGGACAGCCCTTGGCTGCGATGTCATCAAAATGTCGCCGCAGTCCCACGATGCGGCCTATGCAGCGGTAAGCCACTTGCCGCACCTGATTGCTTTCGCACTGATGAATGGCATCGGTGGCCAGTCTCGCGGGAAAGAATACCTCTCGCTGGCAGGCCCGGGGTTTCGGGATTTCAGCCGGATTGCCGCGAGTGATCCAAAAATGTGGCGCGATGTGCTGATTGCCAATCGGGAAGAGTTACTCGACCAGTCAAAAATATTCCAGCAAGCCCTGCAGTCGCTGGAAAAGCTGATTACCAGCGGCGACGGTGATGCGCTTGAAAACCTGATCGAGCAGGCCAGCCAAACCCGTGCCAACTGGCGCATGGCCACCCCCAAGTCGAAAAGTTAAGTCGGCACCATGTTCGACGTTGCGTATCTCGACATCCCGCCATTGGCCACGGCGGGCGGCCAAGTCCTTCTGCCGGGCTCTAAAAGCATTTCCAATCGCGTCTTGTTGCTGGCAGCTTTAAGCCACGGCAAAACCGCGGTTCATGATCTGCTGGCATCTGATGACACCGCCGTCATGCTGGAGGCGCTTGAGCAGTTGGGCTGCAGCATTGAAAAAGGCGCTGCCTGTGTCACCATTGGCGGTCTGGGTGGGCAAATGGTCAACACCAAAGCTGCGCTTTTCATGGGCAATGCAGGCACCGCCATGCGGCCCCTGACAGCCGCATTGGCGCTGCTGGCGCTATCGGGCGGTGAAGGCGGTAAAGGTGGTGAGTTTGAACTGTCTGGCGTGGCGCGTATGCATGAGCGCCCGATTGGTGATCTGGTGGATGCCTTGCGGCAGCTAGGCTGCGGCATTGACTACCTTGGCAACCAAGGTTTCCCGCCGCTTCGGCTCTACGCTGGTCACTTCAAGCTCGACGCACCCATCAAGGTCCGTGGTGATGTGTCAAGCCAGTTTCTAACTGCACTGCTGATGGCATTGCCGCTGGTTGCAAAAAGCGACATCTGCATCGAAGTTGTAGGCGAGCTGATCTCCAAACCCTATATCGAAATCACGCTCAACCTGCTCAGACGTTTTGGCATTGATGTCCAGCGTCCCCTTGGCGCAGATAACTGGCAAAAATTTGTTATTCCAGCAGGCAGCCAGTACCAGTCCCCTAGCAGCATTCACGTAGAAGCCGATGCCTCGTCTGCCAGCTATTTCATAGCGCTTGGCGCAATTGCTGCGGGTTCCGCTGACTCCTTGGATTCCTTCGTCCGGGCTGAGATTGAAATCCTGGGCGTAGGCGAAAACTCGATTCAAGGCGACATACGCTTTATTGAAGCGGCTCGCATGATGGGTGCACAGATAAGCACCAGCCACAACAGCTTGCGAATTACCCGAGGTGCATGGCCGCTCAAGGCGATTGATCTGGACTGCAACCACATCCCGGACGCAGCCATGACACTCGCCGTGATGGCGCTTTACGCTGAAGGCACCACGGTGTTGCGCAATATCGCGAGCTGGCGCGTCAAGGAGACCGATCGCATTGCGGCAATGGCCTGCGAGTTACGAAAACTTGGCGCGATAGTTGAGGAAGGAAACGACTACCTCACGATCACAGCGCCGACAAAGTGGCAAACCAGCGCCATCCACACCTACGACGACCACCGCATCGCCATGTGCTTTTCGCTGGCAGCGTTTAATCCAGCGCGGTTGCCGATACGCATTCTGGATCCCAAGTGCGTGGCCAAGACTTTTCCGGACTATTTCGAAGCCTTGTTCGCCATGACCCAAGCCCGGACTGTAGACATTCCGGTCATCTGCATTGACGGCCCGACGGCTTCCGGCAAAGGCACGCTGGCCGCCCTGTGCGCACACCGGCTGGGCTACCATTACCTCGACTCTGGTGCCTTGTACCGCTTGAGTGCCTATGCCGCAGCGCAAGCCGGGATTTCACTGGATGACGGCGACGGGGTAGCCCGCATTGCACGAAATCTTCCGGTCCGCTTTCAGGGCGGTCGGATTTTTCTCGCCGGCACGGACGTGTCCGATGCCATTCGTTGCGAAGCAGCAGGTATGGCAGCTTCGACCGTATCCGCTCACCTCCAGGTGCGCGACGCGCTGATGGCGTTACAACGCAACTTTCGGGCCTTACCCGGTCTGGTCGCAGATGGCCGCGATATGGGCAGCGTTGTTTTCCCCGATGCAGCACTAAAAATTTACCTGACCGCCAGCAGCACCCAGCGCGCCCAGCGCCGCCATAAGCAGTTGATTTCAAAGGGAAATTCAGCTACACTTTCGCACGTTCAGCAAGATTTAGAGGCTCGGGATGCGCGCGATATGTCGCGAAAAGCAGCCCCTTTAAAACCTGCTGATGATGCCGTGCTGTTAGACAACTCCTATCTTTCGATTGAAAAGTCGCTGGATCAGGTGATTGACTGGTGGCAGGGCAAACGGCCCTTCTGATCTCCATCCGCGCCTTCACGGCGCATTGGTCGGCAGGTTTTTAACGCAACCCGCAGCTTTCAAAAGCTGCCTACAAAACCGCAAGCAGAATCAAAAGGGTACTTTTAGAAACTCAGATTTTCGGGATGAAGTGCAAGGCGCCCGGCGCGCAGCAACCGGAACGTACTTCAGGTACGTGAGGATTGCGAGCACCGCGCAACGCAGCAATTCGCCCGAAAAATGAATTTATAGAAGTGCCCAAAACTTTTAGCAATTCCGCTAAATGAACCCCGCTATGTGGACCAGGAAAATCAATGTCTGAATCTTTTGCCGATCTATTCAACGAATCACTCCAGCGCTCTGAAATGCGCACCGGTGAAGTCATCACCGCTGAAGTTGTACGCATCGACCACAACCACGTTGTCGTCAATGCCGGACTCAAATCTGAGGCCTATATTCCCCTCGAAGAATTCAAAAACGACCAGGGCGAACTTGAAGTCCAGGTTGGCGACTTTGTGTCCGTGGCCATCGACTCGGTCGAAAACGGCTACGGCGACACCCTGCTGAGCCGCGACAAGGCCAAGCGCCTAGCTTCCTGGATGAGCCTGGAAAAATCCCTGGAATCCGGCGAATTCGTCACCGGCCAGACCAGTGGCAAAGTCAAGGGTGGCCTGACCGTCCTCGTCAACGGCATCCGCGCTTTCCTGCCCGGTTCCCTCATCGACACCCGCCCCATCAAGGACTTGTCTCCCTACGAGAACAAGACCATGGAGTTCAAGGTCATCAAACTCGATCGCAAGCGTAACAACGTCGTGCTGTCACGCCGCGCAGTGGTCGAAGCCAGCATGGGCGAAGAACGCGCCAAGCTGATGGAAACTCTGAAAGAAGGCTCTGCCGTCAAGGGCATCGTCAAGAACATCACCGAATACGGTGCCTTCGTTGACCTGGGCGGCATTGATGGCCTACTGCACATCACCGACATGGCATGGCGCCGCGTGCGTCACCCGAGCGAAGTAGTGACGGCTGGTCAGGAAATCATCGCCAAGATCCTGAAGTTCGACACCGATAAAAATCGCGTGTCCTTGGGTCTGAAGCAGATGGGCGACGACCCATGGATGGGCGTGAACCGCCGCTACCCGCAAAGCACCCGCCTGTTTGGCAAGATCACCAACATTGCCGACTACGGCGCGTTTGTCGAACTCGAGCCGGGCATTGAAGGCCTGGTTCACGTGTCCGAGATGGACTGGACCAACAAGAACGTGGCCCCGAGCAAGCTCGTGAACCTCGGCGATGAAGTCGAAGTCATGGTCCTAGAAATCGACGAAGACAAACGCCGAATCAGCCTGGGTATGAAGCAGTGCAAGGCCAACCCATGGCAGGAGTTTGCCGTGGAAACCAAGCGCGGTGACCGCGTCAAAGGCCCGATCAAGTCGATCACCGACTTCGGCGTATTCGTTGGACTGGCTGCCGGTATCGACGGTCTGGTGCATTTGTCTGACCTCTCGTGGAACGAGCCCGGCGAAGCCGCTGTTCGCAACTACAAAAAGGGCCAGGAAGTTGAAGCGATTGTGCTGGCAGTTGATGTTGACCGCGAGCGTATCTCCCTGGGTATCAAGCAGCTTGACTCCGACCCGTTCACCACCTTCGTGTCGATCAACGACAAGGGCGCGATTGTGACCGGCAAGGTCAAAACAGTCGATGCCAAGGGTGCCGAAATCGATCTGGGCGAAGACATCATTGGCTACCTGCGTGCCAGTGAAATCAGCCGTGACCGTGTTGAAGACGCGCGCAACGTGCTGAAAGAAGGCGACGAAGTTTCAGCAGTCGTAGTCAACGTGGATCGCAAGACCCGCAACATCCAGCTGTCGGTCAAAGCCAAGGACAACGCCGACCAGCAAGAAGTCATGGCGACCCTGAGCCAGCAGTCGACACGCGAAAGCTCCGGCCTGACCAACCTTGGCGCACTGCTGCGCGCCAAGATGGATAACGAAAGCAAATAAGTTTGCGGGACAGACCAGATGACGCGGCATAGCCGCCCATCTGCTCTGTCCCCAAACTGATTAATCCCCGAATTAGTCCCCGACCCCGAATTCCTCCCTGCGCAAATGACCCGAAGCGACCTGATAGAAGATCTGGCCAACCGATTCGGCCAGCTCACACATCGCGATGCCGAGCACGCCGTCAAGACCATTCTTGATGCCGTCAGCGACGCGCTGGTGCGTGGCCACCGGATTGAAATTCGTGGTTTTGGGAGCTTTTCTGTCAACCGACGCCCGCCCCGCACGGGCCGCAACCCGCGTTCGGGTGAGAGTGTCGCAATTCCTGAAAAACGTGTTCCGCACTTCAAGCCAGGTAAGGCCTTGCGTGAAGCCGTGGATGCCCGTACCGTAGAACTGCTGGCGCCCAAGGTCAAATAGGGGCTTTCCCGCTATGGGCTGGCTACAATTACCGGACCACAAGGGGACCCTAGTGAAATACCTGATGTGGCTGCTTAAAGCAGCCATTTTTTTTACGCTCTTTGCTTTTGCGCTGAATAACCAGCAAGCTGTTGCTGTCCATTTCTTTTTTGGTACGCTCTGGAAAGCACCTTTGGTGCTGGTGGTGCTGGCTGCTTTTACTTGCGGCCTCGCGCTGGGCGTGCTGTTCATGATGCCGCGCTGGTGGAAGAAGCGCAAGGCAAGCCGCCTGAATTCAGCATCTGGCCAATACCCTTCTGCAAACTTGGGCTCCACATCAATTCCCCACCATGGACTTTGACTTCACTTGGCTCACCTGGATTTTGCTGGGTTTTCCCATCGCCTTCGGGCTCGGCTGGCTGGCATCGCGTGTTGACCTACGGCAACTGCGCCTTGAAAACCACCAGGCACCCAAAGCCTACTTCCGTGGTTTGAATTTCCTGCTCAACGAGCAGCAGGACCAAGCCATAGACGCATTTATTGAAGCCGTTCAAAACGACCCTGACACATCCGAGCTGCACTTCGCACTGGGCAACCTGTTTCGCAGACGTGGCGAATACGAACGTGCCGTGCGCGTACACGAGCACCTGATGTCGCGCGGCGATCTGGCACAGCCCGAGCGTGACCGAGCGCAGCACGCATTGGCACTGGATTTTCTCAAGGCCGGCCTACTGGATCGCGCCGAGGCTGCATTACGTAAATTGGAGGGCACCAGCTATGAGGAAGAAGCCCGGCTGGCCCTGCTGTCTATCTACGAACGCTCACGCGACTGGCAGCACGCCACCGCTATTGCCAGCAAGCTCGACAGCGCCAGCCACGGCAGTTTCAGTGGCCGACAGGCGCATTACCTGTGCGAACAAGCCAGCACCGCCATCGCAACCGGTGATGCAACCCAAGCGTTCGAAGCCCTGCACCTCGCCTGCCGCACCGCTCCAGCTTCGGCACGTCCCCTGATTGATCTTGCCAAACTGAACCACCAGCACGGCCAGCACCAGGCAGCGTTTGATGCAATTCTGAGACTCGAAAAAACAGCCCCACAAGCACTACCTCTGGCCGCCAGTTTGCTGGTACACATCGCACAAAATTCACAAAACCATGCCTTGCTGGCGCCTAGCATTGATTTGCTGAAAACGCACTACGCCCACGCACCCTCCGTGGACGTGATGCAGGCAATTGTCCAGCTCGACAAAGACCCTAACTCAAGCCGACACTGGTACATCCAGCACCTTGAGCGTGAAGCATCACTGGTAGCTGCGTCGCTATGGATTGCGGGCGAAACCCTGGGGTCTGATCAAAACCACAAGCTGGTGCAACGCGCACTCGACCAGGCCACCAAACCCCTGATGCGCTACCGCTGCGCCGCCTGCGGCTTTGAGGCCACCCAGCACTTCTGGCACTGCCCGGGCTGCCAGGCCTGGGACAGCTATCCGGCCCGGCGAATAGAAGAACTCTGAACAATAACAACAACAGCATGACCCTCAGCAGACAATTAACGCAAGAAAAAATCTCGTCCGCCAGCGTACTGGTGGTCGGCGATGCCATGCTGGACCGTTACTGGTATGGCGCGGTCGAGCGCATATCACCCGAGGCACCGGTTGCGGTCGTGCGGGTAACGCGCACTGAAGAGCGCATGGGTGGTGCTGCCAACGTGGCCTACAACATCACCGCGCTGGGTGCAAAAGCTTCGCTGCTTAGTGTGGTGGGTGAAGACGAAGCCAGCCACAACCTAGAGGCACTGGTTGCTAAAACCAGCATCAGACCCTACTTCGTCCGTGATGCGCGCCTCAAAACGACGGTCAAGCTGCGTGTGATTGGCAGGCAGCAGCAACTCATCCGGCTTGACTTTGAAAACACCCCTGAAAACGAAGTGCTGGCATCCCAGTCAGCAACTTTTGAAAACCTCTATCCGCAACATGATGCGGTACTGTTCTCGGACTACGGCAAAGGCGGGCTGGCGCACATCACGCTGATGATTGACCAGGCCAGGGCAGCAGGCAAGGTGGTACTGGTCGATCCCAAAGGATCGGACTACGCCCGCTATAAAAATGCAACCGTCATCACGCCCAACCGCACTGAACTGGAGCAGGTCATAGGCAGCTGGATTGATGAAGCTGATCTTCAAATCAAGGTACACAAGCTGCGAGCCTCGCTCAACCTGCAAGCCCTGCTACTAACGCGCAGTGAAGCTGGCATGACGCTGTTTGATGACCAGGGTGAGTTACACGTACCGGCCCTTGCGCGCGAAGTGTTTGACGTAACGGGCGCAGGCGACACCGTCATTGCCACACTTGCAGCCATGGCGGCCACTGGCATGAGCCTGCGCGAAGCAGTACCCATTGCCAATCGCGCGGGCGGCATTGTGGTTGGCAAGTTCGGCACAGCCAGCGTTAACTACAACGAACTGTTTGGCAATAACTAAAGCCATACCAAGCAAGGACATCTTATGAAAATCGTAGTCACTGGCGCAGCAGGGTTCATCGGCAGCAACATCATCAAAGGCCTGAACGCGCGCGGCATCGACGACATCATCGCGGTGGACGACCTGACTGAAGGCGACAAGTTCCGTAACCTGGCCGACTTGCAGATTGCCGACTATGTCGATGCCGACGAGTTTTATGAAGCCTTTGCCGAAGGCGCGTTTGGCGCGGTAGAAGCGGTCTTCCACGAAGGCGCGTGCAGCGACACCATGGAGCTTGACGGCAAGTACATGATGGACAACAACTACACGCTGTCCGTGGATTTATTCCAGTCCTGCCAGGAGCAGGGTGCGCGCCTGCTTTATGCATCTTCAGCCGCGACGTATGGCGGCTCCGACACCTTCAGCGAGCAACCCGAGTTTGAAAAACCGCTCAACGTCTACGGCTACTCCAAGCTGCTGTTTGACCAGCGAATGCGGCGCGAGCTCGGCGCACGGTTTGAAAATACGGACACCCAAGTCGCAGGCTTTCGTTACTTCAACGTTTACGGCCCGCGCGAGCAGCACAAGGGCCGTATGGCCAGCGTCGCCTTTCACCAGTTCAACCAGTTCCAAACTGACGCCAAGGTCAAGCTGTTTGGCGAGCACGAGGGCTACGCCGCCGGCCAGCAAATGCGCGACTTTGTATTTATCGACGACGTGGTGGCCGTCAATCTGTGGTTTCTCGACCATCCCGAAAAGTCCGGCATCTTCAACCTCGGCACCGGCACGGCGCAGCCATTCAACGATGTGGCGATTGCGGTGGTTAACACGCTCCGAAAAAATCAAAACGATGCGACCCTCTCGCTTGAGGAAGCCGCTCGCGGCGGACTGATAGCCTACATCGCCTTTCCGTCCGCCCTGGTCGGCAAATACCAAAGCTACACCCAGGCCGACCTTCGTCTGCTACGGGCCGCAGGTTGCGAGCACAGCTTCGCCGATGTGCAAACCGGGGTGACAGCTTATATGCACTGGTTAAGCAGTCAAAAAAACTAAAAACCCGGTAATTGAGTCAACCCACCCGGAACTTGGCCGTTAGTTAATAGCCCACGCTCTTTTCAAGGGCGCTCATGTCCCTGGTTCAATTCAATCCCTAAGGAATTTTTATGTTCAAGAAATTGCTGGCGTTTGTCGCCGCCATGTACATGGCCCTATCGTTTGCCGCTGTTGATGTCAACAAAGCCAGCGTCGCCGAACTCGACGGCATCAAGGGCATCGGCCCCGCCACCTCGACCAAAATTATGGACGAGCGCAAAAAAGGCAACTTCAAAGACTGGAACGACTTCATCACCCGCGTCAACGGCGTTGGCGAGAAAAATGCCGCCGCCTTCTCAGCCGGTGGTTTGACTGTCGGTGGCGCCGCTTTTGCAGGTTCCCCTGCTGCTGCCCCAGTCAAGAAAGACGACAAAGCCGCAATGGCCAAGCCTGCTGCCAGCGCAGCAAGCGCCGCCAAGAAGTAAATCTCTAAGCCGGCCCAAACCCGCCACCGCCCGGCGTATGAATTTCAAAAATATCACCGCTCTGCATGTCGGCTTGCCCGATGTGGCCCAGCGCTTCAATCCGCCCATCGCAACGCACCACGATGTTTTGGCCCACCTGCCCGGCCTGCCCGCCCGCCATGCCAAACGCGCCATGTACCCGACCGTTCGACAGTATGCTGGCTGTCATGGGTTCTAAAAACCGCACGCGCCGCACACCGCCGTTGCCGCCATGCCAGCGGCCCGCACCACCCGAGCCTTCGCGGATCTCATAGCTCTCCAGTCGCACCGGAAAGCGAAACTCGAGCACCTCAGGATCCGTCAGGCGCGAGTTGGTCATGTGAGCTTGCACGACGGATGTACCGTTAAAACCCTTGACGATTTTGCCGTCAGAGTCAACCTCGCCACCCGCGCCAGAGCCACCCGAAATCGTTTCGTAGTACTGATACTTGGCGTTGCCAAAGGTGAAGTTGTTCATCGTGCATTGCCCTGCTGCCATCACACCGAGTGCGCCGTACAGCGCGTTGGTGATGCAGGTTGAGGTTTCAACATTGCCCGCCACCACCGATGCCGGTGAGTTGGGGTTCAACATCGAGCCAGCCGGAATGATGACCTTGAGCGGTTTCAGGCAACCCGCGTTGAGCGGAATGTCGTCATCAACCAGCGTGCGAAAGACATACAGCACGGCGGCCATGCAGACCGCAGTAGGCGCATTGAAGTTATTCGTTTGCTGATCGGAGGTGCCGGTAAAGTCGATTTCGGCGCTGCGCTTGTCCGTGTCAACGCGGATCGCGACCTGAATCTGCGCGCCGTTGTCCAGCGGCAGCGTGAATGAATTAATTGGGGTCAGAGCCCAATTATTCTGCGCTTTCATCTCTGTCTGGCGTTGTGTCTCCAATAATTGGTGTCTGACCCCAATTAATTCAATCACCCGACGCACCGACTCTTCGGCGTTGTCCTGCACATGGCGCATGTAGGCCAGAACCACATCAAGGCTGAACTGCTCGGCCATTTTGCGCAACTCCTGCACGCCTTTTTCATTGGCGGCGATTTGCGCTTTCAGGTCGGCCATGTTTTGCTGTGGGTTGCGCGAAGGGTATTCACCACTTTTGAGCAGCGCAATCATCTCAGCCTCACGCAACACGCCACGCTCGACCAGTAGGAAGTTGTTGATCTGCACACCCTCTTCCTCAATCAGCGTCGAAAACGGTGGCATCGAGCCTGGCGTGGTACCGCCGACGTCGGCGTGATGACCACGCGAACCAACGTAAAACGTTGGTTCGCCCTGAGATGCCGCGCCCAGATACACCGGCGTGATCACCGTGATGTCTGGCAAGTGCGTGCCGCCGTGGTAAGGGTCATTCAGCACATACACATCGCCAGGCTGCATCTTGCCAGCGTTTTCTCTGATGACAGTTTTAATGCTCTCACCCATCGAGCCAAGATGCACCGGCATGTGCGGCGCGTTGGCGATCAGGTTGCCTTCGGTATCAAACAGCGCACAGCTAAAGTCAAGTCGCTCCTTGATGTTGACCGAGTAGGCGGTGTTCTGCAATTGCAGACCCATCTGCTCGGCGATGTTCATGAAAAGGTTGTTGAACACTTCCAGCAGCACCGGGTCCGCCGTCGTGCCTGCTGCATAGGTGATGATGCGTTCGGCCCGCCGTTCCAGCAACAGATGGTCCAGAGCCGTCAGCTCGGCAACCCATCCCGGCTCGACCACCGTGGTGGCATTTTTCTCGGCAATGATGGCCGGGCCAGTAATGATGTCGCCGGGTTGCAGGTCTTCGCGCACCACCAACGCTGCGTCAATCCACTGGCCGCCCGAGTACATGCGGACGGTTTCGCGGCGCGGAACTTCGCGCGCCTCGTGCATAGCATGGCGCGGCGCGGCCGGGACATCACCCGCAATCACGGCCTCTACCGACACCGCCTCAACGACCAGGCCTTTACCTTGCATTAAAAATGCAAAGCGCTGGCGGTAAGCAGCTTCAAAGCCTGATTCGATCTGCTCAAGCGTGCCAAACGGAACGACCAAAGCCGCGTCGCTACCCTCGTAACGCACATGCACCCGGTAGTGCGTGGTGATGGCCCCGCTACTGACCTGCTGACGCTGCAGTTCGGCCTCAGCCGCAGTAGCCAGGCGGTTCAGGCTTTCGGCAATAGTGGGCAATGCAGACTGCGAGAGCTTGAGTTCAATCGCCTGCTCACGAATCACGTTCTGGTCTGCCAGCCCCATACCGTAAGCACTCAGCACACCCGCCAGGGGGTGTACAAAAACTTTGCTCATGCCCAGCGCATCGGCCACCAGGCAGGCGTGCTGCCCACCAGCACCGCCAAAGCACTGCAGCGTGTAGCGCGTCACGTCGTAGCCACGCGCGACTGATATTTTTTTGATAGCGTTGGCCATCTGCTGCACCGCGATGTGAATAAAACCTTCGGCAACTTCTTCGGCGCTGCGGCCGGTCTGCACGGCCAGTTCTTTGAATTTGACTTGCACCGCATCAAAGCTCAGCGGCTCATCGGCCTGCGGCCCAAACACTTTGGGAAAGTAACGCGGTTGCACCTTGCCAACCATCACATTGGCATCTGTCAACGCCAGCGGGCCGCCGCGCCGGTAACTCGCCGGCCCCGGATTCGCCCCAGCACTTTGCGGCCCGACGCGGAAACGATCGCCGTCAAATTTGAGGATGGAGCCGCCGCCAGCCGCTACGGTATGAATGCTCATCATGGGCGCACGCATACGCACGCCAGCTACTTGCGTTTCAAACTCGCGTTCAAATTCGCCCGCATAGTGCGACACATCAGTAGACGTGCCGCCCATGTCAAAGCCAATCACCTTCTCAATGCCTGCCACTGCCGCCGTACGGGCCATGCCGACAATGCCGCCCGCAGGGCCGCTCAAGATAGCATCCTTGCCCTGAAACACATGCGCGTCAGTCAAACCGCCTGACGACTGCATGAAAAACAATTTCACGCCCGGCATTTCAGCGGCCACCTGCTCCACATAGCGGCGCAAGATGGGTGACAAATACGCATCCACCACTGTGGTGTCGCCGCGGCTGACAAACTTCATCATCGGGCTGATTTCATGCGAGGTACTGACTTGCGTAAAACCGACTTCAAGCGCGATGCGTTTGGCTGCTTTTTCATGTTCGCTGTAGCGGTAGCCGTGCATGAAAACAATCGCAACGCTGCGCAGCCCTTTTGCATATTGCGCAAGCAGTTCCTTTTTTAGACGCATTTCATCAAGCGCCTGCAACACCTCACCCTGCGCGCCAACCCGCTCCTGGGCTTCGACAACCGCGCTGTACAGCAGCTCGGGCAGCACAATGTGCCGATCAAAAAGGCGCGGCCTGTTTTGGTAGGCAATGCGCAGCGCATCACGAAAACCCCGCGTGGTCACCAGCAATGTCGGCTCGCCCTTGCGCTCAAGCAGCGCGTTGGTGGCCACCGTCGTGCCCATCTTCACGCAATCGACCACGTCGGCACGAATCGGCTCATCGGTCTTCAGTCCCAGCAGGTGACGAATACCGGCAACAGCTGCGTCGCGGTACTGCTCTGGGTTTTCAGAAAGTAACTTGTGCGTGACGAGTGAGTCATCAGGCCTTTTGGCCACGATGTCGGTGAAGGTGCCGCCCCGGTCTATCCAGAATTGCCAGCGCTGGTATGGCTTGCCATTCCTGCTGGCGATGGCATCGGTTGGCGGCACGGTTAAAGTCATGGCTTGATTGTCCTGCCAAAAGAAAAGAAAAAATACAGCCACTCAGCGTCCAAGCTGCAACCGCCATGCATTCACTGACCTCTGTACTGCCCTTCATTGCCATCTGCATAGGCGCGTCCCTGGGCGCGCTGGCCCGCTGGGGCCTCGGCCTGTGGCTGACACCCGGTGGCGTGATCCCCTGGGGCACGCTGGCCGCCAACCTGATAGGCGGCTACCTGATAGGCATCTGCATCGCCACCTTCCAGGCCATGCCGCACCTCGACCCCTTCTGGCGCCTGCTGCTCATCACCGGCTTTCTGGGCGGACTCACGACGTTCTCCACCTTCTCGGCAGAGGTCGTGATCTACCTGATGGAAGCACGCTACGGTCTGGCCGTGGTCACCGCAACCGCACATGTGCTCGGCTCACTGCTGATGACGGTGGCAGGAGTGAAGTCGGTAGTGTTTTGGATGGCGCGGTAGTTGCTGGCAATAAACATCAACCAATTTGCTACGATTTTCATAGCTGTTAAATCCCGTATTTATTGGGCTATAGCCTGATTTGATGCCTTAAAATCTTCACATGACTACTCTTTACGGCATTCCCAATTGCGACACGGTCAAAAAAGCCCGTGCTTGGCTGACTGCGCAGGGGGTTGATTACACGTTTCACGACTTTAAAAAGCAAGGCGTGCCGAAAGACCGGCTGGCGGCTTGGTGCAAGGCTGCCGGCTGGGAGAAGCTGCTTAATCGCCAGGGCACAACCTGGCGCAAGCTGGATACCGATGTGCAGGCCCGTGCTGCTGACTCGGCCAGCGCGCAGGCTTTGATGCTGGCCCATATCAGCGTTATCAAGCGACCAGTGGTGGAATGGGGTGGCAGCAGTGCCGCTGTTAGCGTCGGGTTTAATGCCGCAAGGTGGGCAGAACTTGCGGCTCCATTTACTGGTAAGCAGGCGCTCACTACTTTACCTGGCGGTTGCAGAACTTTGGGGTAGGTTCGTACTCATAATTGACACTGACTAAGGTTTTAGTTCCTGTTTTTATGCTTTTCATGCCCAGAGGTAAGCCCATGAAAAAACTCTTTCAAACAACGCTTGTTTTGTCTCCCAGCCTAGCGGCATCACAGGTTTTGGTTGCCGACTTAGTGTCAAAAGGGTTGATCCATGCAACAACGCCCATTGGCTCTCCTACTTCGGGCCGATCCGGCTATTTCCCCGAACGCTGGTATCCGTCCTTGACCAGCGCATTGGCAGCCCGTTCATAGAACGTTTCGTCACCGACAATGCCGGCACCCTCTACAAGCCGGTTCATCATGTTGAAGTAGGCACATACCGCTATCGCGTGCACGAGCGCCGTGTCGTCCCAGCCTGCAGCGTAAACCGCTTCCGCGTCGGCCTGCGTCATTCGCGCGGGTGCTTCCGTGAGCTTGCACACGTAGCGCAAGACCGGCTTGAGCCGAGGCTCGATCGGGGCGTCGTCCAAATTGTTCATAAGAGCCGCAAGGTGCTCTTCATCGATGCCAAACGCTGCCGCAACGCGCGAATGTACGCCGAAACAGAAGCGACAACTGTTTGTCGCGGAGACGTAGGCGGCGATCAATTCACGCTCGCCTACCGAAAATGGCGACGCGCCGCGCATAAGTGCCTGACCGTACGGCCGGAATAGCTCCAACGGGTCGGCGTAAGCGGCTCGCAGATTGGAGAGCGTCGCATTTTCTGGTAGTGATCGAATGAATGCCATAATATTTCCTCAAGTCGGTGGTCGATGCGCACACAGAAGCGCCTCATGAAGCTCGGTGTTGCGATAGGCACTTCCTGACACCGATATGTACAATGTATCCCGCATTTTTTGCAATCGCCTCTACGGGTTCACCGAATATTACCGAGAAGACGCACCAACTCTGCGAAGCGGGTCGCGTCGCGAGCGATCAAAGCGTCCAGTGCGTCGATTGGGAGTGGGTTTGCCTCCACGCCAAACGAGGCCAGCGTATCGCGCATCGCCTTTGTGGCAAGCCCGCGGTTGATTGCGGCGTTCAACCGCTGCGTGATCGCGCTGGGCGTGCCTTTGGGTGCAACGATGCTCTGCCATGCCTGGATGTCTAACTGAGGATATGTTTCGGGCAGCGTCGGCACATTCGGAAAGCCGGGCAGGCGCTGAGAGGCGTTTACCGCGACGAGCTTGACATTACCGGCTTTGATTTGCTGAATGCCGGCGACTACGTCAATGAACATGAAGTCCACGCGTCCGGTCATCACATCTGTCAGCGCCGGGATGCTGCCTTGGTAGGGTACATGTGTGATTGCGACCTTTTGCTGCACCTTCAACATTTCGAAAAGTAGATGGTGTATGGTGCCGGTGCCAGGGGACGCAAAATTGTATTTGCCGGGATGCTTGCGCGCTTCATCAACCAGTTCGGCCAAGCTGTGTGCCGGAAAGTCAGGCCGCGTGATCAGCAGGAGTGTGACGCCGCCTATCATCGCAATCGGCGCAAAATCCGCGCGCGTCACGGCCGGGTTGGGGTACATGGCAGGCGATATCGCCAGAGTCGTGCTCGTTGCCACAAGCAGCGAATAACCATCGGCTGGAGATCTCGCGACCTGGCTTGCGCCGAGCAACGTTCCCGCGCCCGGGCGATTCTCGACCACCACAGGCTGGCCAAGTTCTGCCCGCAATTGCTCCGCAACCAGCCTGCCCACGCTGTCCGTCCCTCCTCCTACAGGGAAGGGCACCACAATCCGCAGAGGCCGGCTAGGAAAAGTCGCTTGGGCCATCGCCGACAGAGAAGGCGCCGCGCCGGCCGCGGCCGCAAGCCACAAGGCTTGGCGTCGAGTCATTGTTTTCATGCCGTGACTCCTTTGAGGTTGCGTTCGAATTCCCGTGTCGGCCGCTTTCCGACGGGAGCGACTTTGGCGCTGTGGCCGTCTGGAACCGGCTCTACGCCGACTTCCGGGGTGTACTCGCCGACAACGCCCTGCACAGGATCGCCGGACACCGTGACACGTTCCATTGTCCGCCGCTGCGGGTAATAGTCGTGGGGCGCGTAATGATGGGTGGATCGGTTGTCCCACATGACGATCGTGTTCGGCTGCCACTTGACGCGCAGCTGATACTCAGGGGTCTGGGCGCGGCTGTAGAGGTACCGGAGCAGCATTTGGCCTTCGTCGTCTTTCATCCCTTTGACACGAACGGTAAATTGGGCATTTACGTTGATGACTCGACGACCACTGACTGGGTGCACCCGAACGATCGGGTGCGATGGGTTAGGAAATTGGCGCTCAAGTTCTCGAAGTTTGCTTTGGTGTTCCTCGGATGAAGTGAACAAATGCCGCCACGGCTTGAAATCATGACTGGCTTCCAAACCGTGGATGTAGCGCTTCATTCTTTCGGACAATCCGGTGTAAGCGGCGGTCATGCTTGCAAATAACGTATCACCTCCGAATTCGGGCACGATCTTGGCGCGCAGCATGGTCAGGGCTGGCGGCGCACTGCGGAAAGTTTCATCTGCGTGCCATTGATCGGTTAACGCAGGCGGGTTGTCTGCTGAGTAATCTAAAACGATCACCTCACGTTTGTCGTCGAGGTTTGGACTGAATGGGTGGATGGACAGTTCGCCGAACCGCTTGGCAAACGCCATTTGCTGGTCGAGAGTGATGTCCTGTTCGCGCATGACGATGACCTCGTGCCGTACCAGAGCATCCTGAACAATCTTGAATTGTGCGTCGTTCAGCGAACTGGTCAAATCGACGTTGCGAATCTCCGCACCGATGTTCCCACCAAGGCGCACAACAACGGGTAGATCGCCAGTAGATGGCTGCAAAGTCATGAGTAATTCCTTTCGAAGTTTTGGGTAAAAATCAAAAAACTATGCGAGCTTTTCGCGCCATCGCATCGAACATGAGTTGCGCGACATCATTGCGATCCGCCGACACGCCCAGCCGGGAAGCCGGTACGCCCTCCAGAACTTCTGGTCGGATCGTCACGTTTTCACCGCGCCCGGCATCCGATGCCAACTGAATTTCACACGCGCGCTGAAGTGTCCATAGCCTATGGAAGGCTTGGGCAGGTGTGGCGCCAATGGCAAGGAGACCGTGGTTGCGCAGGATCAACCAATTTTTGTCTGCAAGGGCCGGGACCAGACGCTCCTGCTCACTTTCGCGGGTAGTTACCCCTTCGTAATCGTGATACGCCACGGCACCATGGAGCATGGCGCTGTAGAAGTTGTCTGAACGCAGTCCGCCGACCTTGCAAGCCACAGCACAGCCGGCTGTCGTGTGGACGTGCATGATGCAATGTGCATCAGGGCGGGCGCGATGGATCGCGGTGTGGATGATCAGGCCTGCTCGATTTATCCGGCCCGGCCCGCGTGCAACACCGTCGAGGCCGACGGCGACAAGATTCTCGGGCGTGACTTCGCTGTAGTGAAGGCCAAACGGATTGATCAAGTAGGCAGCTTCTGTGCCGCCACCGATTCGCAGCGTGATGTGGTTAAAGATCATCTCGGTCCAGCCGAGGAAATCGAATAGGCGATAGCAGACGGCTAGCTCGTAACGTGCCGCGTTGTCTGCATCGTCAAATGCGCGCTCTGCTTGGGTGGCTGTCGGCGAGTGTTCAGGAAGAGCATGGGGTTGGGAAATCGTCATGAACAAGTATTTTTGCTACCATGTCGGCTATTATTGAAAACAATTCGTATCAGTGAAAACCCTCGATCCCTCAGATGTCCCGGGAACACTACCAGAGCCACACGCCATAACGGATTTCCTGCTCTACCGGCTTTACCGGATCCTTACGATCGCTGGTGGCACGGTGACACGGCTGTGTGAAGGCAAGTTTCATGTCACGCGTCGCGAATGGCGAGTCCTTGCCATACTGGCAGTACACGGTCCGGTCAGTTCCGCTGAACTTGCTATACGGTCCAGTCTTGACCGCCCCACGACGTCGAAGGCCCTCAGTTCTCTCGTGGTCAAAGGCTTGGCATGCCGCAGGAGTCGCGGTGCTGATGCCCGCTTTAATGGAGTGGCTTTAACCGAAAAAGGCCGCACCCTTTATGGGCAAATGTTCCCGGCGATCAGCGACGTGAGCGTCCAGCTCTTGGCGCCATTTTCTGTAGAAGATATCCAAGGCTTGGACTCCCTGCTGTCGCAGATCCAGGCCCGCGCAGACAGTCTGGCGCGGAGTTCTATCTCTTCGACTGCCGAACATCAACGAATTCGAGGTCGGCGCGGCACACGTGGAGCTTAAAAAATGCTGCCGCGAGGATGAACGCCGAAGCGAGCGAAAGTGTTGATGGCATCCATGTCTCCAGTTTCTTGTTTTGCATGTCTCCCCGTTCGGGCTGAGCTTGTCGAAGCCTACAGGTAGAGGGCGAACGGGGAGATTTGCCAAGAACTCGGAAAAATCAAGGGTACAACCCGTGAACACGCGCGTGCAGGCGCGACAGGCCGAGCAAGGCGTCGGTAAAGGGCGTGGGCACCTTTGTCAGTTCGCCCAGCTCCTTGACCACGGTCACCAGCGCATCGAGTTCGACCTTCCTGCCGGCTTCCACGTCTTGCAACATCGATGTCTTGAAGGCGCCGAGTTTGAACGTCACCGCATGCCGGTCTTGCGGCTGTTGGTCTATCGGTATCCCTATGCGTGCGCCTATCTCCTTGGCTTCAAGCATGACCTTCGAGATGAAATCGCGCACCAGCTCGTCGCCCAGAATCAGGTCGGTGGTGGCGCCGGTGAAGGCGCTGATCGGGTTGACCGTCAGGTTGCCCCAAAGTTTGTACCAGGCGTCTTTTTGAATCTGCCCGGACACGCTGGCAGCGAAGCCGGCGCGGACCAGCAGTTCGACCAGCGCCTGCACGCGTTCGCTCTGATGGCCCGAGGGCTCGCCGATGATCAGTCCATTGCCGAAATGGTGGCGAATCACACCCGGCTCATTAACCGAGCAACTCGCATGCACAACACAGCCGATGATGCTGGCCGCCGGAATGGCCGCGGCAATCTCGCCAGTCGCATCAACGGCTCGCAGTTGCGTGCCGGCATAGGCGCCGCCAAAGCCTTGAAAAAACCACCAGGGCACGCCGTTCATCGCGGTCAGCACAATGGTGTCGGGGCCGATCAGCGGGGCAATCTGCCTGGCGACATTGAGCAGCGCTGGCGCTTTCACCGCGATCACCACCAGGTCCTGCACGCCAAGCTTTGCCGGGCTGGCGCTGGCACGCACGGCGGCCGAGCGGGTGCCGGTGTTGGACAACACACGCAGGCCGTGTTGGTTCAATGCCTCCAGCGTGGGGCCGCGCGCCACCACGCTGACGCTGCAACCCGCGGTCGCCAGCCCGGCCCCTATCCAGCCGCCAATGGCTCCAGCACCATAAATACATGCTTTTTGAATTGTTTTATGAGTCATTTTGGCTTTCAGCCCTTTAAATACGGGCGCAAGCAGCTCTAGTTTTGATAGCTAGTGTCGATCTTGTCGATCTGCCGGACCAGCGCGTCAAAGACATCCTGGCCGGCGCCGAACTGGGCGTCGAACTGGAAGGAGTCGTGCATGGTCTTGCGCGCCACGGCCTCGGACACAACGATTTCGGATGGAAGCAGGGCATTCATGGGCGACTTCTGTGATCGGTATCGATGTCAGTAGGTTGTGCCAACGGGCACGACTGCGGCACCAGATTTGAAGCGTGCCGCCAGCGCACTGGTGTGGCGCACCAGCAGGTTGGTGTCCAGGCCGACGGCGACAAAGGTTGCGCCGAGCGCCATGTAGTGGCGTGCCAGGCTTTCATCGGTCGTCAGAATGCCGGCGGCCTTGCCGGTTTTCACGATGCGTATGATGGCCGCTTCAATCGCCGCCTGCACGTCCGGGTGGCCGGGGTTGGCGACATGGCCCAGGGACGCAGACAGGTCGGCCGGGCCAATGAACACGCCGTCCACACCCTCGGTGGCGGCGATGGCTTCCAGCTTGTCCAGTGCGGTCTGTGTTTCGGCCTGCACCAGCAGGCAGATCTGCGCGTTGGCTTCGTGGGCATAGGCCGGGTAACGCCCCCACCGCGAGGCACGGGCGCCGGCCATGCCGCGTAGGCCGCCTATCGCCCTGCCTTTGTCGTCGTGCTGCGGGTAACGCGTGGCGCGCACCAGCGCCGCGGCTTGCTCCGGCGTATCGACCATGGGCACCAGCAGCGTCTGCACGCCGATGTCGAGGTACTGCTTGATCAGCGCCTCGCCGACATAGCCGTGGCCCATGGGCACACGCGCTATCGGGTGGCTGGGGTAAGCCGCCACGGCCTGCAACTGCGCCAGGATGCTGCGCACATCGTTGGGCGCGTGTTCGCCGTCGATCAGCAGCCAGTCGAATCCGGCACCAGCGCAGATTTCGGTGCTGTACGCATCGGCCAGGCCCAGCCACAGGCCGATCTGGGTTTGTTTATTCTGCAGAGCCTGCTTGAAAGTGTTGATCGGTGTTTGCATGGTTCAGTCGGCACCGGGCCACCCCAAAGCGACTGCGGCCCTCCAGGGGGCAGCGCAGTACACAAAGTGACAAGCGTAGGGGCCATCTCCTTCTAAATAAAATGGAAATCGAAGCGGCCCAGCGGCCCATAGTCAGCATCAAACACGTCGCCGGCCTTGGCGGCGACGGGGCGGGTGAACGACCCGGCCAGCACGACCTCGCCGGCCTCCAGGCATTCCCCCCAGGGCGCAAGTTTCATGGCCAGCCAAGCCACGCCAATCGCCGGATGGCCCTGCACGCCGGCCGCTAGGCCGGTTTCCTCGACCACGCCGTTCTGGCGCAGGATGGCGCCTACCCAGGGCAGGTCAATGTCGCGCGGTGATACCTTGCGCCCGCCGAGCACGATGCCGGCATTCGCCGCGTTGTCGCTGATGGTGTCCTGCACCTTGCGCATGGCTTTGGTGTGACGGTCGAACTGTTCGATGCGCGCGTCGATGATCTCGATGGCCGGCATCACATGGTCGGTGGCGGCCAGCACATCTTCCACCGTGATGTGATTGCCCTCCAGCTTTTTCTTCAGCACGAAGGCCAGCTCGACTTCCACGCGCGGTGCAATGAAGCGGGCTGCGGGAATGTCGCCCGGCTCGAAAAACATGTCGTCGAGCAGGGTGCCGTAGTCGGGCTCATCGATTTGGCTGGACTGCTGCATGGCGCGCGAGGTCAGGCCGATCTTGTGGCCTTTGACCACGCGGCCTGCGTCAATCTTCATCTTGACCCATGCGCGCGACACCGCGTAGCCGTCCTCGACCGTCATGTCGGGGTAGCATTTGGAAAAATGCTCGAGCTGCACGCGTGATTTTTCGCTGTTGTGCAGTTCACGCGCGAGTTTTTCGGTGAGGGCAGAGTCAAATGTCATTTTTGAAATAGGGGATGTAGGGAACTGTGTTTGCCGTCGTAGACCTGTCCGGGGCTTTCGTCGATTTGTAGGGTGATGCCGATCGGAACCTGGTCGAAGATTGGCGCAAAGTGCTGCTTTACGATGCCGAGCAACGTGTCGCCAGCCTGTTGCTTGATCGCAATGCTGCGCCCCGCCCCCATGCGAACATTGAGGTACACGAACGAGTATTCGCCCTTGCCGTCAGCTACTGCGCAATGGGAGGCTGGGTAGGCTAGAACGCGGGTCCCCCCCGTGGGAAACACCTGCTTGCCCGCTTCATCGTGGATAGATATCATCGCGTCCGCAAGTGAGCGGCAAAGCGCTGTCATATCAGTCGTCTGGTCGACGTTAGGCGTGTAGAGAATGACGCAGTGGGGCATGTCGTCACTCCACAGACATGGTTGCGGCAGTACAACTCACGGCAAAAATCGGAATGGATTTGAGGTGCAGCACTTCGCCTTTGCCGCGGGCCGCAGCTGCGACTGTTACAAAGGTCCGGATCTCGAACCCACCTTGACCCGCCTCGCGGTAGGTCTCCTCATCGGTATAGGAAAGCATCGCCTCGCGATCATTGGCGCACCAGCGATTCATGAACTCGCGGTCCCACGCCTCGTTGACCTTGCCAGAATCAGGCGTCGCCGGCCAGTGCGAAATACCACCGGTTCCCACCAGCGCGATGCGCTCGGGCACCTTGTCACATGCCCGCCGCAGGGCCTCTCCGAACGTCCATGCGCGATGAAGGGGCGTGAGAGGCGGCCCTTGGCAGTTGATGTTGACCGGGATCACGTCCATATCGTAGGCGGGTGTCAAGAAGTTGAGGGGAACCATGATCCCGTGGTCGAATCGCCATTCTTCGGCGTACGCGATGTCCACGGTCTGCATCACTTCTCGGATGATCGTCTGCGACAACTTCGCGCTCCCCGGGATTTTGCGCTTTTCGATGCCTAGCCACTTCGGATCTTCAATGGGGCCATCGTAATGGTCGGCCATGCCGATGGCGTATGCAGGCATGTTATTCATGAAGAAGTTTGCGAAATGCTCTGCTGCGATGACAATCAGGGCATCGGGCTTGCTTGCGCGCAATTCCTCGCCCATGCGGTGAAACTGCCTGTGAAATTCATCCTTTACCCCGGCGTCGGCGAGATGGGCCCGACCAGTTATACCGGGTGCGTGGCTGCACACACCTGCGAAAACTAAGCTCATATCAAACTCCAGCGACTTTTTCTTCTGTTCCGGTGGTCATTGCGTAGATTCCCGCGCGCACCGGGCCATACTTGCGCACACCCTCGCGCATTGCTTCAAGATAATCTGCCCATGGGATGCCCAGCAGTGGTGCGAAATGCATCAGCAGTTGACCGTTGCATCCGAGGACATACAGCTTGCCGATGTCACCGTTTCGAATCGCCGCAAACTCTTCGCTATCGAGGTCGTAGGCCGCCAGCAAGGAATCGCGAACCGCGCCACCCTTGCCATAACTGCGCTGTACTTCCGGCTCCCGGTTGAGTGTGTACAGGAATTTCTGCATCGTATACAGGCTCATGCATGCACTCCTAGACGCCCCAATGGGGAATGTGGTGAAAACCCATTGAAACGGCGATGTTCTTGGGCTCCAGGAAAACCTCGTAGCTCCAAGTGCCGCCTTCGCGGCCAGTGCCGGAGGCTTTGGTGCCGCCGAAGGGCTGGCGCAGATCGCGCACATTTTGGCTGTTAACGAAGCACATGCCCGCCTCAATCTGGGCGGCGATCCGATGGGCCCGCCCGATGTTCTCCGTGAATACGTAGCTTGAAAGGCCATAGTCGATGTCGTTCGCAATACGAACGGCATCGGCATCGTCCTTGAAAGGTATCAGGCAGGCCACGGGACCGAAAATCTCGTTCTGGGCGATTTTCATGCGGTTGTCAACGTCGGCGAAGACAGTCGGCAAGACGAAGTTGCCCTTCTTGACCCGATCCGGTACGAGCGGAGCGTCGAGTCCGCCGCACAACAAGCTCGCGCCTTCTTTCGGGCCAAGTTCGATGTAGCTGCGCACCTTGGCCAGATGCGCCTGCGAGATCATCGGGCCGACGGTGGTGGATTCGTCAAGCGGATCGCCAACCTGGATGCGTTTGGCGCGGGCGACGAACTTCGCCACGAAATCGGCGTAAATCGATTGCTGCACCAAGATGCGGCTGCCGGCGGTGCAGCGCTCGCCGTTGTTGGAGAAAATCATGAACAGCGCCGCATCCAGCGCACGGTCCAGGTCGGCGTCATCAAAAATCACGAACGGTGATTTGCCGCCCAATTCCATGCTGAATTTTTTCAAGCCCGCCGCCTGCACGATGCGATTGCCGGTGGCGGTCGAGCCGGTGAAGGAAATCGCCCGCACATCGGGGTGACGGCACAGCGGCTCGCCGACGTCTGTGCCGGTGCCGTGCACGATGTTGAGCACGCCCGGCGGAATGCCCGCCTCCATGGCCAGCTCGCCCAGGCGCGCCGCGCTCATGGGTGACAACTCGCTCATTTTCAGCACGGCCGTGTTGCCAAAGGCCAAGCAGGGCGCGACCTTCCAGGTGGCGGTCATGAAGGGCACGTTCCAGGGTGAGATCAGCGCGCAGACGCCGGTCGGGTGGTACAAGGTGTAGTTCAGGTGCGTCTCGGTCGGGTAGGTGTGGCCATCGACGCGGGTGCACATTTCGGCGAAGTAATAAAAATTGTCGGCGGCACGCGGAATCAGCTGCTTGCCGGTCTGCGCAATCACCTGGCCGCAGTCATTGGTTTCTGTGCGCGCGATTTCCGGCACATGCGCGGCGATCAGGTCACCGAGCTTGCGTATCAGTTTTGCGCGTTGCGGCGCTGGCATGCTGGCCCATTTGGGGAAGGCCTCTTTCGCGGCGGCGACGGCGGCGTTGACTTGCGTCTCACTGCCAGCCGCCACTTCGGCCAGCACCTCTTGCGTGGCCGGGTTGACGGTTTCGAAATAGCTGCTGCCTGCAACTGATTTGCCGTTGATGAGGTGATCTATTTTCATCATTATTCAATCGTGTTGATCAAGTTGCCCAAGCCCTCGATGTCGGTCACCACCACGTCACCGGGCCGGCAATCGACCACACCGTCGGGCGTGCCAGTCAGAATCAGGTCGCCGGGTTGCAAGGTCATGAAGCTGCTGAAATATTCGATCAGAAAGGGGATGTCGAAAATCATGTCGCGCGTGTTGCCGGCCTGCGTGAGCTTGCCGTTGACCGTGGTCTGCAGCGCCAGCGCCATGGGATCGGGCACATCGGCGGCGTCTGTCAGCCAGGGGCCGAGCGGCGTGCAGGCATCGCGGTTTTTCACACGCAGGTTCGGGCGGTACCAGTTTTCCAGGTAGTCGCGGATCGCATAGTCGTTGGCCACCGTGTAGCCGGCGATGAAGTCATAGGCGTCGTCCCGTTTGACCTTTCTGGCCGTTTGACCGATGACCACGGTGAGTTCGCATTCGTAATGCATGAACTGCACGCCTTCGGGTCGGCGCGTGAACCGCCGATGCCCGGTCAACGTGCCTTCGCTCTTGATGAAGACCAGCGGTTCTTGCGGTGCCTTGAATTCGAGTTCTTTCGCATGGTCGGCGTAGTTCAGGCCCAGCGCGAGGATGGTGCGCGGGCGTGGGGTGGGCGCCAGCGGCGGCAGCCAGGTCACGGCGTCTTCCCGCATCAGTCGACCGTCATGGAGCAAGAGTTGACCATCGCGTTCTGCGGCATCATGAATGATGCCCTCATAAACAATCCGCGCGTGCTTCATGCGGCCTCCGTAACAAGCGTGTTGCTCAATGTGCCAAATCCGGGCGCGCTGATCTCGATGCGGTCTCCCGCTTTCGCGAGTGGCCGACCGACATCACAGCCCAGCATCAGAACATCGCCGACGCCCAGCGTCATGAATTCGCCAACGTCGGCGAGCAACTGCGAAGCGTTGCGCACGAGGTTTCCAAAGTCCATCACCTGTTTCACTTCACCGTTGATGCGCACTTCCAGCGTGAAGGCCGAAGGCTCGCCGGCTTCGGCCGCCGACAGCAGGCGCGCGCCGATGCCAAGAAAGCCGTCCAGGCATTTGAACTTGACGGGTGGCCGGAAAAAAGAGAGGTGCGGAATCGACAGGTCGTTCATCAGCACATAGCCCGCGACCTGACCAGTGTCCCCCATCAGCATGGCAATCGTGGCGCCGACTTCGACCTCAAGCACACGCGCCGGCACAGGGATGGCAGTGCCGTGGGCGCTCCAGGTGTTGGCCGTCTTGACATACAGCACAGGCGCTTTCGGCGGCGCCTTGTAGGGCGGCTGATCCATCTGCGCGGTCATGGCCTGGACTTCGCTGCGGAAATTCAACAAGGTACCGTACACCGTCCCCGAAGGCATAAAGCTCATGGTTGCTCCAGTTCAATCATTTGGTCGAGCAAGTCATAAAGCTGCGCCAGCTTTTGTTTACCCAAGGATTTTTCCATCCACGCGTAATGCGCTTCTATCGTTTGCGACAGCGTGGCGACCAGTTGCAGGCCTTTGCCGGTGGCTTCGACGACGCTGCGGCGCTGATCCGCCGGATCGAGCGCGCGGTGGATCAGGCCATCGCGCTCCATGCGGGTCAGCACACCCGTCAGGCTGGGACCGAGGATAAAGGCCTCGCGCGCGACCTTGCCGGTTTCGAGCACGCCGTGTTCGCCCAGCACCCGCAGCACACGCCACTGCTGGTCGCTCAGCGCATGTTCGCGCAGGCTCGGCCGGGTGTGGGCCATCACCGACTCGCGTGCCTGCAGCAGCAGGCGGGGCAGGTTCCGGTGGGCAAAAGGAGTACTCATGGGTGTGGCTGAAATTATTTAATATATTAAATGAATTGGATCGCCGCTTAAACCGATTCAGAGCCAAGCAAGGGTAAACACCTAATTAAGGGGCGGATGGGGCGCCGCGCAGCTGGTCAATCAGTGCGAGCGGGTTGGCGGGCAGGCAGTCGCCACGCCAGGCAACATGCTGGTCGGGCCGGGACATGACCAGGGCATGGCGGTAGAGTCCGGCGGCGCCGGCGGAGTTCACGTCCAGCACGGCAAGCGGAACGCCGCGCCTGCGGGCCGCGTCTTCCAGCGCTTGGGTGTCCAGGGCGGGATCAAAGCGCAGCAGCGTGTAGTCGGCACCCACCGCGTCATACAGCGAACGACCATCGTCCAGCCACAGATGCGGCGTGCGGCAACCGGGGACCGTCGATGGCGTGAACTGGTCCATGGTGTAGGCCGGCGCGGTCTCGCCATCGTAGGCGATCAGTGGCGACTGGTCGTAGAAGTAGCCAAAGTTCAGGCCGCCGCAGCAGTACTGTTTGACATTGAGTTCGTACAGCGCCTGACCGGCTGCCGCGCGCGTCGCGGCGCCGACCTCGCCCGGCGCTTCGATGCCGGCGGGTACGCCCTCGCGCTGCTTTTGCAGAGCCAGCGCATGGTTCATGGCGAACTTCGACACCTGCTCGGTGATCGGCTGACGTTCGGCCTCGTAAGCAGTCAGCGCATGCTCGGTGGCCCAGCCCTTCAGGTGTGCGGCCAGCAGCCAGGACAAGTTCATGGCGTCCGCGATGCCGGCGTTCATGCCGTAGCCGGCCATCGGGATCCACAGGTGGGAAGCGTCGCCGCAGATGAAGACGCGCCGGTCGCGGAACCGGTCGGCTACCAGCCGGCGGCCAATCCAGTCCTCTTTCGACAGCACCTCGTACTGGAACTCCGGGCCCACGCCCAGGATGGTGCGGATCGCCCAGTCACGGTCCACCGCCTCGAAGTCGGTTTCATCAGCCTTCAGGTAATTGTGCAGCAGCCAGGTTTCCTTGCCGTCGATGGCATAGACGTTGCCGCAACGCCGCGGATTGAGCGCAAAAGTGGCCCAGGCCGGCTTGTTTTTCAGCAGTCCCAGCAGCGTCGGGGCACGCAAGTAAGTGGACTGCACGCGACCGACCACATCGGTGCCGGACAGGCTGGCGCCGATTTTCTTGCGCACGTTGGAGCGGCCGCCGTCGCAACCGATCAGGTAGTCGCAGTGGATGCGCACCGTCGCCTCCGTGTCGAGGTTGACGCCGCTGGCGCTGACGCCGCGATCATCCTGGACGAAGTCGTCCAGGCGGGTGCGGTTGAGGATGCGCAGGCCGGGCAGGCTTTCGGCGTGGGCGAACAGCACGGGCTCGAGATAGATCTGGTTGATGCGGTGTGGCGGCTCGGGTGTGGGCCACCAGGTGTCGGGCCCGCCGCTGGCCGTGTAGCGGTCCTGGCGCGCCGGAATCGGTATGCGCGACAACTCCTCGCCGGTGAAGCTGGTGCGGTAGACGACATCGTTGGGATAGTCGGGCGGCAGGCCCGCATCGCGCAGGCCGGCGGCGATGCCCAAGCGGCGGAAAATTTCCATCGAGCGAGCCGACACATGGTTGCATTTGACGTTGGGTGGCTCGCCGTGGTAACGCGTTTCCACCACCAGCACGTCGATGCCGCGTTGCGCCAAGTCCATCGCCAGCGTCAGGCCCACGGGGCCCGCGCCCACAATCAGCACCTGCGCATGCAAAAATTCAGCCATCTTGCCTCCATGGATCCAGAAGACATTGATTAAACTCAAATAAGCGCTGTTGTAAAAATGAATCTTTCATGGCCATTCATAAAAACCCCTTATCAATGAAATCGGCACCCTCCGTGCGGCAGCTGCGCGCCTTCGTGGCCGTTTATCACTCGGGCCAGCTCTCCAGCGCCGCCCGAATCCTGTCGCTGACCCAGCCGGCGGTGACCGTGCTGCTGCGGGCGCTGGAGGAAAAGCTGGGCGTGCGGCTGTTCGATCGCAGCACCCGTTCGCTGCGGCGAACCGAGGCCGCCGTGGAAGCCATTGACTACGCCGAACGGGTGCTGGCCGAGCTCGATGCCATGACCGCCAGCATGGCCGAGCTTTCAGGCGTGCGGCGCGGGCGGGTGCGCATCGCCGCCACCTCCACCATCGCCCAGACGCTGATTCCCAAGGTGCTGCGCCGCTATGCGGATCTGCACCCCAGCGTGAAGGTGGTGATCGACGACTGTGCGCCCGGCCAATTTGTCGAAAAAATTAGCAATGACCAGGTCGATTTCGGGGTCGGCACGCTGGAGGCGACGACACCGGGGCTGCAGCAGCAGGTGTTTTTGTGCGACCACCTGAGCGTAATCGCCGACCGTTCCGTGCATTTCGCCGGCAAGGGCCCGGTCTCGTGGAAGCAGCTGGCCGGCCATCCTCTGGTCACCCTGAAACCCGGTTACGGCGTGCGTCGCAGCATCGACCAGGCCGCCACCGCGGCCGGCGTGCAGCTCATGATCGCCCACGAGGTGTCGCTGTTGGGCACCGCGCTGGCGCTGGCGGCCAATGGCCTGGGCGTGTCCATTTTGCCGGCTTCCATCCTGGCCCACGCCGGCTATCCGAACCTGCAGGCCCGCCGGCTGATCCGGCCCACCGTGGCGCGCAACATCGCCGTGGTGCATCGGCAGGGGCAGACCCTGTCACCAGCGGCGGCGGCCTTTGCCGACCTGCTGGCGCGGGAGTTCGGCGATCGCTGAACCTTACACTTGGCGCATGGCGAGGCGTTGTTGCACGGATCAGCAAAAAGGCGAACCTGGGTAACACTTTTCAGTGAAACCCAAATCGCCGCCAACCAGTAACGCCGTTTGATGCTGCCAGCGCCCCATCTGAGACACTTGCTCCCTTGGCCCATAAGTGAGCAGCAGATGCTAAAACTCTCGTGCGTTGCAACCGACATGTCCGCCAACGATCGCAAAGGTCTTGCCGTCTTGGCGCTGACACAGAGCGCAGGGAGTTATGCAAAGGGTCCCTAGGTCTGCTCGTACAGCTCGGCCAGGACTTTTTCATCAAGCAGGGCGACACGGTCTAGAAACGCGATCAATTGGGTGTCCAAGCTTGCTGGTTTCATGAACACTATTGTCGAACATTAAAAGATACGCCGGGAAGCCACAAAAGGATTCAGGCCCTATGAACTTAGCCTGTACTTACCCGGTAGGCAAGACCTGCAAGCCTTGATGTCCGGGTGCCTTAAAATCAGGCGTTACCACCGCTTTTTGGCACACCATTCCCGAACTTTTCCATGACCACAAACAAAATCGACAACATCAGTGTCACCACCCAGGCCAATGTGTACTTTGATGGCAAATGCGTCAGCCACGGCATCACTTACCTTGACGGCAGCAAAAAATCAGTCGGCGTGATACTGCCCGCCACTTTGACATTCAACACCGGCGCGCCTGAAATCATGGAATGCGTGGCAGGCAGCTGTGAGTACAAACTGCTAGGTGCTGATGCCTGGGTCAAGTCGGGCGCTGGTGAAAAGTTCAGTGTGCCAGGCAATACCAAATTCGATATCCGTGTGGCTGAAGGCTCGACTTATCACTACATCTGCCACTTCGGTTAAACAGCGGTTAAAAAACGTCTGAACAAAGCAAAAAGCGATTCATGTCCACCATACTCCAGCACCTCCCCATCGGCGACAAAGTCGGCATCGCTTTTTCAGGCGGGCTTGACACCAGCGCCGCCCTGCACTGGATGAAGCTCAAGGGTGCGATTCCCTACGCCTACACCGCCAACCTGGGCCAGCCTGATGAGCCTGACTACGACGACATCCCGCGCAAGGCGATGCAGTACGGCGCTG
>Ga0209702_10002682_pt1 | contig 30180 bp, 24 predicted proteins | sample FRY01_FD_187210 | JGI IMG/M metagenome (GOLD analysis project Ga0209702, IMG submission 187210) | Freshwater microbial communities from Lake Fryxell liftoff mats and glacier meltwater in Antarctica - FRY-01 (SPAdes) (version 2) | ecosystem: Environmental > Aquatic > Freshwater > Ice > Glacier... | reverse complement strand
CCGTGGCAGGTCCTCCTTCATCGCCGGAAGAATTTCTGGGACAGCGGCCGACACCTTTTCTCGCTGGAGATCGTATTCGCCTCGTTCAAGAATGAACGCCTCGGCAGGTTCGGCTCGTTCATTCATAATATGAGCGACGGTGCCGCGATTTCGGATCGCCTGGTATTCGGCTTCCAACGTGGCCAAGCCCTGAACCGCCTCGGTGTAGCTTAGCTCGTGGCGAGTTAGCCAGTATGCAAACAAGTCATCGGCGTCGGCTGGCGAACGTTTCGCGGCAGGCCGCTGGGCGAGATAGCTGACACGACTTCCGGTAGTGATTCCTTGAATGTCTTCAGCGCTTAATTCGCGATCATAGAGCCGAACGTCATTGACTCGCACACCGCTGGGGACGCTTCCTCCGCTGCGGCCACCGATATTCAATGGCACTTCATTGCGAATGGAACCGCTGAGGCTTTTTGCGGTGACGACTCGGTCAGCGCGAGGTTTTCCGTCGACCAGGATTTGCAAACCATCGGCCGTCCCTTTGCCGTCGTACGAGATGAAGACGTGATGCCATTTGTTCTTTGGTAACGGATCTTTGGTCACCACTTTCACCGCATTGTCGGGCCACTTGTGAGCGATATGGGCACCGACTCGATTCTCTTCAACCCACAAATCGAATCCACGATAAGCATTGGCTTCGTCCATGCGTGCGATCACGGCGCCGCTGGTCTTGTCCCCTGTTAAATAAACCCAAGCTCCATAAGCGAACGGCTTATCAAACTCCACGTCTCCCGCCACGTCCCCCACGGAAACCGATGATTTTCCGTCCAGAACCATGGACGCGGGAGCGGTGTGTCCTTCGGCCCAAGTCAACGGTTCAGCGTTCACATGCAATTGCAACCTGCCATCGGTGACTGAAGCAATGGCAGGTCCTGCGCCTTCGGCAAGCATGGCGTGGAACTTCAATGAGCTTGTGGTTACCGAGTCTGCGATCTGTCTGGCGTCTAGCTTGTCCGCATCGCCGTCGAATTTCTTGCGAGCGGCTTCTCGCTTCTGACCGACGTCATTCTTTGCGGTCGCGACCAGCGATTCGAGTTCCACAAAACGGCTCCGTTCTTCCGGTAGCGGCACCGGAACGATCGGAGGTGTTTGGGCGATGTTGCCATCCCGGACGGCTTGCGTTGTGTTATTGAAAAACGCCGATAGCGAATAGAACTCTTTTTGCGAGACGGGATCGAACTTATGGTCGTGACACACGGCGCATCCAGTGGTTAAGGCCAACCAAACGGTGCTGGTGGTTTCGGTGCGATCACGTGCATAGAGGACTTTATATTCTTCATCGATGATGCCGCCTTCGTTCGTCGTGATGTTGCATCGATTGAAGCCTGACGCAATCTTCTGCTCCAACGTGGGTGATGGCAGAAGATCGCCTGCGAGTTGTTCAATCGTAAATTCGTCGAAAGGTAGGTTGCGATTGAAGGCATCGATGACCCAGTCACGGTATGACCACATCTCGCGATAGTTATCGAAGTGGATACCGTGCGTATCTCCGTATCGTGCATAGTCTAGCCACTGACGTCCCCGATGCTCTCCCCATCGCGACGATTCCAGTAATGAGTCGACGTATCGTTCATAGGACTCCGGTGACGAATCATTGACAAAGGCATCGACGGCCGCGGGTTCGGGTGGCAGGCCAGTGAGGTCAAGTGAAAGGCGTCTGGCAATCGTTCGGCGGTCGGCTTCTTCAGCCGGTTTCAGCCCAACGTTTTCTAACGAAGCGCGGATGAATTGATCAATCGGATTTTTTACCCACGCGGCATCTTTCACCTTGGGCAAGTCTGGCCGGGTGGGAGCGATGAAGGCCCAGTGCGATTCATAGATTGCACCTTGCTCAATCCATCGTTCGAGGATCAGGCGTTGGCTCTCGCTCAACCGCTTGTGGCCCGTGTTGGGGGGCATCGCAAGATCGTCGCTCTCGGGCAGACGAATGCGAGTGACCATTTCGCTTGCAGTCAAATCGCCCGGAATGATCGCTCCGAACTCTTCGGCAACATCGGCTTGGTCCAGTCGCAGGTCCGCTTTTCGAGACGCGCTGTCGGGGCCGTGGCAAGCAAAACAATGGTCCGTCAAGATTGGCCGCACATCGCGATTATAAAGAACTTTGGACGGCGCGTCGGCGGTTTCGGTCGCCTGGTCACCAGCGGGTTTTGGTTCCTCAGCCTGAATGCTTGACCAAAATCCGGCTCCCGAAACGACGAGAATGGCAAGCACCAATGGCAGGCCGACAGATCTTTTTACAAATTCACTCATCGTTACCGAGTCGCTAAACGAGAATCGTGTGGCGGGGATCTCCAGGGCGGAATGTAATAGTATAACCAATGGTGAAGAAGAATCCGCTAAAGTGTCAGAGTGGAGTGTTCAAAGATGGGGCTGTTTGCCGGAACGCAGTGGGATTTGCCAGCCCATTGCGAGAAATGCGGTCATCTGGAGAAAGAATGCGACTGTCCGCCCCCCGTTCCGGTTGCGAAGGATCCGTCAAAGCAACTGTTGAAGGTCCGCGTTGAAAAGCGAAAAGCGGGACGAGTCGTCACGGTGATCGCGGGACTTGCCGGAGATGATCCGGGGCGAGGGGAGCTCTTGACGCGAATGAAGAACGCCTGCGGGGCAGGCGGATCGATCGAAGCTGATCACCTGATTGTCCAAGGTGACCAGCTAGAAAAAACGATCAAGCTGCTCGGAGAGATCGGCTACCGAATCAAACGGTGAGCCTACCTCGGTTCACTTTACTCGACCGAAAAGCGGTGCACGGTCGTTTCCGTCATCGTTTGTCCGGGGCGAAGCAGCGTGGTGGGGAACGAAGCGATGTTCGGGGCATTGGGATAATGCTGAGTCTCCACGCAGAACGCCTCGTGCCCGCCGTAGCCGTTGGATTTTTCATTTCCTGGCAGGTGATTGGCCGTGTAAAGCTGCATCCCGGGCTGAGTTGTCCAAACTTCCATAACGCGTCCGGTCTCCGGGTCGACGACCTTGGCGGCCGGTCGCAATGTCCCGACCGCTCCGCGGATGGCGTAACAGTGGTCATAGCCCTTCGTGGCTGCGAACTGGGCAACCCGATCGCCGATCGCCGTTGGCTTGCGGAAATCGAGCGCTGAGCCCGTCAAATCATTTAATTTTCCGGTCGGTATCAGATCGCCATCGACGTCCAGCGACTGATCGGCTTCGATGGTCGCGACATGGTCCATCGCCGTTCCGCTGCCTGCACCGCCGAGGTTCCAGTAGCTGTGGTTGGTCAAATTCACGTGCGTTGCCGCGTCGGTGGTCGCCGAAAAGACCATCGTTAACTCATCGGTGTCGCTGAATCGGTAATCAGCGGTCGCAGTGACGGTGCCGGGATAGCCCTCGGTGCCATCGGGGCTGACGTGGGTGAAGCGAACTCCGGCGGAATCGTCATCTTGGTAAGTGTCAGCTTGCCACAGCACTTGGTCAAAGCCGATTTTGCCGCCATGAAGGTGATGCTTGCCCGCATTGAGTGTGACTTGGTAGGCTTTGCCGTCGATCGTGAATTTTCCTTCCGCGATTCGGTTGCAAAATCGTCCAACGGTCGAACCAAAATACGGATGCCTTTCCAGGTACGGCCCAAGCGTGTCGAAGCTAAGATTGACGTTCGCCAGCTTTCCGGTTCGGTCGGGAACGTTGACGTGCATCAATGTTGCACCAAAATCGGTCAACGAAATGGAGTGACCGTTTTTGTTGGTGATCGTGAACCGCTGGACTTTTTGTCCGTCTTTTGTGTCGCCCAACGGAGTGGTTTCGATTTTCATGTCAGTTTCTTTTTTTTCGGTTGAGAAGTCCGCTCGCAAATGATTGTTTCCAACACCAGTAACCAGCACCCCAGCCAAGATCATCACGATGGCGAACGGGCGCCTTGCGATCCGGAAAAGGGAACGCAGGCAATCGGCACTTTGGAAAGCGACAAAGCGTGTCATAGCGACCTCGATTCAAAAAGGGGACAAGCACTGAAAACGGCAAAGCCGATCAAGGTCGGCAACGTGGAAATCTCGACGCCGTTTTTTCAAGCCGCGTTGAGCGGATACAGCGACTCACCGATGCGGGTGATGGCGCGGCGAATGGGTGCATCCTACTCGATTTGCGAAGTGATGCTGGACCAGTTCCTCGTCACGCTGAGCGACCGCCGCAAGAACCGCCATTTTCTCGAGATCGCTGACGAAGAGCATCCCGTGGGCGGTCAATTGATGGGCAGCGAACCCGAACAATTTGCAGCCGGCGCGGTCAAGCTTGCCGAAGCGGGCTTCGACATCATCGACATCAACTTTGGTTGCCCCGTCAAAAAAGTTCTTGGCCGATGCCGCGGCGGTTTCCATCTTTCGCAGCCGGATGTTGCCCTCGAAATCGTCTCTCGCGTTCGTGATGCGGTCCCCGCCGATCGGCCGGTGACGTTAAAAATGCGGCGTGGCTTAGATGACACGACCGAATCGCGAGACAACTTTTTCAAGATCCTTGATGGTGCGTTCTCGCTCGGTGCGGCTGCGATCACGGTCCATGGACGCACGGTGAAGCAGCGATACGTGGGGCCGAGCCGTTGGGAATTTCTGAGCGAGGTAAAACGTTATGTCGGCAAGGATCGAATGATCTTCGGCAGCGGCGATCTGTTCAGCGCCGAAGATTGCACTCGCATGATCGAGCAAACCGGCGTCGATGGCGTCACGATCGCTCGCGGTGCGATTGGCAATCCCTGGATCTTTGAACAAGTCGACGCGTTGTGGCGAGGCGAACCGATTCCACCGCCACCCACGCTTCGCGAACAAGCGGCCATCATTCGCACGCACTACGCATTGGTCGAAGAGAGTTACGGCGTTGACCGCGCGGCGATGCTGATGCGCAAGTTCTGCATCAAGTATTCAGCAAGTCATCCGCAGCATGAAACGATTCGCGAGTTGTTGGTTCGCATTCGATCGCGGGAGCAGATCGAGGCGGTATTGAACGAGCATTACTCGAGCGCTGAGCCCGGTCGTTATGTGCCGCGAGAGATTCATGGGTCTCAGGAAGAAGATTGCGGATGAGCCCGTCGTTCCATCATTTGTATCTGACCGGCTATCGTGGGTCGGGAAAGACCAGCGTCGGCAAGTGGCTTGAAGGGAAACTGCTTCGTCCCGTCGTCGACTTGGATGACCGCATCGAGCACGCGGCAGGGATGTCTATTCGTGAGATCTTTGAGCGCGAAGGCGAGGCAGGTTTTCGAAATCGCGAGTCGGCGGCGCTGCTTGCCGTGAGCGAAGAAAAGCCAAGCATCGTCTCGCTCGGCGGAGGTGCGATTCTTCGCAAAGAGAATCGTCAAATCATCGCATCGAGCGGTTTTTGCGTCTGGTTGAAAGTCGACGTGGATACGGTGCTTCATCGCCTTGCTCAAGACACAACCACGGCTGGGCGACGCCCTTCATTAACTTCGTTGCCGGCTCGAGAAGAAGTGTTGACGGTGCTTACCGCTCGCGAGTCGATTTATGCATCGGTGGCGAACGGCCAGATCGACGCGACCCACAACAGCATCCAGGCCGCCGGCGAAGCACTGTTAATGCTGCTGCCTGGGTAGCACCACGATCTACAAGTACATGCCCACGAAACCGCCGGACTCATCGGTTTCGGATTGAAGTTTTTCGATGCGTTCTTGGGTTCGGCGCAAGTCGCCTGCTTCGATGTAGCGATCGAACTCGACAAGCATCGCATGGCGAACACTCTCGGCGAGAAAATCAACGATCGGCTCGGTCAACCACGGGCAAGTTTCGCCGTCGAGCCGAACGTTTAAGTCCGCCGCACGCGTTTTTAAATCGTCGGTATTGGTCAGTACGACACCGTCGACAAGGTACCGCACCATGCCCGTTTTGGGGTCATTGGTCAGGTGAAACGTGCAGCTTGCCGCAGACAAGTAATAAGCATTGTGTGAACCGTGTTTTTCGATCGCCGCTTTGACTCGCAGCACGAATTGTTCGTAGGCCGGCGATGCATCGAACGGTACGTCAAGTCGCGTGACACTTCGAAGCGGCAAGCAATCAAATTCAATATCAACCCATTTGCCTGGTGCGAGCGAAGACGTATCGGACATGAAAGAAACATTCCCTGACTCAAGGATGCAATTGGCAGACGCAACATCGCGCCTTCGACGCTGCATTATAGCAGCGTTGTCGCATGGCACGCCTCAAGCAGGTTTGCACGCTACCTCGCCGAAACAGATACCCAGCCGTCGCGCGCATCAATCGATGTCGCTCTTAGGATTTGTCCTCGCATCGATGCCACCGGCAATGTCTCCGGAAGCGTCAATCGTTGATCAAGCAGTGTCGGTGGAAAGCGGTCATCGAACGCTCGTTGAATCGAACGCCGAAGTGCAACTTGCGAGATGGTTAAGCGGCCACCGCCTGGAAAATCGACCGCGACGTCGCCCATTCGCTCCAGAAAAACCGATCCGTCGCCCAAGTTCATCGGACGGTAGGTTGCCGTGATCTCCAACGGTCGCTTGAGCTCGCGTTCACCTTGTTTGAAGCGTGTACCGCGAAGGCCGACTTTGATCGTTTGGTCTCTCGCTTCAAAAATAATGGGGCGAAATCGAGCGAAGTCGATGATGAACGATTCATTCGCTTCCAAGTCGTCCGGATTGGATGATTCAGAAGTTGACTTTGAGGATCGAGGTCGCCCCACATCCGCCATCAGACGATCGATTTGCTCACCTGACATCGTCCGGCCGGCAAGCACCCGTGAAGCGATATTATCAACTGCAGATTCATGCAATTGCATCGCAAGATCGAAGCTGTCAGGGATCAGGATCGGAGCGGGATTGATCGCGGCGAGTTGGTCATTCGCAGCCTGCGTTGCGATCAAGAAAATCGAATGGTCGGTCGAGCCAAGCGTTCGTATCGGCTCGGGAAGATACAAACGTCGGAGCATGGTGTGTCCTGTGGCGAAGGCCTCTTGGCGACTGCTGCTTGGAGCACTGGCAACCGCCTCCGCGATCTGCGCATCGAACTCGCTTCGCACTTGGCCGCGAAATTTCTCGGTTGCGATCGCATCTGCTTGCGGCTTCTGCTGAGCCGCTTTCTTGCTGGCAATCCTTCGCACCAATTTCAGGGGGTGATTGATGGATTCAATGTTGCTGACCAGCGTGGCGTTGGTCGTGCTTGGCGAAAGTGATATACCAGACTCCGAGATAAAAATCGTTCGTCGTGAAACCACGTTTCCGCTTGCCGTCGTGTTCAAAGAAACCGGCCCATTGTAGCCCTTGTTTTGACTTTGAAAGTTCGCACAAAGGGTTAGCTCGACGGCTGCCTGACCAAACGAGGGAACGGTTTGAGCGGTGACGAGGCCTTGCAATCGACCATTGCCCACGATTCGAGTTCCCATGATGCAATCGTTGATCCCACGTTGACGATCGACGACCTGTGTCGACGCTCGTCTTATTAAAGATGAGCTGACCGCAATGACAATGTTCGGCTTGGAGAAAACCCGTTGCAGTGACTCCGGAACGGTTGATGTTTGATTTGATTCACCGATGACCTTGGTAATCGCCGCTAATGCCGCCGCTTGCTCCGCCGTCGGGATCGCGTCCGCTTGCGTGACTCGCTGGTCAAGTGCGACGAGTTGCTGGTCTACAAACTGAACCGCTTTCGCGCGATCCTTGAATCGACTCGCCGCAATGAACGCATCCACGCGGTCTCGCAGTTCAACCACCGGCTGCAGTTCCAACCCCGGAATATTGCCAATCATCCGCCCACGCGTTTTGATGGCCTGTTGCAGCACCTGATCCTCGGCCGCGTTCCCTTGAATCGCTTCAACCAAGGGCTCCGTCGCAAGATAGACCATCCATTTGTCGACGTTTGCGCTGTCCGTGATCGGTCGGAAGTAGTTTTCAACGCCGTCCGCCGCTTGAGCGATGCTTGTTCCCGCCGCCTCAAAGTCTGGTAATCGACGCTCGTCGAGCGATTGTCGGGCTGCTTCAATGGTGGCCGACAAGGAGGAACGTGAGGCGTCAGACAACTGCGCGAAACAGACCGGTGCGGGCGAAACCGCGATCCCTAGCCCCCAGAAAAGCTGATGAAAAAGAAAAGTCCGGACTGATAGCCAGCTAATCATTGACGAAATTGGTTGCATGGATCCAATCGCTGCAAAGGGAACTCGAATAAAGTCGCTACCCATTGTAGCGACCAAAGTTAACGAAGGGGAAACCTGGGCAATTTAGCGAGAAGTCGATTTTTGGCTCGATCACGCGGCACGTTCCGAATGCATCTCTTTGATTGCCACCTTGCTTGCAACTTCATTTCACGACATCGTTTTGGTTTCTATTTCCCGTCGTTGCGGCGAAACTTGAAATCAATCTGCCGGAGTTTGGAATCGATGAGTCAAAGAATTGTGATGCGAACGGGCGAAGCGCTCGTCGAAGGTGATGCCGAATATCTCTGCGCGGAGCCCGAGATTGTGATTGGCGAATTGGACGGGCCCGTGGGACAGGCACTCGCGACGCTTGTCGGTGACCAAGTCAAAGGACACACCAAGGTCTTTGCGATCTTGAACAGCGACGTTCAGGTCCGCCCAGTAACGCTGATGGTCAGCAAAGTCACCGTTAACGATTCACGCTACACCAATATCCTCATGGGAAGCGTCCAAGCCGGCATCGCCAACGGAGTGCTTGATGCCGTCCGCGCCGGTTATATTCCCAAGGAGAAAGCGAACGACCTGGGGATCATTTACTCGGTCTGGCTTGATCCCGGCGTATTGAAGGTCGAAAAGGTCGACCACAGGGAGCTGTTTCGCATCCACCGCGAAGCGACGGTCAAGGCGATCAAGAAGGCCATCGCCTGCGAACCGAGCATTGATTGGTTGCTCGAACATCAAGACACCGTCGAACACTTTTTTCACAAACTTGGCGTCGACGGACAACTTTAGGCAGCATTGATCATGAGCATTCCATTTCGAGTTGGTCTGGGCTTCGACACACATCGCCTGGGTAACGGCGGGCCCATCCGCATCGGCGGCATCGATGTGCCGGCCGAAGTTCACGCGATCGGCCACAGCGATGCGGACGTGCTGCTTCATGCGATCACCGACGCACTTCTGGGAGCGATCGCGGAGCCTGATATCGGACGGTTGTTCCCTGACACCGACCCCGAAAACCGAGGGCGCGATAGCGAAGAGTTTCTAGCTGAGGCCATCCGGCGGGTCCGGGCCTCGGGGCGTGAAGTTGGGAACATCGATTGCGTTATCTTGGCCCAGCAACCAAAATTCGCCCCTCACATCGATCGAATGCGGGCGCGGATTGCCGAAATGATTGATATTCCCGTCGCGGATGTCGGTTTGAAAGCAAAAACGGGCGAGGGTGTGGGCGCCATTGGGCACGCCGAAGCGATCGCCGCACGCTGCGTGGCGATGGTTTACCGCGTGATTCCCGAAGTAAACGCTCCGTCATAATCTCTCTCGGACTGCGGCGTGTTTTTCCGTATACTTTGCGACGACTGGCTACTTTGCCCATTTCGCCAGCATTTATTTTGAACCCTGCGTCTTTAAAATCACGTCCGACCTTGGATGATGCCAAGCTTGCCATGAGCACCGCAACCGCCCTTCACGCCGCTTCCAGTGGTCAACCGAAACTGGCCGATATCCGCGTTTACAATACGTTGACGAAGGTCAAAGAACCGTTTGAACCGCTTCATCCGCCTCATGTTGGGATGTATTTGTGTGGACCGACGGTTTACGCGGAATCCCACATCGGCCACATGGTCGGACCGGTCATTTTCGACACGATCAAAAGGTATCTGCGTTACTGCGGCTACGACGTGACCTGGGTCGTAAACATCACGGATGTCGATGACAAACTGATCGCGAAAAGTCGCGAACGCAAGATTCCGATGAGCCAAATCGCTGTCGAGATGACCGCTGATTACTTGTCGAATTTGAAAGAGTTGGGCGTCAACCAGATCGATCAATTGCCTCGCGCCACCGATTACATGCCCCAAATCATTCGCTTCATTGAAGAGCTTGAGGCGAAAGGCTTTGCCTATGCCGTCGACGGTGACGTGTTCTTCGATGTCGCGAAGGACCCGAATTACGGCCAGCTCTCCAACCGCACGCTCGACGCGATGCAAGGGGAGGGCGGCGAAGCTGCGGGCAAGAAGCGGTCCTCCGGCGACTTCGCGCTCTGGAAATCAGCTCGCGCCGAAGAGCCCGCGTGGGACAGCCCATGGGGCAAGGGACGGCCAGGTTGGCACATCGAATGTTCCGCGATGAGTCATGAGATTCTCGGCAAGACGTTTGATATCCATGGTGGCGGCTTGGATTTGATGTTCCCGCATCATGAGAACGAGCGGGCCCAAAGCGGCTGCTGCCATGATGCACCGATGGTCAAATACTGGATGCACAACGGCCTGATGCGAGCGGGCGAAAAAGGAAAAGTCGGCGGTAAGAGCGATCGCGAGGCAGGCGGCGACGCAGTGGTCTCGGGCAAAATCAGCCGCAGCAAAGGCGCCGGCGGGCTCTCCGATTTGATCCGTCGCCACACAGGGGAACGGATTCGGTTCTTCCTGCTGAGAACCCACTACCGATCGACGATCATTTATGGGGAAGAGGGCCTCGAAGAATCAGGAACGTCGCTGGAGGGTTTCTATCGATTCTTTGAACGCTTCACGGAGATCACGGGCAAATTTTTCTATGAGCTCGCTTCGCCGGAGAATCGCCACCAGTTCAAAGTCGAAGCCGGCAAGGATGAAACGCTTACCGAAGTCATTGCCCTGCGCGACAGGTACCTCGCGGCGATGGATGACGATTTTAATACCGGCTTAGCGATCAGCGTGCTTTTCGATTTGCTGCGAACGGCGAACCGTCATATCGATACGCATAAGCTTTCCACAGGATCGAATCCGGAGCTGGCTGCGGTGAAGTCGTTAATCGTCGTCGCCGAAGTGCTGCGTGAACTGACCACGGTTCTCGGTTTGTTCCGGAAGCCACCGGTTCAGTCCAGTGGCGGTGAAGATTCGGCGAAATTGGTCGAGGAATTGATGTCGCTGATCATCGATCTGCGCAAAGATGCGCGAGCCCGAAAGGACTTTGCGACCGGCGACCAAATCCGTGACCGCCTCAGCCAAATAGGCGTCGCGTTATTGGATAAAAAAGAGGGCACGACCTGGGAGCAGAAGTGATCACTTCGTCATGCTTTCCCGCTGTCGGAAGACATGGCTACGAGACGGATTTTTTAATGAAGACGGATTTTATAAGAGCTTATGAATGCCCATCATCCTTGGGATTGATCCGGGACTGAACACGACCGGCTATGGCGTGATCGCTTGTGACGGCGCAAAGATGCGACTATGCGAAGCGGGCGTTATTCGAACGCGTGCAAAAGGATCGATCGAATCCCGATTGGCCGAATTGCATGAAGGGATCGCTGAGGTGATCGCCGCGCATCATCCCGACCGAATGGCAGTCGAACAATTGTTTTCACACTACGAGCGAGTTCGAACAGCGATTCTCATGGGGCACGCCCGCGGTGTGATCTGTCTGGCCGCCGGACAAGCAAAGATTCCCGTGACCAGTTATGAGCCAACTCGGATCAAGAAAACATTGACCGGAACGGGCCGAGCCGCAAAGGCCCAAATGCAATTAGCGGTCAAGCTTCAATTGAAGTTAAGCACGTTGCCCGAACCCCACGACGTTGCGGACGCGCTCGCGATCGCCATTTGTAGCCATCATCTCGAGCGATTCGGGCCGGTTGACAACCGCCTGATTGGCTGAGCAAAAAAACAATAACCTCAACACGGACAGAACCCTTGATCGTCAATATTTCCGGCAACCTCATTCGCGTCGGCGAAGAAGCGATTGCTATCGACGTTCCGCCTTTTGAGTATGAGGTGTTGGTTGGTGATTACACCCGCCGACAATTGCAATCCAAAGTGGGTCAGTCGGTTCGTTTGCACACGATCAATTTCATCGACGGCAATGCGGCCCAAGGTGGGCGGTTGACGCCTCGCTTGATCGGCTTCATGACCGAGCCCGAAATGCAATTCTTTGATCTCTTTTGCAGCGTCGATGGCGTGGGCACGAAGAAGGCACTTCGCGCGATGGTGAGGCCCGTGAAAGAATTGGCACTGCTTATTGAACAGCAAGACGCCAAAGGTTTATCCGCGTTACCGGGCGTGGGACCGGCGACAAGCGAACGGATCATTGCGAAGCTGCGCCGGAAGATGCCACGCTTTGCCTTGATGGTCGATCGCGGTCCCGCGGGCTCCGACACCGAACTTCCTACTTCCGTCGTCACCGATACGTTCGATGCGTTGTTGGCGCTGGGACACAATGAATCCGACGCTCGCACCTTGATCGACGAAACGATCGCGGGCGGCAAGAAGTTTAAAGACAGCGAATCGTTGCTAACGGCGATCTACCAAAAGCGACATGGCTAAGGATCGTGCGGCGAATGGGGGTCCGGTGCGAATGGCACTGTGGCCGCATTTTTTTCATCGCTGCGATCGTTGCTTGAAGTAGTCGCCCAGGCATGGTCGTTCGCTTCAGTACCTTCGGCCGACGTCTATTTGCACGAATCCCGCAGGCTTGTCCTGCGGTTTGTGTGGCTTCGTGCTACGGAGGGAAAGGACAAGGGGTGCGCACACGTGATTCAGGTCGATGCGCAAGAAACCGAAATCTTCAGCAGGGCAAGCCTGCGGGATTCACATAAGTCACGCGGAATGGATCCCCTGCATTCACCCAAGACGAAAAGGTCAAATCAAGATAGATGGCACCAAACGGCGTCCGATCATCCCGCCGACTTCGCTGATCTACTTGCGATCAAAATCGTAAAGGCGTTCCACAAACAGGTTCTCCGAGCGTAACGTACGTAACATCCATCAATCGGAAACTACCCTACCACGGCGGATTTGATAAATGGTCGTCGAAACCGAAAGCCTTTCGGTCGGGTTTTGCTCCAGAAACCACGAATTCGGTGGTGTCAATAAGCGATCGATTGAAACGATCCACCATCCATCCTCAATCGGTCCGTCATCGGACACTCGGCCTTCGGCGATCGTGGCGTCGATTCCCAATCGTCTAAAATCGAGTTGCGAAGGCGAATAAAGAAGATGGACCGGTCGTTTGTCAGGATTGTCCCTTGTCCATTTACGAATTGCCAAAAGATCCTGTCCCCAATCGAGGTTGCTCGCGTTCAAGTATCGATGTCCCTGACGCCAGCCCCCCACGGCCTCGCTAAAATACGCATAGCTTCGCGGAACCAAGACGAGACTACTAACGGCGAACCATGCAAGCAGTACCAGGATTGTTCGCCGCATTCTGATGCCCACGTGGGCCATCGGCAGTGCCGCTAACAGGAACATCGCGGGAAACGCTGGCAAGACATACCGCAAATGGTGGTTGAAACCGGTTTGTGAACTGACGAAACAAAACACCAAAATTCCCGGCACGAGCAGCACAACGATGCCCAGCCTCTTGCTTCGCGAGCGCCGTTGACGCTGCCCGCACACTGCGCTCCAGCCGAACAGCAGAATGAACCAAAACGCGAGGGGTTCCTTCACGAACCAAGCCACTGCGTAATAGTGCCACCATCCACGCTCACCCCATTTTCCCAACAGATAGGATCGCATGTCAGTCAATTCGAAGTCGCGCTTCTGGACGTCGATTCCTTCAACGTAGGCGGACGGGATCAGCGCGGGCATCCAGGCAAGCGGTGTCCCCGCGAATCGGTTGCCCGTGATGGGAGCGGTCGCGATGGATGAGTTGTTGTTCCCGCTTAGCGTCTCACTGATGAATTCAAATGAACCCAATGGTCGAAACGCCCCTCGAAAATCGTACACGGCATGGACCAGCAGCCACGCGATGACGGACGCCAGCCCGAATTGAACCCAACGTTTTCGCAATCCAATTCGCGACTTGGAAAACCTTTGCAGTCCCACCAGCATCGCGAACAACACCGGCGGGAGAATGATCCAAGTTGATTTACTCAACAATGCGACACCGACGCTTATTCCCATCCAGATCGCATCCTCGGTTCTCCCCAACCGAATCCAGCAATAGAAACACCAGGCCGCCCAGAACCCGAACACCGCCGCCGCTGCGTCTGGCGTGATCGTGCCGCCGTACGCCAAAATCGTTGGCGAAAACACCCAAAGTGCGGCCGCGAGCAGCCCAGTTCGACGACCGCCAAAATGGCTCCCAATCTTATACAGCAACCATGTCCCGAAAAGGGCGATCGGAATAACTGCCGTACGCGCAATCGAAATCCAGAAGAAAAGAGAAGGGCCTTGCTGGTGAACGTATGCCATCCCCAGATAGCCCTCCGAACGAAAACCAGGCGATTTCGGCAACATCGCAAACTCGATACCGCCGCCAAGAATGGCGACTGGAATCGCACTAATCAGCCGTACCAATGGCGGATTGACTTGGTAAGGATGGAAGTCTCCATACTGTAAATTGAACAGGCCGCTGGGCAGATGTCCCCACTCATCCCATCCCGGCCCCGTTTGCCACGCGATTATTACCAGCAAGGTTGCTTGAATGACGAGAAGGCAAAGTAACCAGCGATTCGTGCTTTTACGATCATACAACATCGACCTGTCTCCGCTGTCGTCGACGTTCATACTCGCCGTGTAGCATCCAACTGACTACCACAATGTAAGAAAACCAAACAATCCAGTCTCCAGTGCGAGAGTAGAAGGTGCTTTCCCTACAAACCGGAACGCGATAAAGGTTCATCCCGGCACGGGACACGATCGGCTGTATTTCATTGCCCAGAGGATCAAACGCCGCCGTGATCCCGCCTAGTGAGCAACGAACAAGGGAACGCCGTGCTTCGATCGCACGAATTCGGCTATGCTGCATCGAAAGCCACTGAAAAATGCCAGAGTCATCGTAGGTCTCATCTAGTGAGCAAGTCATGAATTCATGACTCTCGTTAAGCCCATCCAAGTACGCCGATCCAAAGAAAATGTCATAACAAACGCCGGTTTGCACACCGTGTGGCTTGGGCACGTCGGCAAGCAATTTCTCCGCCACATCTGGTGGCGTCGCGTTGCGGACGGCGTCGTCTGGAAGCCAACCCAATGAAATTAGCGATTTAGTGCCCGGCGGTTGCGACTCGACGAACGGCGCAAGCCGGTGCTTCGCCGCGACGCCGACCACCTCGCCTTCACTAAACTGAACGATCGCATTGATGCGATCTTCTCGGCCATCCATCAAAATCCATGCTCCGACGACTACGGAGCGATTCGCCCGCGTCGATAGATCCTGCCAGAGTTCGTCTTCGGGTCGATCGAACTCAATTTCTCCGCCTTCCATCTTAATCGCGAGTATCGTTTCTGATCCCAACACGACGATGGGTGATTCCTTCTCAAAGGAGTCGGCCTCAGCGACAAATTCGAAAACAGCCGGAGCCGAAATCGATGAAATAGGGAATGGTATGGTCACCAACCAGTTGTGAGCGTCCCATGAGCAAGCATGGTCAAACCGATTCTTGGCAATGAATACCCAAGACAATGCGGCAAGTCCACAAAGACTGATCGCTTGCACATAGCGACGTTGACGATGATTAAAGAAAAAAACAACAAGCCAAATTAGAAATGCCATCACGAAGGACAGCAACCAAATACCACCGATTGCCGCCAACGATCGAGTAATCACTGTGGGCGTGAACTGCCCGATCAACGCAAAGGTCAATCCGCTTTCGTCGTAACTGTAGGCAACGAGGTGTCGCGAGTACTCATACACGACAACCCACGATGGGATTAGTAAGAACGAGAATTGATGCTTCCAATAAGATTGAAACTTGACAATTGAACAAAAGATGCAGTGGTATATCGCAAATAAGACCATTAAAACGGAGCCAATGACCAGGAACCCACCACCCCCGCACTCAAAAAGTCCCCAGAACATTACTGCGTAAATGGCAATCCCAACGATAAAATCGTCGATAAATTTCATGTAGGCGCAATCATGTTCGGACTCTACGTTTCGAACGATGATGGAAGTAAATAGACAGTAGTGCTATCCCAATCATAAAGGTTGCGAAACGCCTTACCCAATGGTTTGTGGAACCTCTGTCAATTGACGGCGTAAAATCCTCAATGTTAAAGACATCGATACTTGCCGCTTCAAAATTGACTTCAACGAGACGGTATCGAACCGACTCTTTCTCTCCGCTACTCCAATTCTCTTCTTGGAAAGTGGTTAGCGGGAGAGAATGAAAGGTTCCGTAATCGTTTGTACGGATTATTGACAATGCGGGCCTTCCAGTCACGTTGTCGTTCGAGGTAGCGGACGTGACGCGATAGTCGTCCTTGGACATCACTGAAACACACTTCGACGAGTTGCCCTTCTCCCCATAAATGGATGTAGCGACCATCGTCCCATCCGCAAGCGATTCGATCATGTAACGAAAATCAAGCTTTTCTCTCGACCAATCCGCTATGTTCTCGAACACCTGCCGATACGGCATATCTTTATTTGATGCGCAGTACCAAAGTTGCCCTTGGACGGTCGCTTTACCGGTGTCACTGCTGCCGAAATCGATGACCGCAAATTCCTTCGTTGCCGGTTGAGCTGAAAGCTTGGCGAATCCTTCTGGGCGCACGATGAATCGCGTCGTATGCTCTATTGTCTCGCCTCCTACCGTCGAATCAGATAGAGTCGTGATATCGAACCTAAAGTAGGTGTCGTCTCGAGACCAATACTCAATCTTGCTTGATTGGAGGGTGCCGCCTTCGTCCAAGCGTTCTTCTCGCCAGACCGCATGCATATTGCCAAACTCCTGATCTCGCTTTCGCTGCTGTTCTACCAATCGCTGTATAAGTCGATCGTTAGCAGGTTCGGCGGAAACAGTTACGTATCCGATCATTAATTGACAAAGAACTGTGGCAATCAACAACAAGCAGTTGCGCATTCGTGCCGCTCTTTGGTTTGTAGCCGTCACAGTGATTTCAATTGATACCTGATGGCGGTTGCCACTTTTGGACCCTTCGGTAAAGAAAGGTCCGGCAACTTATCGCGTCGCTCAACGCTTAAATCCGACATCCGCATGGCGCGGTAGCATCCTGGCATTTACAAAAGTTTGGGGCAGCGCCGCCGGCGCAGTAAACCCCAATTACGGTAGACTTTGGGGGGCACTTGCCATTCGGCTGCGCTTGACCACAGGCACCGCCGCACTTCTTCGTTCCTCCACTTCCGCCGAAAGCAAATGCATTAGCAGCCGGCAGCAGGGAAGACATCACCAACGCCAGTCCCAGGGTACCCATCATTCCAATCAGTCGATCTTTCATTTCAGTCTTTCCGATAACAGGTCTCGCATCCACGGCGTCAGGGATTCGGATGCACCAAAGCCGTCACGCCCAACGTGAGGTTGGGCGTGGAATCATCGAACAATAGCTCCGCTGACTCGCGTTGCACGCCGGGCACTTTGCCCGCAACTAGTTGAACGCGGATTGCCTTCGTCTCTTTCGGCCCCAGCGTCAGCGGCAAGTCATCGATCGCCACGCAGCGACAGGATGCCTTGGCTCCCAACACGCGGATCGGTCGGTCCGACACATTGCGAAGCTCGAAGGTCGTCGTCGCCGTGGCGTCCGGATGCACCTCGCCGGCATACCGATGTGAAGTTCGTGCCGTGACGGAATTGCCCGATAGGAATCCGATCGCTGATTGCGGCGATCCAAAAAGGACGACAGACATCAACAGTATTCCGGGAACCACCCACCGACTTTGTTTCGCCAAGTCTCCGAGCAGACCATCAGGTAGCGTAGCGCCGTGACGCCATGCACGACGGAAGACAATTAAATGAACAACGATCATAAGATCCAAAACGATCATTCCGACAATTGGCAAGCCCGCTCCGCCTAGACATTGACACTCGCTTGCGCCACGTATCCATTCGATTGAAAGTAGACATGCAAAAGCGGTGAACATTGACGTAAGGATGATCCATAGCCAACGTCCCGTCGCAAAGCCCAGCGTCAACCAGCCAATCACGCATTCGAACATTGCCCAAGCGACAACGGCGGTAGGGGCGATCAGCCAAGCGTTTGCTAAAAGCATTGGTTGGCCCGCGACGATTTTGCTCACGCCCGCAACAAGAAGCAACGTGCCGATGACGATTCGCATCGCGATGACATGGGCTGGGACGGACATTGGTTCGGCAGGCGTTTCGTTTGTTTCTAGTCGTGCCACGCGCCAGCGAAGCAGCGAGGCGATCAGCCGAAAGAAATCCCTTAAACCGATTTTCTTCCCTTCGGCAGTCGTTCGCGGTTGATAGGAAATGGGGGTCTCGACGATCGGGATGCCCAAGCGGAAGAGCTTGGCATTCATCTCCGCGCATAGCTCAAATCCGGTACTCTCCAAATGCAGTCGGCGAAATAGCGACGCATCAAGCAGCTTGTAACATGTCACCGGGTCGGACATCCAATGTCCATACAGAATCCATTGCACCAAGGCCAAGATGCGGGTGGCGACATACGCCGCAACGCTCCCCCGAGGCGATCTGCCCGAGTTCAAATAGCGGGAGCCGTAATGCGCCTTCTTGAGCTCCTCCGAGGAGGAAGTCGCGGCGAGGATCATCGACCGAAGGTCACGCGGATCGTATTCCAAATCGGCGTCCTGGATCGCAATGAAGTCACGCGATGCGATGGCAACACCATCTCGCACCGCCGCCCCCTTGCCGCCGTTGTGTTCGCGAGCGATCACCCGAAGTGTCAGCTCGTCTTGAAGCGATCGGGCGATCAACAACGATCGATCGGTCGACCCATCATCGATGACAATGATTTCCGCATGCGGCAATTCACGACGGAGAGCGCGCAGTATCGACTCGAGCGTCGCCGACTCATTGAAGCAGGGGACAATCACCGAGAGAAGACGATCCCCGCTGCCTGAACCCTGGGGCGTATCATCGACAGCGATGCACTGGTGGGTTGTTGCCTCCAGTCCAGTAGGTTCCGTCGCCGCTGACGCCCCATTAATCACGATATCGCCCCCCGAAATTCTTTGCTTCAGACTCAGTGGATGTTGACAGGGAGGGGGGGGGGGCTGTCAATATGTCCGCCGTGAGAAATCTCAAGTTTTCTTCTGGAAGGGCTACTCGTTGAAGAATTCCTATTTCTGGTGGTTAAGTCAGTGTTATTGGGCAATGGCGTTGCTGATATTCCCGTCAGCGACCGCCGGGGCGGAGGACGTGGAATTTGATTTCTCCATCGCAAATCCATCGCAATCGCTCTTGGTACAAGTGATACCGACAGGTGGCACGATCGTTTGGGATGACGACGCGATGGTCTGTCGACTTGCCCAGACGATGATTGGGGACGCGGGATGCGGGGTCGATTATGAAAAGCCAGTCGAGGGCGATTTCGAGATCACGGTGGACTACGAATTGGGTGCGATCGACGCGGCCAAGCAGGGCATCGGTACAGGAATTAAGCTGTTTGCGAAAACGTCCGGCCCCGCTGCCATGGCGATTACGCTGACCCATCTTCAAGATGCCGCTGGGGAAGAATTTTGTTTGGTGATCCTTCGACCAAGCGATGGCTAGAATCGACGTTTTAAAAAGTTCCCCATCTCTAAAACCTCGCAGCCTCGATCTCTAATACTGTCTCGGGTTGGCACAGAATTGATCTATGCTGTGGGCGAATCTCAGGAAAAGGTTCGTGAATTGTTTCGTACCTATATTGAACCGGACGCGATCACGGCGCTGCGAGTTGTCAACAGCACATCGGGAATCTCCAACAGTGAGGTGAAGCTGCGGCGACTGGCAATCCACAGCGATGCGGCGGAGGATATTCCGTCGATCGCCAGGTCAAGCGTGGTAAAAGTTGCGACCGTAGTTTTGGCGACTGCCATCAGTGTCGCAGTCGTGTTCCTGGTGGTTCGGCGGCGGCGATCTGCCAAACGAGATGCAAGGGAACCGCAGAACGGATGACCGCTGATCCATTCGATCCGTTCTTCATCACCGGCTGTCCCCGTTCAGGGACCACGCTGTTGCAAGTGATGCTCAATCGACATCCGGACATTGCGATTCCGCCGGAGCTAAAACTGTTCTTTCTCTATCACCGGATGCCTCGAACGATACGACGTGCAACGTTGCGACGGATCGAAGCGGATTTGAAAATGGATTCGCGAATTCCAGAAGACCTCACAACACGCGAGGTTTACAAGGCGGTTGCCGCGGCTTGGAGTGGCAAGCGATACTTCGGAGATAAGACACCTGAATACGCTTACCGATTGCGCTGGGTTAACGAAGTGTTTCCTAACAGCCGCTTGGTTTTGATGGTTCGCGATCCTCGCGACGTGGCCTACAGCTTGTCGAAGGTGCCGTGGTTGCGTTGCAATCCGATCGGCGCGGCGGCTTTGTGGAGACGAACACAATCGCGAATGCGGAGCGATTGCTTGCGGCTTTCCAACCCGGTGCTATGGGTGACGTATGAATCGTTGGTTCTGCAACCCGCCGCAACGCTGGCGAGGATTCTTGAGTTCATAGGCGTCTCCACGGAACCGACGGTGATTGAGACGATGTTGACGCCCACGAGCACAGATATGATTGCGATTCCTGAGCGGGAGCTGTCGTGGAAATCGTCAGCGCTTACATCCGCCAATGAAGCGAGTCTGTTTCGTTGGCGATTGCGTGACGAAGCAGAGGTCACACAGGTCGAATCCATCTGTTATGAACAAATGATCGAGGCAGGTTACATGCCGCAGTTCCCGCCGCCGCGATTCAGAGCACGACATCAGCTCAGAGCGGCCTGTGGCTTGATGACAATCGCCATGCGGCTGCCGATCCATTGCTGGGTTTCCGAAATTAGTTATGGCATCATACCAAGGATATTGGGAGCGTCATGAACTTGCCGATGCCAGCACTTGACGTCATTTCGGCAATACCAGTTGTCGTCTCGCAGTCGGTGATTGTGTGGGGCGTCTATCGCACCATCGCGTCGCTCGCACCTTATCGGCGTTTCAATTGGCGATTGGCGGCGACGATCGTTGCCGTCTGGTCGTTAATCGTTGTGGTTTCGGTTTTGCTCTCGCTGATGAAGCTATTAGGTGCCGTGGCGCTTCATGGGACACTGTTTATTGTCGGTGCGATCCTTTTGTTCACGGCATCAAACCATTCGGCTGGTCGGTTCGGCGCGGGGCCCAAAGGCATCGATCGCCGTTTGGGACGGTTCAGGTGGGTACGCCTCACAGGATTGATGTTATCCGCATCGATTGCGGTTCACATTATTCATTTTGGATTATGTGATTTTCCGAGGGATTGGGACTCGCTCGCCTATCATATTCCAATGGTGGATCATTGGATCAACGCGGGACATCTCTCACCGACCAACGGTGCGTTTTGGTATGTGCCGGGCAATGGGGAATTGTTGGGTCACTGGTTTGCATGCGGGTTCACCGGCGACTTTTATATCGGTCTATCCAATGTGCCTGTGCTATTGCTTTTGGGCAGTAGCATTCAGGAGTGGATGGTGGTGATGCGGGTTCCGGCGGTCTTGCGTCTCATTGGTACGGTCTCGGTTTTGGCGACACAGGTCGTCATGCGGCAGGTTGTATCACAGGAGAACGACATAGCGGTGATGGCCTTGTTCGCGTCGGGATTGATGTTCGGTTGGAACGCGATCGATCGTCGCGACCAACGCGATGTTTTTCTTGCGGCAATCAGTATCGGGTTGTTGTCGGGGATCAAGTACTATGCGTTGGGATACGCCGTCATTTTGGTTCTGGGGCTGGTACTGTTTTGCGCTATCGAGTGGGGACGTCGTTTCGGTTTGCGGTTGTTGGCAACAATCCTGCTGGCTTGTTTCGTCTTGGGTGGTTATTGGTATTTCCGAAATTGGGTGATTGCGGGAACTCCTTTGTTTCCGAAGGGTTTTGAGCGGTTGGGGATGCCCAATTTATGGGCAGAGATGCGACCGGGTAACGAATTGAGTTCGCTTTGGCGGGGAAGCACGATCGAGCGATGGAAGCTATTGCTGGCCGCATGGATGACGCAAGCAGGACCGAGTTCGGTTGCGACAATCATCATCGCTAGCGGACTGGTCGTCTTGGGTGGTTGGAAAGGACGCTTGAGATACTTGCTTGCGGCATTGGTAGGGACAGCCCTTGTTTACGCCAACACGCCCAACGTCATCGAGTCGGTGGCCGGTACCGAGAACATGTTGCGGTGGCAGTATCATCCGGTGAGGTTCGGAGGATCTTTGGCCGTGATCGCGGGGGTCATCGTGACGGTCTGGCTATCTCAATGGCGACGCGGTTGGCCCCGTACCGCAGCCATTTCTTTTTTTGCGATGCTCACGGTGATCGATGTGTTGCTTTGCGCTATTCCAGCCTTAGGTTGGCTAGCTCAGTATCGTCGGTCGATCGGCTGGTTCGCTAATCCATACGGCTTCGTGCCTGATCCTTTTGTGTGGTTCATGGCGACAGCTAATGTCGCGATCGGATGGATGATTCTTCGGTCGATGCGGTTAGAGTGGGGCAAAAGTTTCTCGGTCATTGTGGCCATGGCGATCGTTTCGGCGATGTGCCTCACCGGGTGGTTGTCCAGCAGATGGCATCGTGAATTCACCGATCACTATGATGGCTGGCTGATGCGGGGCGTGGCGGGCCAGATCGAAGATCGCTTAGCGGCGGATGAGACGTTGGTGGTGTGTGCGTACCGATACTATCCGCTACTGAGGTCGGATCGATCGATGGCTATCCATCGTCCGCTATATCTGCCAACCGAGGAATCTTTTCTGCAGTATGTCGCTAAGGTCGAGGCGAGTTATGTGCTTGCTCTTCAAATGGATGACCACGAAACAAAAACATATGCGAATGTTCCAAGTTATTTGGAAGGAAACAATTCGCGTTTCACTTTAGTGGAACACCTTGATTCGATGTCGCTTTATCGGGTGCATGATGATTTGTCGGAAAGATAATGGGTTCTCATTGATCGAGCTGATTGTGTCGATTGGGATCATCGGGTTGCTGCTATCGCTATCGATGCCAGCGATCCAGTCGGCCAGGGAGGCGGCGCGCGGGGTGCAGTGCGCGAATCAATTGCGTCAGTTGAGCTTGGGAATCCAAAACCATGTTTCACGATTGGGGCGGTTGCCAGGCAATGGAGGCGATCAAGACGATTCATTGATAACCAATGCGTCAGGCACGTTGGTTCCCATTGGGACGCATGATTTGAATTTGGGCGTCTATTTTCGTTGGGGTGTCGGACAACCGGGAGCACGACCGCAAGATCAACCTGGTTGCTGGGCGTACGCGATCTTGCCGGACATCGAGCAATCGGCGGCCTATCAATCGGTTTCGGTCGAATCGGCGGGGCCGATGTTCCTGTGCCCGAGTCGTTCGCGGGGCGGTGAGGTGATGGTCCCCTCCGGCGATGCGAACGGGCGTTATGAAGCTGCCGGTCGTAAATGGGCCAAGACCGATTTCGCGAGCAACTCGCTGGTCATCGCCAATCGACCGGTGGCGATGTCGACGGCGGAGATCACCGACGGCCTTTCCCACACAATCGCTTTGGGGGAGAAGGCATTCGATCCGATGGTGCAAACACCTTCGAGTTGGTATTGGGACGAGCCGATTTTTTCCGGGGGTAGTCGAGGCACGAGCCGATCGGGCTTACTGCTGCATGTCGATGGCGTGGGGATCGAGTACAAACACAACTGGGGTTCGGCACATCCAGCCGGGGTCCATTTCACGATGTTTGATGGGTCGGTTCAAATGGTCTCGCGGTTTGTCGATTGGAAAGTGTTTCGATCTTCATTGAGTCCCCGAGGCGGTGAGGTTGAGGTGTTGGGGATGCTGCCATGAATCTTCGATTGATCGCCGTCATTGTTTGGGGTTGGAGCGCCATGATCGCTTCGTCGGCGTACACCGAACAGTTGAATCACCGCTTCGGTCCCGGGAGCTTTGGTGATCCGGCGTGGGAACGACGTTTCGATGCACAGTCCAAAGATCATCGACTCGATCCGGCAGGCTGGATTGTCAGCTATCCGCAGGCTGACGTGAAGGAGCATCAGGACGCGTCAACGCCGAAGCAACCGCGATCGGGCGGCTTTCGAAGCGTATTCCTAGCGGAGAAGACTTTCCAAGCGACGCTCCGATTTCGACTGGGCAACGTCGACAAACCGCCCAGCGGATCGCAACCGGGGGTCTTCTTGCGTGCTGAGTTCAACGGGCAAGCTGACTCACTCGTGGTTGGGGCGGTTCGCCGTAGCGACGGTGATTGGTGGGTGCAGGGGCGATCGATGCAATCCAATCGATCCATGGGGAACTTTCAAACCAAAGCGACGGATGTGATCACGGGATTAGTGATCGAACGGTCCAGCGATCAAATTCGCGCGTTTTGGCTCAATCGACGCAATGAACGTCAAGCGGCGTTCGAGTTGCCGATCTCCGCAGCATTCGAGAAACCTGCTCAACTGAATATCTGGGTGACCGACGGAGCCGGGGGCGGACGCGTCCAGGTGACAATGCAATCGGTCGAAGTGGACGCGGGGACGCTGAGCGTCGGGTACGGAAACTTAGAGATGCCCCCTAGCCGATGGCGATACGTGGGATGGGCTTCGCTGACGATCGTGCTAGTCGGCGGTGCATTTCGCTCGCGGTCTCGCCTAGCCGTTTCATGATCGATTGTTACGGGGCTAACGCTGCGATCTCTTTGGAATTTATCCTCGATATGGCATTAGAACGCGCATCGAATCGTTCGAAATTGAAGAATATTCCCAATGCAACCGACTTGGATTTGCAAAATTGCATACGAGCTGCTTTGATTGGCAAATACGATTGATTCGTTGAGTTTTTCTTGACGATGGCGAGCGAGGAGGTTCGGGTGGTGTGTTCAGTCGAACTAAAGCCGACGAGTTTATGGAAATCCAACTGGAATCCAATTGGTGCGGAATCCAATTGGTGCCATCCATGAAACTTACGGTATTCAGGTGGCCTGATCTCGGGCGTATTTAAACGGCGTCGTCGTTCGCGAGCCTATCGTTGTTTTAATCCCGTGCGGTTCCCGTCTTGGTGCCGCACCTTCTCGATCGGCCGCGGATCAGATTACCATGGCGGGCGTCTTGATCGTCCAGCTTCGTTCGTTCATCGATTATTTAAACTTCGTTAGGCAATCCGTGGAAAGTCCCTCCCGTAGTGGTGTTTTTGATGCTGGTACCGACGATCGTGTCCAGCGATTTACCGAAAGCATCAGCTTTGATTCGCGATTGTTTCGTCAAGATATTCAAGGCTCGATTGCGCACGCGCAAATGCTCGCCAAGCAGGGCTTGATCTCTTCGGAGGAAAGCAACGCGATCGCCAAAACGCTTAAAGAGATCGAAGGCGAGATTGAACGCGGTGAGATGATTTACCGCATCGAGCTGGAAGACATCCACATGCACATTGAACAAACGCTGATCGAGCGTTTGGGTGATGTCGGTCGCAAGCTGCACACGGCGCGAAGCCGCAACGATCAAGTCAGCACCGACATCCGCTTGTGGGTTCGCGAAGCACTGGATCGCGTGGATCAAAAACTTCATGACCTGCAGCTCGCGTTTCTGGGCCGATGCGATGGCGACATGGATGTGGTGTTGCCCGCGTACACGCACCTGCAACGCGCCCAACCCGTGCTCGCGCCGCACTACTGGCTCGCTTACATCGAAAAGTTTGCCCGCGATCGTGAACGCATCGCTGACTGTCGCAAACGAGTCAACAAGTGCAGCCTCGGCGTCGCTGCCGTCGCGGGGACGACACTTCCCATCGACCGAAATCAAACGGCCAAGCTACTGGGGTTTGATGGCATCACAGCGAACAGCCTCGACACCAGCAGCGATCGCGACTTCGCGCTCGAAAGCGCGTTCGTGTTGTCTGTCATCGCGGTGCACTTGAGTGGTTGGGCGGAGGAGTGGATCCTCTGGAGCACGGTTGAGTTCGGTTTCATCAAACTACCTCATGCCTTCTGCACTGGCAGCAGCATCATGCCGCAAAAGGTGAATCCGGATGTTCTTGAGTTGACTCGAGGTAAGTCGGCACGAGTGATGGGCAACCTACAAACCTTGATGTTGTTGGTGAAGAGTTTGCCGTTGGCTTACAACCGCGATTTGCAAGAAGACAAGCCGCCGCTATTTGATTCCTTCGATACGATCGAAGCGTGCTTGGAGCTCGCCTCGCCGCTGGTGGCGGGAGCGGAGCTTCGTCGAGAGTCGATCGCTGAGCGTCTCGATAAAGGTTATCTCGATGCGACGACGTTGATGGAGTGGATGATTGCCGAAGGTATCCCGCAGCGAACCGCTCACCATGCCGTCGGTGGAATCGTTGGCGAAGCGGTTCGGCGCGGCGTGACGCTGGAAAAATTGCCGATTGAGGTGATGCAAAAGTATGCGCCGTCGATCGACGCATCGGTCAGCAAGTGCCTCGGGGCCGCCAACGCCGTGGCGGCTTTCACGAGCGAAGGCAGCACCGCCCCCGCGCGGGTCGCCGAGCAAATCGCGGCTTGGAAGGTAAAACTGGGGTCCTAGACCACAGGCTCCTTAGGCTTCGCCGGCACCGAATCGCCGTTTTAATCGGCATAAACGGGGCCCCAGATAATCTCGATTTTGAGACACAACAGGGGCGCAGTTGCGAAGCACGAATTAGGATAGGGCTTTTCTCGTTGCCTTGGTGGTGAAGATGCGTGGTTTTCTGGTTGCCGGTTTGATGCTCGCTTTCGTTGTCGGAAATGCATTCGGGCAGGCTCCCGCTGCGTCATCCGCTGCGCAAGATCCGCTGAATGATCCCTATATTCGTGAACTGGTGCGGCGATCTCGCGGTAGCAACGAGTTGCTTGCCGGTTCGATCAGCGATGCGCTGCGATTGCGACTTGATAATTACGCCAGCGACTTTCTCACCTCCCTGGCATCACGCAACTTAAACGCAACCGAACTGGCAAAGCTGACTCGTCAGATTTCTCCCGAACGCCTTTTGCGGGTTGTCGTCGAAGAACCATTCACGCCCGCTGCGAAGGCGCAGGCGACGAAGCTGCTCGATGCACTGCGAGCGTTCGATCAAAGTGCGGAACGGATTTCGCCCGCAATTCTAAAGCTATCCGATCCGTCTCCCGATGAACGACTGGCGGCGCTGCGGATCGTCCTTGCTGGCGGTGACCAGTCGATCGCACTTCTCAGCGTCGCGGCGGCGATGGAGAGCGATACGGTAAAACGCGATGAGATGCTTCGAGTGCTGATGCGTTTGGGGGCGGGTGGCGCCGCGGCGGTCCGACAACTTGCCATTTATGGAAACGATACCATTCGCGCCGGGGCATTGGCTGCGCTCATTCGACTGGGTGCGGATCGCGCGGCACCGGTCATCGTGGCGGCAACTCACGACCCAAATGCGACTCCGGAAGAGCGATCCATTGCTGAAGATTGGCTGACGCGTCGTTACCCATCCGTTCCAGCTCACCATGAAGCCGAAGTCTTTTTGATGGATCGACTTGGTCGCCAGCGAGAAGCCATTGCGCTCGTGAATGACCAGGAGGCCCTCGTAACGCTTTGGACCGTTGGCGAAGATCGAGCATCCGTTGTCTCCACCAATGTGAATGCGATCGATGCCGCTTGGCGGGAAGTGATTGACTATGCCAGATTGCTTCGACGTGTTGGCTCGTTATCTCCGGAAGCGGTTCGCGCCGGAGTCGCCGCCGAGCTTGCTTATCGTTACCAGCTCGATCCCTTGATGGTGGGCGAAGCGGCTCCGGATGTGGCGGCGATTTGGGGCAAGGATGCGGTTTCGGCTGAATCATTGAACGCGCTCATTGAAGACGCGTTGCGGCGTAACGATCTTGTCGTTGCGATGTCAGCGATGGCGTTGCTGGATGAATCGATGGCGTTGCAAGCCGAAGTCTTAATGACAACGCACTCCGAAGTTTTAACGCCGTTGGTCGCGGCGGCTTCGCATCCGCAGCCACGACTCCGATTCCATGCCGCGGCGGCGATCGGACGACTCGGATTCGATCAACCATACGCGGGAAGTTCCTACGTCCTGGAACGCTGGATCGAAATGGTCGGGCTGTCTCGAGAACCGATCATCTTGCTCCTTGAAACTCGGCTCGAAGTCGAAGCGCAGATCGAACGCTTACTCACATCGATGGGTTATCGCATCGAAGTGGTTTCTAGCGTCCGCGCTGCGGTGCTGGCGGTCGATCGGGGAGGAGATCTGCGTTATCTGATTTCCACGACCGTGTTGCCAGATCGGTCAGCGATAGAGTTGGTTGATGCCGTCCGGCGTCGGCCGCTTGGCGGTGACTTGCCGATCCTCCTGCATGGACCGGTTGATCTCGGCGTTGATGCGGCGATCACGGACGAGCGATGGGCGGCCCCCTTAACCCATATTGAACTACCAGCGACTGCCGCGGGTTGGTCACTTATTTTTGAGCCGATCGAAGGCGTCCGCCCGTTGCCGCCACTGTCGGCGGTTGAGCGGTTCGATTTTCGCGTTGCCGGCGCTGATTCACTGGGCCGAATCGCCACTAAGCCGGACTCGTTTTCGTTCTATGAATTTGGCAAGCTCGCCGGAACCGCTGTTTCGGGGGTCAGCCCCGCAAGCGAATCGTCCAGCGTGGCTTTCGGTCAACCGATTTTGGCGGTATTGTCAGTCTCCGCCAGTCGAGATGCACAATCGACGCTCGCAGACCTAGCCATGCATGATAGTATTCCTTTGGTGCGACGCGAGGCCGCCGCGAAGGCATTGCTTCTGTCGATTGAGCGAGATGGTGTGTTGCTGGCGGGCAGCGATTTGTTGCGGATCGCCCAGACGCGGCAATTAATGGACGGTGAAATGGGAAGTTCGATTGACCAGGTGTTGACCGAGATCGGTCGGCGGACAGATGTAGGCGGCATCACGTCAGGTTCAGTCGGCGAAAGCGTTGTTCCGAAGCCAATCGAAAAGTGAGTTAGTCCACCCGACATTTAGCGTTCATGTCGATTCTTGGAATCCAACCGCCGGGCACTTTGTGGCCACCTCTGCCAGGCATCATCGGCAATTCTCCGGCGATGCAGACTGTTTATCGTATTACTCGTCGGGTCGCGGGCAGCAACGCCTCGGTGCTGATTCTGGGCGAGACCGGCGTCGGTAAGGAACTGATCGCCGCAGCCGTGCATCGGCTCAGTCACCGCAGCGGTGGGCCGCTGGTTCGCGTGAATTGTGGTGCACTGAGTGAAAGCTTGCTCGAAAGCGAACTGTTCGGCCACGTCCGCGGTGCGTTCACCGGTGCAATCGCGAATCGCGCGGGGCGTTTTGAAGCGGCGAATGGTGGCAGCATCTTCCTGGACGAGATCAACAGCACGACGCTGACGCTTCAAGTCAAACTGCTTCGCGTGCTTCAAGAAAAGGAATTCGAACGCGTTGGTGATACCGCAACGCTTCAAACCGATTCGCGGATTATTGCCGCCAGCAACCGCGACCTGATGAACGAAGTGCGCGAGGAGCGATTTCGTGAAGATCTTTATTGGCGTCTGAACGTGGTGCCGATAGAGATCCCCCCGCTGCGAAAACGTCGCGACGACATTCCCGCGCTCGTTTCCTTTTTTCTGGAGCATTACAACGAGATCAACGATCGCTACGTCGTTCACATTGAGCGGAACGCTATTCAAGCGATGCAAGATTATCATTGGCCCGGAAACGTTCGCGAACTGCAAAACTACATCGAGCGAGCGGTCGTCATGGCCGAAGGTGATGAGTTGACGACTGAGTTGCTTCCCGGTGTCGTCACCGGTGGAGAGCGTTCGATGGGACAACCTCTCCCGGCGATGGACATCGATAGCCTGACCCGCGAAGTTGTCATGCAAGGACTTCGCACCGCGGGTGACGATGCCACCAACTTGCACGGTATCGTCGTCGATCGCGTGGAGCGTGAGCTGATCGCGCAGGTCTTGATCGCTTGCGGCGGCGTTCAAACGAAAGCAGCGACGAAGCTTGGCATCAATCGAAACACGCTGCACAAGAAAATCAAAGACTACGGCCTCGATAGCGACGATGCGAACGATCCTGGCGGTTGAGTAACCAGACTCGCTCAAGCGTTAGCGTTCAGCTCAAACGTTAGCCTGCAAATGTTGACCCGGTTTGGTCTGGTGGTTCTTCTCGGATTTTAGTGGCATCTGTCCAGCATGGGGGATTTTTTGAGGCATCTACTCCTGCGTCCAGTGGGAGTCCAAAAAGCAGTCTCGGCGG
>Ga0209702_10002679_pt1 | contig 30192 bp, 26 predicted proteins | sample FRY01_FD_187210 | JGI IMG/M metagenome (GOLD analysis project Ga0209702, IMG submission 187210) | Freshwater microbial communities from Lake Fryxell liftoff mats and glacier meltwater in Antarctica - FRY-01 (SPAdes) (version 2) | ecosystem: Environmental > Aquatic > Freshwater > Ice > Glacier... | reverse complement strand
CCTTCAGGATTGTTCGTCTTATTCTTCACGGAAATGTGGGAAAGATTCTCTTACTATGGAATGCGTGCCTTATTGGTATTATTTCTTGTTAGTGCCGCTGGTTTAGGTGGTTGGAATTGGACGCCGAAAGAAGCTTTATCATTGTATGGAACGTACACGGCAATGGTTTATTTAACACCCATTTTAGGAGGATATATTGCAGATAGATTTATTGGTTATCGAAAGGCCGTTATTATTGGAGCCGCTATTATGACACTGGGTCATGCTTCTATGGCAATTGAAGCCGATTCGATTTTTCTCTATATTGGAATAGCCTTATTGATTATCGGTAACGGTTTCTTTAAACCGAACATGACATCCATAATTTCTCACATGTATAAGGATACACCTGAGAAAAAAGATGGCGCGTATACGATATTTTATATGGGTGTAAATGCAGGAGCCTTTTTGGGTATTATGCTTTGCGGATATCTTGGAGAAACACTGGGATGGAGTTACGGTTTCGGATTGGCTGGTATTTTCATGTTCTTAGGAATGTTGCAGTTCTATTTTGCTCAAAATATTTTTGGTGATATAGGAATAAAGCCACCGCCAGTTGACAAAGACGCTGCGCCTAAATTGGAGTTTGAGGGTGATAGAATGAATCCATTTACATCATTTGATAAAGTGATGATTTCAATTGCGTCAATCATTGGATTGGTTTGGATTATCAATGATCCTATGAGTAATATTGGTGGGAGTAACATATTAATGGTTGGTGGAACTGATATTTCAAATGCTTTCATACTTACGGGTGTTGGTGTTTTCTTAGCCTTACTTGTTTCACGTATTATGCGTTATCCGGTTATTACAAAACATAGAATGATTGCAATCGTGTTATTCGCAGTTTTCACTGTCATTTTCTGGGCTTCTTTTGAACAAGCAGGTGGTTCCATGACTTTGTTTGCAAAAGACTATACAACAAGAGTTTTAACGGGTTCTGCTGCGACAATGTTCAATATTGCTGATATTATTATTACAGTGGTACCTATCGCAATAATTACGTGGGTATTGTTTAAATTATTCCAACAAACATTCAAGAAATATGCAATGTCTAATATATTCTTAGGTTTCTCTTTCTTGTTAATCTGGGTAATTGTTTTCTGGAAAATCGATAGAAACTTGAAATCGAGTGCCTATGTAGTTGCATTCAACCAATATGAGACTCTTGCCACAGATGAAGACGGAGCAGAAGTAATAACAATGAATTATGTTACTGAATCGACAGTTATTGACGGTACGATGGCAATGATTCCTGGTGAAGTAACTATTCGCGAACCTTTAGAGTTAAGTAATGGAAAGAAAGTTTCTTTAATCGACGTTGACAAAGGAGGTGATTTGCGATATATTCAAGAAGAGAATATGAGTAAAATTGCTCCGAATTTACAAGTTAAAGCAGAAATAACGCGTAAAAAAGGTAAAGAAGTCGAAATTCCAGCCTCATGGTTTGGTATTTTGAATTCATTATTCATTATTATTTTCGCACCACTTTTCTCTAAATGGTGGGAAAGTAAATACAATCCAACTGGTGCAAGTAAATATGGTATAGGATTAATCCTATTAGGAATTGGTTTCGCAGCCCTAGCCTTTGGTTCTATGGGAATCGAAAAAGGAACTGTCGTGCATGTGAGTATGATTTGGTTGATAATCGCTTATCTATTTCATACACTTGGCGAACTTTGTTTATCTCCTGTTGCATTATCTTATATTAGTAAATTGGTGCCAGGACGTATGATAGCCTTAATGTTCGGCATTTGGTATGTTGCGGTGGCAATTGGTAACAAAACAGCTGGTAAAATGGGTGGTATGATTGAGCAAATTCAAGAAGAACATTCTTTAACTTACTTCTTTATGATATTTACTTTGGTTCCGGTGGGACTTGGATTATTAGCGATTGCTTTAAATCCATTGTTTAAAAAATTAATGCACGGCGTTAAATAATACTATTAAAACAACTATGAATCAAACAGTCTGTCGATCGAAAGAGGACAGACTGTTTTTTTATATATGATATGATGAAAAATAGTTTACTTCTAATATTAAGTCTTTTCTTTTTAGGAGCCGCAAGTGCTCAAATGCCAAACCTTCAATGGATGGATTCCACCGCAGTTTCCAAATTGGAATCAGGCAATTTTTCTTATTTCAATGCCAGCGCACAATCGGATTTAGCAATTGAAAATAAAACGGATATTTTCGTTGATTTCGCTATGGTGGATATTCCAGCTAGTGTCGATTCTGTTGTTGTGAAAGTGGGGTCAAATTCAGCTTCTTTTCCAACATTAAAACCTTTCATGCTGCGCAATGTTGCGTCTTCCTCAGAATTTGGAATAACAGCGTTTAAAGATGGAAAGCAAATCCTATTCAAATCAAAAAATAGCAATCAACTCAAGTTTAAAATTAAATATACTGAACGTCCACTTATTGTTCGTGACGAGATTGTTTTTGGGCTTTTAGCCATGATACTCGCAATTATTTTTTACACTTCTCATAAACAATCGCCTTTCTGGAAGAAATTCTATATGATATTACCAGCTTTGTTGTTGTGTTATGTGATCCCGGCTTTGCTGGTTCTTTCTGGATTAATCTCTGCAGAATATTCTAAGTTATATGTAATGGCTAGAGATTACTTATTGCCAGCAGCATTAATTCTAATGACTCTAGGAATTGATTTCAAAGCAATCATCAATCTTGGTTCTAAAGCCTTGATTATGTTCTTAACGGGAACAGTTGGCGTTATTCTGGGTGGACCGATTGCAATACTAGTCTATTCCATGATAGATCCATCAGTCGTTGGGGGAGAAGGCTACGAAGCGGCTTGGAGAGGTATGGCAACTATCGCCGGAAGTTGGATAGGTGGAGGTGCAAATCAAAATGCGATGTATGAAACCTATCAATATGCACCTCAATTGTACGGAAAAATGATCGTTGTGGATATTGTTGTTGCGAATTTATGGATGGCGTTCTTGTTATTTGGTGCCTCACGTGCCGATAAAATTGATAAATGGTTGAAAGCGGATAGTTCAGCTATCGAGGACTTAAAGAATCGTGTAATGGATTATCAAGCTTCCATTCAAAAACAACCTTCACTTACCGATTATATGATGATACTCGGAATTGCCTTTGCACTAGTTGGTGTTGGACATTTCGGAGGAGAAATACTAGCGGAAGCGTGCGCAACAGCTTTCTCTCCAGATTCACCTTTTGCCTCTTCATTCTTGTGGTTAGTTGTTATTGCAACTACGGGTGGTTTGTTACTTTCATTTACCAAATTGCGCAAATACGAAGGTGCAGGGGCATCCAAAATTGGAAGTGTTTTTATCTATATTTTGGTGGCAACAATCGGAATGAAAATGGAACTAGCCGAAGCAATTAAAGAACCGCAATTGATTCTAGTTGGAATTATTTGGATGATTGTACATGTCACTTTCATGATAGTGATAGCTAAACTAATCAAAGCACCATTCTTCTTCTTAGCAGTTGGTTCGCAAGCAAATATTGGAGGAGCGGCATCTGCTCCAGTTGTGGCTGCAGCGTTTCATCCATCTTTGACCTCTGTTGGAGCAATTATAGCTGTTTTAGGTTATGCTTTGGGTACTTATGGAGCTATTGTTTGTGCAGAATTAATGAAGTGGGTTGCTCCTTGATATTAAAAGATATTTAACGAACTAGTCAAAAAAAATAATCCATTTTTTTACAAGGAATTAATTTTCCATTCCTTGTAATTCCACCAAATTAGCATAAATACCAGGGTTTTTGATCAACTCTTCGTGGGTACCTGTTTCTTCAATTTCTCCGTTATTCAGCACCAAAATTTGATTTGCTTTTTTTACCGTAGACAAACGGTGCGCTATAACAAACGATGTTCTTCCCTTCATTAATTCCGTTAATGCGTCCTGTACTAATTTTTCAGATTCTGAATCCAAAGCAGAAGTCGCCTCATCTAAAATTAGAATTCGAGGATCTTTAAGAATCGCTCGGGCAATTGCAATTCGTTGTTTCTGCCCACCTGATAATTGTATTCCTCTATCGCCAACTTGCGTTTTGTATCCTTCCGGAAATTTATCGATGAATTGTGCAGCATTTGCTTTTTGTGCAGCTATCTGTATTTCTTCAAATGTGGCGTCAGGTCTACCAAAAGCTATATTTTCTTCTATTGTACCAGCAAATAAAACAACTTCTTGAGGAACAATAGCAATTTGGGAACGCAGATGATTTAGTTCAATACTTTTTGATGAAACACCGTCAAAAAGAATATCTCCCTCAGCACTTTCATAATATCGAAGTAATAAAGAAGCAATAGTTGTCTTACCAGCTCCCGAGGCACCTACTATTGCAATGGTATCATCTTTTTCAGCTTTAAAACTTACATTCTTGAGCACTGAAACATCAGGTCGTTGAGGATAAGTGAAACCAACTTTAGTGAATTCAACGCTTCCGTTAAGTTTCGGTTTTAAAGTTCCGTTTTCTAAATCGTTCTCGCTTTGTTTACCTATTAAATCCATTAAGTTTTCAGTTGCCCCAATTGCTTTTTGAACACTTGCATACAAGTCAGGCACACTTCCAACTGACATGCCCATCATGACTGTAAACATCACAAAAGAAAAGAAATCAGCAGAATTTAATTCAGGATTTGGTCCTTTCGTCATTAGCAAACCTTGCCAGATAATGAAAACTATGGCACCGAATAAGCAGAAAATAATAAAGGAAACGAAAGCACCTCTCCATAGACCACTTTTCACATTTAATTGACGAATATTATCAATTGATTTGCTGTATTTCTTAAGTGTGAAAAGCTCGTTGGTAAACGATTTTATGTTGGTAATACCTGTCAACGCTTCTTCAATTATCGTATTTGATTCAGCCGTAAAATCTTGCGCTTGTTTGGATAACTTACGAATAAATCGTCCGAAAACTACTGCAACAATTGCCATAACAGGAACGGTTGCCAGCATTATTAACGCCAGTTTCCAAGAAAAGTAAAAGATAAAAAAAATCGAACCAAGTATTATGATTATTTGTCGAAAAAACTCTGCAATAGTTGTTCGTAGCGTTTCTTGAATTTGTGTAATGTCAGATGACATTCTACTTGTTAATTCCCCAACTTTATTTTGGTTAAAAAAGTCCATGGGCATGTAAATCAATTTTGAGAATGCATCCCGGCGAATATCGCGCATTGTATTTTCAGTGACATTCGTAAATATCACAACCCTGAAAAATGAAAAAATCGATTGCCCAATGAATACGAGAAGTAAAGCCAAGGCAACAGAATTTATATTATCAAGTGATATTAATTGAACGGAGGATGCCATGTCAGTTGTTTGACCACTTTTCCCAAGTAACTGACCCATTAAATAGGGAAATAATAAACCGATTGAAGAAGAGAGTAAAAGGAATATCCAACCAATAAAAAATACACCAGTATAAGGTTTTAGATATGAAAAAATTCCTTTCGCTTTTTCTATGCTTTCTTTGCTTAGCTTTTTTTCTGTTTTATCTTTGTTCTTTTTGGGACGAAGCATTTTTAGTAATTTTCTGCAAATTTACATGTAAAGTAGGGCAATAGAACGTTTTTTTAACTTTTTTCTGAAACTCTTTGTTTTTATGAAAAATAACCTATCTTTGCAGTCCGAAATTTAGACAACAGAATTAAAGAATATAGATCATGAGTAAAAGAACGTTTCAACCGTCCGTAAGAAAAAGAAGAAACAAACACGGATTCCGTCTTAGAATGGCTTCCAAGAATGGTCGTCGTGTTTTAGCGGCGCGACGTCGTAAAGGCAGAAAGAAATTAACAGTTTCTTGCGAAGGTATGCACAAACGTTAATCTTTGATCAACGATATTAAAACCGTTTCATTTGCTTGAAACGGTTTTTTTGCGACTTATATTTTATAAAAATTCCTTACTCAATAATCCATTGAATCCCAGTTTTGTGGTTTGTATTCTAAACGAAATTGAATACCATATAAAATACTGAAAACAAATTTAATATCCTATAGCATTTTCCAAATTAAGCATTTGGAAATAAGAGATCTATTTACATAACTTAGAGTAAAGTGAGCGACAAACATTGCTTGTTAACCAAAAGTTATGCTAAATAAATACATACTGCCCGAACAAGAATTAATCGGAAGAATTCTCGTAATCAACCACCAAAAAGTCATGTTGGATTATGATTTAGCTTTGCTTTACGAAATTCCCACTAAGCGAATCAATGAACAAGTGAAGCGGAACATTGATCGATTTCCAGATGACTTCATGTTTCAACTCACAGAAAAACAGTGGAGTGAATTGCGGTCGCATTTTGCGACCGCAAATTTTGAAATGCGGAGAAATCCTCCGTATGCCTTTACTGAACATGGGGTGTTGATGCTATCAAGTGTACTTAATAATCAAAAAGCAATTCAAGTAAATATTCAGTTGGTGAGAATCTTTACAAAAATGAGAGACATGCTCTTGAGTCAGACCAACATTGTCGATCAATTGGAAAAGTTGGCCAATCGAATCGATCATCAGGATGGCAAATTAGATGGAGTTGTTCGCTATTTGCAACGTTTTGTTCAAGATAGAAAACCAGAAAGAGTCCAAGTTGGATATAAAAAATAAATCCTAAACCTATGCTAGTAAAAACATTCGGTAGTGCCGTATTCGGAATAGATGCAACTACAATAACAATAGAAGTAAATTTAGCCAATGGCGTTAATTTCATTTTAGTCGGATTACCCGATAGTGCTGTGAAAGAAAGTCATCAGCGGATGAAAGCCGCACTGAAAAACAATGGATATAAATTCCCTGGAAAAGAAATTACGGTAAATATGGCACCAGCAGATATTCGCAAAGAAGGTTCAACTTTCGATTTACCGATTGCAATTGGCGTCATGGCTGTTTCTGAGCAAGTATTAGCTGATCGCCTAGACGAGTATATGATTTTGGGAGAATTATCACTTGATGGCGAGCTAAAACCCTTAAAAGGAATACTACCGATTGCTTTGCAAGCCAAAAAAGAAGGTTTTAAAGGAATTATTATCCCAAAAGAAAATGCCATGGAAGCTGCAATTGTTGAAGGATTGGACATATATGGCATGGCTTCATTGAAAGAAGTAGTTGACTTTCTCAATTATGATTTTGATGCCGTCCCAGTTAAAATTGACATTCTTAAAGCGTTTGAAAGCAAGTTAAACGATTGTGATGTCGACTTTAGAGATGTGAAGGGACAAGAAAATATCAAACGGGCTTTTGAAATCGCAGCAGCTGGCGGACACAATGTGATTTTAATCGGACCTCCAGGCGCAGGGAAATCGATGTTAGCAAAACGATTGCCAACCATTTTGCCCCCCATGACGCTAGATGAATGCTTAGAGACAACTAAAATTCATTCTGTTGCAGGTAAAATTGCCAAAGAAGCAGGATTGGTTACACAACGACCTTTCCGAAAACCGCATCATACTATTTCGGATGTTGCTCTTGTCGGCGGAGGCGGTTATCCTCAACCTGGCGAAATTTCCTTGGCTCACAACGGCGTTTTGTTTTTGGACGAATTGCCGGAATACAAACGAACAGTGCTTGAAGTCATGCGTCAACCATTAGAAGATAGACAAGTTACTATTTCTCGGGCAAAATTCACAGTCGATTATCCTGCTGGATTTATGCTTATTGCGGCTATGAATCCCTGTCCTTGCGGTTATTACAATCACCCGGATAAAGAATGTATGTGCGGGCCAGGCGTAGTGCACAAATATTTGAGTCGTGTTTCTGGACCTTTGCTCGATCGAATTGATTTACATGTCGAAGTCACTCCTGTTTCTTATGATGAGTTAGCGCATCACCAGCCAAAAGAAGGAAGTAAAGAAATCCGTGAACGTGTTGTTCAAACTCGTCTGGTACAAGAAAAACGATTTATTGAGCGGAATGGTGTGCATTGCAACGCACAAATGGAAAGTAGCGATGTCCGAACTTTTTGTCGGATTGGTGAATCGGGTAGTGCAATACTAAAAACGGCTATGGATAAATTAGGCCTTTCCGCTAGAGCTTACGATAGAATTATCAAGGTGGCACGTACTATTGCCGATATAGAAGGTGCAGCGGAAATCGAAACGCAACATTTGGCCGAGGCAATTAATTTCAGGAGTTTGGATAGGGAGGGGTGGGCTGGGTGATTGTTTTACCCAAAACAAATATTCACCAACCCATTGAAATCAATATCTTTCTTCAAAAAACACTTCATTATATTCTCCTGATGAGGTATGCAGATCATTTCATCTGAATAATTCAAAGCTAATTCAAGGTCATGACTGGAATAGATGATGACTTTGTTTAGATTTTTTGCAATTTCAATTAGTTTTTCTAGTACTCTTTTTTTATTCGAATAATCTAAAAAAGCAGTAGGTTCATCCAAGAAAATGTATTGGGTTTCTTGTGTTAAGACTTTGGCAATGGCCAACATTTGACGTTCACCGTCGCTTAGTTCTTCCGTAAATTTGTCTGCTAAATGTTCTATTTCTAAAGTCGAAAAACTCTGATTGACAATATCCTCATCTTTAGTTGATAATCGTCCGAAAGCATTCGTATACGGTGAGCGGCCAAGTGCAACATATTCTTTTGCTTTCATGTAAGGAACGCCAGCAAAACGACTTTGCACGAAACCGAATAGTTTAGATTTTTCAATTGGGCTTAGAACGGAAGAAGCCTTGTTACCAATTGATATTCCACCTGAAATTGCTGGAATTTGTCCAATCAAGGTTTTCATAAAAGTGGTTTTTCCACGACCGTTAGCTCCAATTAAAGCATATATTTTACCTGCTTCCAAGTTTAGTTCTTGAATTTCAAGTAAGGTTGTCGAATAACCAATATGTAAGTTCGTTAATTTCATCGTGCAATTCGTTTTACGATGAAATAAATAACCATTGGTGCGCCTATCAGAGAAGTAACAGCATTGATGGGCAGAGGTAGTGTTTCAGCAAATAATTGAACAACAATATCGCAGAAGACTAAAAAGACAGCGCCTAGAATTAAGGAAGCAGGAAGCAAAATTCTGTGATCTTGTGTTTTGAATATGATTTTCACCAAATTGGGAACAGCCAAGCCAATGAAAGCGATTGGCCCGCAGAAAGCCGTAACCAAACCAGTCAAAACAGCTGTGATTAAAATGATGAGCAAACGAATATTTCGAATTGAAATCCCCAACAATTCGGCTTCCGTTTCGCCTAATACAAATGCATTCAAAGGTTTTACAATAAAAAAAGAAGCTATCATTCCCAGGAAAAAGAGTAATAATATAAACGGTAATTGGGCAGTTTGTACTTGTTGTAAAGAACCCATTGCCCAAAGCGTGAACATTTTCAGGGCATTTGCTTCGGATAAGTACTGTAATATAGATATCAAGGCTCCTGAGAAACTGCCGAGCATTAATCCGATCAAAAGGAGAGAGATACCTTGTTTTATTTTGAATGAGATTCCCAAAATGATAAAACCGAAAACTAAAGCACCAATCAAAGCGCTTGAAACCAATCCGAAATCATTCTGAAAGAAGGTGAATCCTGTCATTAAAGAAATCGCGACAAATAGGCTTGATCCCGAATTTATTCCAAGTATGTATGGTCCAGCCAAAGGATTATTGAATAATGTTTGCATCATTAAGCCTGAAACCGATAAAGCGGATCCAGCTAAACAAGCCATTACAAAACGTGGAAAACGAAATTCTCGCACGATGAGGTGTTCTGAATTGCTCGAATCAAAATGGAGCCATGCATCTGAAAATGTTGACCATGAAATAGAAATTTCCCCAGCCGCAAAATGACAGACGAAGGCAATTGGCAAAATGACCAACAAGACTAAAAGGAGAAATCTATTTTTTTTGATGTGCATTATTTTACTTCCTGGTAAAAATACAAATCCTTCTTCGGAAAAGCTTTTGAATGAAAAATGCTCAAATAATCTGATAGAACTTTTTGCGGTTCAATCGCCGACATTTCCCAAAAACGATTACCGCTCCTTGAATAATCGTAAATAGGGTTTTTAGTAACTGGTCCCAAATATTTCAATCGTGGATAGGCACCAAAAAGTTTTGCTTTTGTCGGCATTCCTGGGTTAATCCAAAATTCCGTATCCAAATTTTCCGAAAGCACTCTTTCCATGGTCAAGGCAACGGAGCCGGTTCCTTCGGTGTTAGCATAGCGATAGTTAACATGAGCGTCCTTGAAAAGAACAGCATTAAAACTTTCTCCAGCGGGCGCGAACCACGTTTCACCATACATATTTCCGCTAATGATTGTTGGCAAATCCGAAAGTTTTTCCGCTTTTGCTTTTAAGGCTAAATATTCTATTTCAATTCTATTGAAATACGCTTTTGCTTCCTGTTCTTTTCCGGTTAAATAACCAAACAGTAAAATCCATTCCGCTTTACCCAAAGGATGTATTTCGCGCCAGTCGTAGTTGACGATACATTTCATTCCAGCGGCTTCCAATTGTTTCTGATGTGGGAATTCTTTGCCAAAACCACTATAAATAAGCGCTCTACATTTCGACTTCAACAAAGACTCAACAGGAATTTGTCCCTCTTCTCCCAATTCGAGAACTTTTCCATTCTCAATTTTTTTCATCAGCTCAGGATTGTAAACATAATTTCTATTGGTAACGCCTACAATTTTGTCAATGGATTTTAAAACTGCTAGCATTCCAACGTGTGTGCTCGAAAGAACACTCATTTTATCAATCGGAATTTTAAGTTGATTTGCAGTTTTATCAGCTTCTTTGGAAATATGTATTGTCTGTTCGACTTTACTAGTTTCAGGAGAAAGAATTTCAATTGTAGTAATTTTTCCTTTTTCTGTAATTTGTAAATATTTCGAATAGCGGACAATATTTTTGTCCGAATGAACTACAGTTTGTTTATCCTCATTACAAGAAAACAGTGCAAATGAAATAACAAATAATACGGATAAAATTTTCATGCTATAAAAGTAATCAACTCTGTGCCTTTTGCGAAACTATCAGCGTTCTCTGCGGTAAAATTTGTCCACAAAAAAACCTCCAATCTTTCGAAAGGAGGTTTTATATTTTCTGGTCGAAGAATTATTCTCCTACAACTTCAATTTTGAATGAAGCGATAACACCTTTTGCGATATTAGCGTCAACGTCGTAAGTTCCAACTTCTTTAATCATATCCTCTTTGATTTTCAAAGCTTTACGATCGATATCGAAACCTGCAGCTTTTAATGCTTCAGATACTTGAATTGTGTTAATTGAACCAAATATTTTACCATTCTCACCAGCTTTTGTCATGATTTTCAATGACAAATCGTTGATTTTACCAGCCAATTCTTCAGCTTCAACCAACATTTTTGATTCTTTGTGTGCTCTTTGTTTTAACATTTCTGCGTGACCTTTCTTTGCAGAAGCGGTCGCCAAAACAGCGTAACCTTGAGGAATTAAGAAATTTCTTCCGTATCCTGGTTTTACTGCTACCATCTCATCTTTGTATCCAAGCTTGTCAACGGTTTTTTTAAGAATTACATCCATCTTTTAAATTTTTTTAAATCGTTTACAACCTTATTTCAACATATCTCCAACGTACGGAAGAACTGCAATATGACGAGCTCTTTTGATCGCTTTGTTCACTCTTTTCTGGTATTTCGCAGAAGTTCCTGTTAAACGACGAGGTAAAATTTTACCTTGCTCATTAACTAATTTCAATAAGAAATTAGCGTCTTTGTAATCGATAAATTTGATGCCGCTTTTTTGAAAACGACAATATTTACTTTTCGTAATGTCGATGTTAATCGGCGTTAGGTAACGAATATCATTTTGTGCCATGTCTATACTTTTTGACGATTAATAATTAAGCTTCTGCAGTTTCTGTTTTCGCTTTCCCCATTTTGGCTCTGCGTTTATCTGCATACTCTAGATGATCTTTTTCCATCTTAATGGTCAAGAAACGCATTACACGCTCATCTCTTTTCAACGTTAATTCGAATTCAGCAATTACTTGAGAATCACATTCGAATTGTGAAAGGAAATAAAATCCAGTTGATTTTTTTTGAATTGGGTACGCTAATTTGCGCAAGCCCCAACTTTCCGAGTGCTTAATTTTACCGCCAAGTTCTTTAACTTGAGCTTCGAATTTTTGCACTGCTTCCTTTGCCTGATCCTCAGACAAAACGGGAGTTAAAATGAAAACAGTTTCGTAAGAATTCATATTGTTTATATTAATTGGTTTTTTAAGGGTGCAAAGATAGGGAAATCAAATGAATAAATCTAAATCTCTGTTGAAAAAAGAAAAAGTTACTATTATTGCTTTATCCAATATGTACACTAGAAAAGTATATAATGCCATCCGTATTTCGTCTATTTCCGGGAATTATCCGTTCAGTTTTAATGAAGAAACTCAAAACAAAGATTAACAATATTAACAGCCAAATCTATTGGGAAATAGGCAATTATTCAGTATTTTTGTTGCTCGAAAAAGGAGAGATAATTTTTAAAAATAAAATATAGCTAAAATGGTATTTGATTTAGACATGATCAAAAAGGTGTACGCTCAATTTCCAGGTCGTATAGAAGCGGCACGAAAAGCTGTAGGAAGACCTTTAACTTTAACAGAAAAGATTTTGTACGCTCACCTTTGGGACGGAAATGCTTCTGGTGAATTTGAACGGGGAAATGCATACGTAGACTTTGCCCCTGATCGTGTTGCAATGCAAGATGCTACTGCGCAGATGGCTTTGTTGCAATTTATGCAAGCTGGGCGTAAAACTGTCGCGGTTCCATCTACAGTTCATTGTGATCACTTGATTCAAGCAAGAATAGGGGCTTCTGTCGATTTACAGGAGTCTGTAAATAAAAACAACGAAGTATTTAATTTCCTTTCTTCAATTTCAGACAAATATGGAATCGGATTTTGGAAGCCAGGAGCGGGTATTATTCACCAAGTAGTTCTTGAAAATTATGCTTTCCCAGGAGGAATGATGATTGGAACCGATTCACATACTGTAAATGCAGGTGGATTAGGTATGATTGCAATTGGCGTTGGTGGCGCTGACGCGGTTGATGTTATGGCTGGAATGGCTTGGGAATTAAAATTCCCTAAGTTGATTGGTGTTAAATTGACAGGAAAACTAAACGGTTGGACTTCTCCAAAAGATGTTATTCTAAAAGTTGCTGATATTCTTACTGTAAAGGGAGGAACAGGAGCTGTTGTTGAATATTTCGGTGAAGGAGCAATTAATATGTCTTGCACTGGTAAAGGAACGATTTGTAACATGGGTGCTGAAATTGGAGCGACAACTTCAACGTTTGGCTATGATGATTCTATGCGTCGTTTCTTAACAGCAACTGGTCGTGCTGATGTTGTTACTGAAGCAGATAAAATTGCTGAACATTTAACTGGAGATGCTGCAGTTTACGATGACCCCGAAACGTATTTCGATCAATTGATTGAAATCAATCTTTCTGAATTAGAACCACACATCAATGGACCTTTTACACCAGATAGAGGAACGCCTATTTCAAAAATGAAAGCAGAAGCGGAAGCAAACGGATGGCCAACGAAAATTGAGTGGGGACTAATTGGTTCTTGTACAAATTCATCTTATGAAGATATGTCTCGTGCTGCTTCTATTGCGGCTCAAGCTGTCGAAAAAGGACTGATACCTAAAGCTGAACTTGGAATCAACCCTGGGTCTGAACAAATCCGTTTCACGATAGAACGTGATGGTTTTATAGGAACTTTTGAAAAATTAGGCACGAAAGTATTTACAAATGCTTGTGGACCTTGTATTGGACAATGGGATAGAGAAGGCGCTGATAAGCAAGAAAAAAATACAATTATTCATTCTTTCAACCGTAATTTCTCAAAAAGAGCGGATGGAAACCCAAACACGCATGCTTTTGTAGCGTCACCTGAAATAGTAGCTGCTATGGCAATTGCAGGAACATTGGATTTTAATCCTTTGGTAGATACCTTGACGAATGATAAAGGACAACAAGTGAAATTGGAAGCTCCAACAGGTTGGGAATTGCCTCCAAAAGGATTTGATGTGAAAGATGCTGGATTTCAAGCGCCAGCAGCCGACGGTTCTAGAATTGAAATTATAGTTGCACTAGATTCAAGTCGTTTGCAATTGTTAGAACCTTTCTCTATTTGGGATGGTAAAAACTTAATGGGCGGCAAATTGCTTATTAAAGCTGAAGGAAAATGTACAACTGACCATATTTCTATGGCTGGACCTTGGTTGCGTTACCGTGGACATTTGGATAACATTTCAAACAATATGTTGATTGGAGCATTGAACTTCTACAACAAAGCGACAAACAAAATTAAAAACCAATTGACAGGTGAATATGGCGAAGTTCCTGCAGTAGCGAGAGCTTATAAAGCAGCAGGAGTTCCTACAGTTGTTGTTGGAGACCACAACTATGGTGAAGGTTCTTCAAGAGAGCATGCGGCAATGGAGCCACGTCACTTGGGTGTTTATGCGGTAATTGTTAAATCATTCGCTCGTATCCACGAAACAAACTTGAAGAAACAAGGTATGTTAGGTTTGACTTTCGCAACGGAATCCGATTACGATAAAATCAAAGAAGGTGATACATTAAACTTCACTGACTTGGCTGATTTTGCTCCAGCGAAACAATTGACATTGGAATTGGTACATGAAGATGGAACAAAAGAAAATATCCTATTGAATCATACGTACAACGATGCTCAAATTGAATGGTACAAAGCAGGATCTGCATTGAACTTGATCAAATTAGAGAACGCGAAAGCATAATCGATATTGAAATAATTGAAAAGCCAATTTCCGAAAGGGAGTTGGCTTTTTTGGTTCAATAAAAATTGATGAATGAAATTCTTGTTGGGCATTTTGCCAATTGCCAAATTCGCTAATTCCCAAATTTACGAACAAGGTGTAAACTGATAGCTGAAATTAAAAAACAGAATCAATTATTTCCTAATTCAAACCCAATTCGTTTTTCTTTTTCTTCACCAATCTCCGAAGATTATACGTATTGTCTTCAGCCGATTTCGCAGTCAACAACAAATGCTTTTTTCCATTCAAAACGAAATGCATTTCCTGACCTTGCGCCATGCAAAAGGTATTCGAACCCAATTTCACACTTTCAATTTCTAGTACATTCGGAATAACCAAATGATAGCTGTGAAAAGAATTGTTCTTCAATTTTACTCGAATGCTTTTCGTTACAATTTCGGCTTTGACTTTTTGTGTATTCAAAGCGATCTCTTCTTGAGAGAAACTAAAGAAGCTAAAAGTTGACAAGACAAGTAATGCGATAAGTTGTTTCATAGTTTTTGAATATAAAAGCAAGGTACAAAAAAATTACTAAACGCCTAAAATCAAAAAAGTCGCTCACCTTACGATGAACGACTTAATTTATAGTGCCTTTACTTTATTTATTTCTTAACTGCTTCAACTACGGCTTTGAAAGCTTCAGGACTGTTCAAAGCTAAATCAGCTAAGACTTTTCTGTTAAGTTCCATTCCGCTTTTGTTTAAAGCACCCATGAATTGAGAATAGCTCATTCCATACATACGAGCACCAGCGTTAATACGCATGATCCACAATGAACGGAAGTTTCTTTTCTTTTGCTTACGACCTTCGTAAGCATATAACATACCTTTTTCAACTGCATTTTTTGCAACTGTCCAGACATTTTTTCTTCGACCAAAGTATCCTTTGGCCAACTTCATGATACCTTTTCTTTTGGCTCTTGAAGCAACGTGATTTACCGATCTTGGCATAATTTTTTGTTTTTTAATAAAAAGTGCAACTCTATCTCAGTTGGCTTTGTACTCGTTACTGGGTTAACATTCCTAAATAATAACTCGACTCTATCGAATTATTTCATACAAAGTTGCAGCTTGATATTTGCAACATCTGCTTTGTGTACCAAACCAGCATGCGTCAAATTTCTTTTCTGCTTTTTTGTTTTCTTCGTCAGGATGTGACTTTTGAAAGCGTGCTTTCTCTTGATTTTTCCTGAACCAGTTACTACGAATCTCTTCTTAGCACTGGATTTTGTTTTCATTTTTGGCATTTTCTCTCTCTTTTTAAAAGTTGAGCACTATATTCTTTAATCAATTACGAATTGGTTTCCCGTAATTCGTAATTGAATTATTATTTCTTCTTAGGGTTGATCATGATAATCATTCTCTTTCCTTCTAATTTTGGCATTTGTTCTACTGTTCCCCAATCTGCTAATTCTTGCGCAAATTTCAACAATAAAATTTCACCACGATCCTTAAAAACAATCGTTCTTCCTCGGAAGAAAACGTATGCTTTCAATTTACTTCCTTCTTCCAAAAACTTCTTAGCGTGAGCTAATTTGAAATTGAAATCATGGTCGTCTGTATTTGGTCCAAAACGAATTTCTTTAAGAACGATTTTACTTTGTTTGGCCTTGAGTTCCTTCTGCTTTCTTTTCTGGTTGTACAAGAATTTCTTGTAATCCATTATTTTACAAACAGGAGGTGTCGCGTTTGGAGATATCTCTACCAAATCCAAATCTTGTTCGTCAGCCATTGCAATTGCATCAGCTGTTGCCATCACTCGAGGTTCTTCTCCTTCAAAAACGACACGAACTTCTGGAACATTTATTCTTCCGTTAATTTTATGTAATTCTTCTTCCTGTCTTCTAACAAAAGGTTTTTTTGCCGGTCTTCTCATTCAAAAATTTAAGCGTTTGTTGTTAATTCAACTTCTATTGTGTTCATAACCAAATCAGCAAATGCTTCAATTGACAATGAACCTTTGTCTCCTTCCATTCGTTGGCGCACTGAAACTGTCTGATTATCAGCTTCTTTCTCTCCTACGATAAGCATGAAAGGAATTTTATTTAATTCTGACTCCCTAATTTTTTTACCTATTTTTTCATTTCGGTCGTCTACGAAGCCGCGAATATCGTAATTTTTTAGCAATTCTAAAACATTTTCTGCGTACTCATTATAATTTTCGCTTATCGGTAAAATGGCAACTTGGTCAGTTGCTAACCAAAGAGGGAAGTCTCCGGCACAATGCTCAAGTAACACCGCTACAAATCTTTCCATAGATCCAAATGGCGCTCTGTGTATCATTACTGGTCTATGCTTTTGGTTATCAGAACCGGTATACTCTAATTCGAAACGTTCAGGTAAATTATAGTCGACTTGAATTGTTCCCAATTGCCAGTTTCTACCTAAAGCATCCTGCACCATGAAATCTAATTTCGGACCGTAGAAAGCTGCTTCACCTAATTCAACAACGGTGTCTAAACCTTTTTCTGCTGCTGCTTCAATAATCGCGCTTTCTGCTTTCTCCCAGTTTTCATCAGATCCGATGTATTTCTCAGGTTGTTCTGGGTCACGCAATGAAATTTGTGCCTTGAATTTTTCAAATTTTAATGTTTTGAAAATATACAATACCAAATCAATTACTTTCTTGAACTCCTCTTTTACTTGTTCCTGTGTACAGAAAATATGTGCATCATCTTGAGTGAATCCACGAACTCGCGTCAAACCATGTAATTCGCCGCTTTGTTCGTAACGATAAACTGTTCCGAATTCTGCATAACGAACGGGCAAATCTTTGTAAGATTTCGGACGAGCTTTATATATCTCACAGTGGTGCGGACAATTCATTGGTTTCAACAAAAATTCCTCACCTTCATCAGGTGTTAAAATCGGTTGAAAACTATCGGCTCCATATTTTGCATAGTGACCAGAAGTTACATACAACTCTTTACTACCAATATGCGGTGTGATTACTTGATCGTAACCAGCTTTTTTCTGTGCTTTTTTCAGGAAATTTTCTAAACGTTCACGCAATGCAGCGCCTTTCGGCAACCACAATGGCAAGCCTTGGCCAACACGTTGAGAAAAAGTAAACAAATCCAATTCTTTACCGAGTTTACGGTGATCGCGTTGTTTTGCCAATTCTACTTTTTCCAAGTATTCTGTCAATTCACCCGCCTTCGGAAAAGTGATTCCATAAATACGAGTTAACTGTTTGTTTTTCTCATCACCACGCCAATATGCGCCAGCGATAGAAGTTAATTTAACAGCTTTTATAAAACCTGTATGTGGAATATGAGGTCCACGACATAAATCAGTGAAATTACCTTGAGTATAGAACGTTATGCTTCCATCTTCTAAACCTTCCAATAATTCGAGTTTGTATGGATCTTGCTTTTCTGTAAAGTGAGCTATCGCATCAGCTTTGGAAATTTCTTTTCGAACAAATTCAGCTTTTGTTTTTGCCAATTCCTTCATTTTCTGTTCTATTTTTTCCAAATCTTTTTCTACAATCGTATATTCCATGAAATCTACATCATAGTAGAAACCATTAGTTACTGGAGGTCCAATCGCCAATTTCACACCTGGAAAATAGAATTCAATTGCTTCAGCCATTAGGTGAGCAGAAGAGTGCCACATGGTTGATTTTCCTTCCTCGTCATTCCAGGTCAACAAACTCACCGTGGAATCAATTTCCATTGGAATATTTGCATCTTGAACTACATTGTTCACTTTGGCTGCCAACACGTTTCGCGCCAATCCTTCTGAAATACTTAGTGCAACGTCCATCGCAGTAGTCCCTTTCGGATACTCACGAACGCTGCCATCTGGTAGGATAATCTTAATCATTTATTCTAAAAACTTTGGGGCAAAAGTACTGTTTTTCGCCTTAAATCTATGGTTTTAAGTAAAATTTTAGGGAATTGAATTGTTAATCAATAAAAAAACTAACTTAGAATTGTCTACTAGAGAGAACTATGCTGTTTGAAGATATTTTATTGAAAAAGATATTCATTGTTATTACACTAGGATTTTGCCTTGGAATAATGAGTTTTTATTGGATTCCTTCAGGATTTTCAAATCTATTTTTGTTTGCATCTTTTCTTTTGTCCGTGATATTTTGGTTTTCAAAGTATAAAAACAAATGGCTTGGTTTTTTAGTGCTGTTTTCGCTTTTTTTTTCAGTAGGGTATCAATCTATTTACCAAAGAACTACTCCTGAAGGTAACACACAACAATATCTTCCTGGGGATGCTGTAGAAGCTCAAATTAAAGATATTTCTCACAGCGATAAATTATGGAAAAAAGCCATACTGGAATTGAATTATGTTTTTCGCGAAAACACGAAATTCCCAATAACTGAAAAGATGCTATTTCTGGTTAACGATGAAATTGAAGGGCTGGAAAAAGGGGATGTTTTATTGTTGAATTCGACAATACAAACTATTCAAAACAAAGGTAATCCGGGAGAATTTGATGGTGTAAACTACTGGAAAGCAAAAGGTATTTCTAAAATTGGTTTTTTAGTTGGAGAAGAATTTATTCTCCAGAAAAAAGAGTCTAATAAGTTTGTAAAATGGTTTAACTGGATGGACCGCTCCTTGAGCCAGCTTTTTGAAGAAAAACTCAGCCCGGAATCTATAGGAATCGCTAAGGCGCTAATATTGGGTGATCGAGATCACTTGGATAGCGAAGCAGTGAGATCCTTTGGGAATGCTGGAGCAATGCATGTGCTTGCTGTTTCAGGATTGCACGTGGGGTTGATTTTAGCGCTTTTATTGTTTGTGCTGAGTAGATTCCCGAACTACATAAGTAAGTACAATGCAACGATTATAGCGTTAATAATCATTTGGTTTTATGCCTTGCTGACAGGGTTTTCTCCTTCTGTTTTGCGTGCTGTAGTTATGTTTAGTTTGTTAACACTAGCCAAGCTTTCTGGAAAAAATTACGATTCAATAAATGTATTGATGATTTCAGCTTTGGTACTTTTGTTATTTGACCCACTACTCCTTTTCGATTTGGGGTTTCAATTGTCTTATTTGGCCATGCTGGGAATCTTTATTCTTTACCAACCAATCATGAAATCTGTTTATGTCTCGAACAAATGGATACGATTAATATGGGAAGGAACTTCCGTTTCAATTGCGGCACAGGTTTTCACCTTGCCATTGACTTTGTATTGCTTTCATCAATTTCCGAATTATTTTTTGATCGCCAATATTGGCTTGATGGTTCTTACCAATATTGTTTTAATCTCAGGTGTTTTGTTGATTTCTCTACAATTAGTTCCATTTATTTCAACGGTGTTAGCTTGGATTTTATCCTTTAGTGTAATCGCAATGTTTGTATTTGTCCAATGGGTGGAAGGATTGCCGGCCTCCACTTCAAGCGGATTTGAAATGAATAGCAGTGAAGTGGTTGGTTTTTATTTCATTATTTTACTCATTCTGCTTTTTGTTAATAAAAAAGGAAATTGGGCTTATTTGGGTTCGGGAATGATAATTATCTCATGCCTATTTGTGGTTAACGGTCGTTATAAAAATGTACACAAAAATGAATGGGTTGTTTTTAATGAAAATAAATTAACCCTACTCGTTAAAATGGACAATGAAATATATTGTTTCTACGAAAAAGATGAAGATTTGCCTAAATCGGTTTACTTGGCGCAGAGTTACCAAAAAACACGAACAGGGAATCTCAATTATTGCCGTTTAGATAACGGGAAAGTTGAATTAACAAAACGCAATTTCACTTTCTCATGTGAGAATAAAAAGTCTTATTATGATATTAAAATCAATGACAAAAATTGGAAATTGGTGAAACAAATAACGACTGAAAATGTTCAATTGTTGGAGGCTAACAGTATTTATATGCCTTGGTTAAAGTTGGAGAATGTTCAAGGACATTTATTGCATACGGGTGCTTTTGTTCGGACAATTTAGAACAAACTCGTTGAAATAATCTCAAGGTAAGGTGATGCTTTTATTAAATATCGATAGCTAGTTGTCGACCCATTTTCAATTTTCTGAAAACGGTATGTAACCAAATAACCTGTGAAAACTTCGCCATCATCAACTTTTTCGAATGTTTCCTCCATTGATTCAAATGTTTCGTTTTTAGCCAATTGGCGATTAACACCTAGTATCCTTTCTCGAACTATTTCGGATAATAGCGAAACAGTTTTTAATGATTGCACTTTTTTAGCAGCGCGCATTACGTTAAGTGTATTTTGAATAAAGTTATCTTTTACCTCTCCTGTTAAAGTTCCAGCTTGACTTTTATACTGGGTATAAAAATTCTTCTCTTCCGATAAAGGTTTGTATCCGGGTTGAATAAAGGATTCTTCGAAAGTGTAAATTTGAAATAATTCTAAATTCTGAGGGGCAATATTTGTGGTTTCAAAAATCTCAACACCTTTAATTTCATGTGATTGATTGGTTTTCATTTCTGCGGAATACACAGTTGTAATATTACCTGTTGTCAATGAGAACAAATGACTTTCAAGATAAACTAATCCATTGGTATCATTAAGTGCAATTTGTTGTTGAATTAACACTTCATTCTCTAAATCTTTGTCGCGACGACCTTGTTTTTCTAAATTGTATTTTACTCTGTAGAGAGAATCCAGCTGGAGATAGGAGAGTGGTTTTAAAGTCTTTGTTTTTCCAAATGCTAAAGATTTATATACAGTGCTATCGTTCTGAAGTGTCGCAACCAAATATTTTTGAATAGATGTACGGCGTTGATTCGTTAAACTTTCAGGAGTTTCTGGCGGAGTATATTGTAATCCACACGAAACAATTAATAATGAGCTGATTAGATAAAAAACAATCTTTTGCAACATTTCTTCTTTACTTTTGTGTCCAAACCTAGGGCAAAACTATGGTTTTTTCAATTTTATTATAAATTATTTGTGCGAAGCCTAGTATTTCTCCCCTATTTCTTTTTATGTTGCCTATTCAATGTTCATGCTCAGAAATCTTATACGATACACCCAGCGGTAGATGAAATTGAAATAGACGGTATACTAAATGAACGTTCATGGTCTGAAGCTCAAAAAGCAGACCAATTTGTAATGAATTACCCTGAATTTGGAAAAATACCAACATTTAATACGGAATTTTATCTAACCTACACGGATGAAGCATTGTATGTAGCTGGAAAAATTTATGATGATCCAGATTCAATTTCATACATGTTTTCACAACGCGATAATTTTGGAAATGCCGATTGGGTAGGTATTTACATTGACTGCTATGGAAATAATTTAAATGCATCCAGTTTCTATACAACTTCTTCAGGTGTGGAATTAGATGCATTATTGGAGCCTCAAAATGAGGATTTTTCTTGGAATGCAGTTTGGAAAAGTAAAGTCGAAAGAAATGAAGACGGCTGGACAGTAGAAATGCGAATTCCATATGCGGCATTGCGCTTTCCGAATAAGGATATCCAAACTTGGAATATTAATTTCGTCCGACAAATCAGGAGAAAACGTGAAATGTCTTACTGGAATCCTGTCGACCCAGCTAAATATGCTGAGATTACACAGTCTGCTAAATTAGTGGGATTAAAAAATATAAAACCACCTGTTCGGCTTTCATTTTCTCCCTACACGATAAATTATATTGAAAATGTCAATAACCCTGCTTCTAATTCGCAAGTTTGGCAAAATAGAACAATAGCAGGAATGGACTTAAAATTAGGTCTGAATGATGCCTTTACGCTTGATATGGCACTCGTGCCCGATTTTGGACAGACTATTTCAGACAATCAAATTTTGAACTTGGGACCTTTTGAGGTTCAATTCAATGAAAATCGATCTTTTTTTAAAGAGGGAACAGATTTATTTGGAATTGGTGGTGTTTTTTATTCAAGACGTGTTGGTGGAAATCCGTTTTTTGGAGAGCGAGTATCTGAAAATCTAGATACGTCAAAAGGAGAGAAAGTGACAGAAAATGTAACACGAGCTCCCCTCTATAACGCGACTAAAATTTCTGGACGCACTGCGTCAGGGCTAGGTATAGGTTTGTTTAATGCCATAGAAGGAAGAACATATGCCATAATTGAAGACAGTTCAGGCAATAGAAGGCAGTTTAATACAAATCCAATAACAAACTACAATACCGTTGCATTTTCGCAAAATTTAATCAACAATGGTAAAGTTTCTTTGTTAAACACAAATGTGACAAGAGAATCGGATGCACGCGATGCAAATGTAAGTGTGTTTAGCTCAGAATTATTTTCTAAAGATCGTAATTATGCTTTTTCCAATGTATTTAAAGTCTCCACAATAATGGAAAAGGGTATGAATGAATTTGGTCATTCTTACGACATTAGTGTGGGCAAGGTTCAAGGAGAATACCAAGCGAGTTTTTTCCATGGAGTTGAAAGTGATACTTACGACCCGAATGATTTAGGTTTTCTGCAGAATAACAATTCAAAGTATTACGGTGTAAGTGGATCTTGGAATGGGTTCAAGCCAAAGGGCAGATTTCTTCGAAGATGGGGAGGTGGAGAGGTTTATTATGAGGAATTATACAAGCCTCAATTGTTCAGTATTTTTAATATTAATGGCTATTTGAATGGAACATTCTCCAGCTTTTTAACCTGCGGAATAGACGCGACAGTTTCTCCTTTGGGATATGTTGATCATTTTGAGTCTCGACAGTTTGGTGTGCCCCTTAACTACGGATCAAGTTTTGCCATAGGTGGATTTTATTCAAGTGATTATTCAAAACCATTTGCATTAGACTTTCGTTTGCGTCGCAAGCAGTTTTTAGAGGAATCTATGTCGTACAATTCTATTAGTATCTCGCCCCGTTTTCAGTTTTCATCTCGATTTTTCATGGTTTTAACTTCTAAATATGAATATTATGCAAACGATTACGGCTTTGTACGTCCAATAGAATCAGTTGATTTTTCTGGAATATTAATTGGAACAAGAAATCGAGATATTGTAATAAATAGTATCACTGGCGAACTTATCTTCACAAAAAGAATGGGTGTGAATATTCGTCTCAGACATTATTGGCAGCGATTAAAATACAATCATTTTAATGATTTGCAAAGTGATGGGAATCGCATTCAAAACGACTATTTCCCATTAAACGAAGAAGGGAATTCTGTTCATAATCAAAGTTACAATGCGTTTACACTGGATATCAATTATAAATGGGTATTCTTTCCAGGTTGTGAGTTTTTGATTTTCTACAAAAACAATATTTTCGCTGGAAAACAAGGTTTGGATAAAAATTATTTTAATACTTTTCAAACGCTGTTTGACCAACCTCAAATAAATAGTATTTCTGCAAAAGTATTGGTATTCGTAGATGTTCTTTATTTCAAAAAAGGTGGAATAAAAAATATGTTGTGAAACAATCTTAAGTTTTAACAAAAGTTCATTGCAAACAGTTGACAAAATAGTCCGTTCATTTTTAAATACTTATATCGTCATAAACAAGGAAGTAGTTGATTTTCTCACCTTAGCTTGAAATTGATTTTTATCCTCTACACTTCGATAGCCTAAGGCGCAAATTACGCTTGCGGTTAAGCCTTTCTCTGATAAGCCGAGAATCTCGTCATAAGCAGCAACGTCGAAACCTTCTATTGGAGTCGCATCAACTCTTAATTCTGCTGCAGTTTGAAGTAAAAACCCTAGAGCAATATATGTTTGTTTCGTGTTCCAAGGGACAAATTCAACTTCTGTTAATGGTGAAATAGCTCCTTTTATGTAATCACCAAAAGCTTTGGTATGCTCTAATTCTATTTTTCTCGTTTTAGAAACATTTTCCATGTAAGAATCAACATCGATAGAGGTAATATTTTTATGAGCCGTAAAAACGAATAAATGTGAAGCTTCAGTAATTTGTGTTTGGCTCCAAGAATTGGCCTTTAACTTTTCTCTGATTTCTGGGTTAACCACATCAATAACTTGAAAAGATTGCAAACCATAAGAAGTTGGTGTCAAGCGAATACTTTCCTTTAAAATATGTAAATCAGTATCTCTTATTTTTTTAGTGTCATCGTATTTTTTTACAGCGTATCGCCATTCTAAAGCGTCGATTATTGTGTTTTTCATAATTTATATTCCCTTATTTTTTTCTTCTTAAGTTTCCTTTGATTTTGTAAAATAATGCTTTAAAATTCCATTGGAACTTCAATTACCATTATTTTACAATCTGTTATTGCTTTGTATTTCACTTCTTGTTCTTCCCAGATCCCAATGGCATCTCTATCATCAAGAGTTTCTCCTTGAATGTTTGCATTGCCATAAACGACCATAGAATAGATTCCATTTTCGTTAGAATGAATTTTATAATTCAGTTCTTTTCCTTGTTCTATTTCTGCCATGTGTATCCATGCATTTTGATAAATCCACGAACCCTCATCTGCTGGGAAAGGAGAAATTAATTGAAGGAAATTATTCTTCATTTTCGCAACATCAATGGAAATTTGATCGTAACGCGGTTCTACATTCTTTTTATTTGGGAAAATCCATATTTGGAATAAATTAGTGAAATCTGTACTTGGATTGTTTTCACTGTGACGAACACCTCTTCCTGCGCTCATTACTTGTATTTCTCCCTCTTTAATTATAGAAGCATTTCCCATGGAATCTTTATGAGCCAAAGGGCCGGAAAGTGGAATAGTGATAATTTCCATGTTGTCATGTGGATGAGTATCAAAACCTTTTTGGCCTTGTATGGTGTCATCATTTAGAACGCGAAGTGCTCCGAAATTAATTTTATTCGGGTCGTACCAATTTGCGAAACTGAAGGAATGATTCACCTTTAGCCAGCCAAAGTTGGCTGAGTTTCTACTATTAGATTTATGAATAATTTTCTTCATATGGCTTTCTCGGTTTGCAAAGGTAGTGAACATACATACCGCGGTAACTATGTTTGTGAATTTTTAATAATAATCTGTTTACATCAGACACTTTCTGTAACTCTTTTCACTAAAATATCTGTTTATCTTCGTAAATATTCATCTTTAAACAAAACACAATAAAATGTAGATTTGAGATCATATTCTTGAAATTATATACCCGTTGTCATTCATATAATTACTATTGTCACAGCCGTATTTTTTTTGAGAGGAAATAAGACGGCGAGAATGAAATTTGGTCAAACTTTTATATTATAAATTAATCGACACGTTTTTGGGTGTCAAACCCTTGTCATCCGGACTTTTTATAATTTATTTGTTTTTTCATTGACACACTCTAATTTTAAGTCTGAGGGAAAGTTTTATTAAATTATTTACGATTCCTTAACAGCCTGAAACAAATCCGAGCTAAAAAATGTTTATACCTTTGCGCATTTCAAAATAGATTCATGAAGAATATCTTAACCTTTTCTATCCTTCTACTTCTCACAAATAACTACTCATACGGACAAACAAAGTTTACCTTGAGTGGTACAATAAAAGATTCCACCACGGGTGAATCGTTAATTGGCGTGAGCATACGGCCGCAAGAAATAAGTGGAGTAGGAGCAATATCGAATGAGTATGGCTTTTATTCATTGACCTTGCCAGAGGGACAGTATACTTTTGTTGCCAATTATCCAACCTACAATAAATATATTCGATCCGTTAAGTTGAACCAAAATGTTACCCTAAATGTAAATTTAGCCGCCCAAATTATGGAAATAGGTACAATAGAGGTCAGCACGAAAAAGAAGGATGAAAATATTCGGCAAGCCCAAATGGGCGTCGAAAAGATTGATATGTATGAAATTAATAAAATACCCGTAATTTTCGGTGAGAAAGACATCGTTAAAACACTTCAATTGCTTCCCGGCGTCAAATCTGCTGGCGACGGAAATTCAGGCTTTTTTGTTAGAGGTGGTGCGGCAGACCAAAATTTAATATTACTTGACGAAGCACCCGTTTATAATGCCTCACATTTATTGGGCTTCTTTTCAACTTTTAATTCCGATGTAATTAAAACCGCAACCTTATACAAAGGAACACAGCCTGCTCAATACGGTGGACGATTAGCATCTGTTTTAGATATCAAAATGAACGAAGGAAATTCCAAACGTTTTGGAGCGCAGGGTGGAATTGGTTTAATTGCCTCTCGATTGACCTTAGAGGGTCCAATTAAAAAAGATAAAGGGTCCTTTTTAATTGCAGGTAGAAGAACATACGTAGATTTATTTTTGAAGCTTACACCGGAGTCCCGAGGTTTGAGGGAGACCAAGTTGTTCTTTTACGATTTAAATACAAAACTTAACTATCGATTTGGAGATAAAGATCAAGTCTTTCTCTCTGGATATTTTGGCAGAGATGTATTAGGATTGAATGCATTTGGTCTTTCTTGGGGTAATGCAACAGGAACTGCGCGTTGGAATCACATTATTAATAGTAAATTATTCTCGAATACTTCATTCATCGTTTCTAATTATAATTATAACATTAAAATAGCCGGAGAAGGTTTTGATTTGAATATAGGTTCAAGACTGCAAGATTATAATATCAAACAAGAGTTTCAGTTTTTCCCGAATACAAGAAATAAAGTGACATTTGGTTTGAATGCAATTCATCACAGTGTCGTGCCGGGCGAGGTTACCGGTTCGGAAGGTTCAGGTGTGAACAATACCAAGTTACCCTCAAGATTAGGTGTTGAAAGCACACTCTTTATAAGCAATGAATGGAGTGTAACTGAAAAATTTAATGTTTTATATGGACTTCGTGGGACTGGTTTTACGGTTTTAGGCAATGACAATAATAACTATTTATTTAACCTAGGTGGTGATGTCGTGGACACCTTAGTTTATGCGAAAAACAAAGCGATAAAAACTTATTTAAATGTTGAACCGAGAATTTTCTTTAGTTACCTTTATTCTTCCAGTGCCTCAATCAAAGGTGGATACTCCAGAAATGTTCAGAATTTACACTTAATATCAAATACAATTAGTACGTCTCCAACAGATATTTGGTTGCCGACAACGATTAATGTAAGACCTGAAATTGCGGATCAATTTACGGTAGGTTGGTTTAAAAATTTTAAGGATAATGCTTACGAATTTAGTTCCGAAGTTTATTATAAATCGATGTTGAATCAAATTGATTACAGAAATGGGGCGAATACGCAAGCAAATGAATTGATTGAAGGAGAACTTCTTTATGGAATAGGAAGAGCGTACGGGATTGAGTTATTGCTCAAGAAGAAATCAGGGAAATTTACGGGTTGGGTAGGTTACACACTGTCTCGCACCGAGAAAAAAATAGATCAAATCAATAACAATGAATGGTATCGTGCTCGTCAAGACCGTTTACATGATATTTCGATTGTTGGAATATATGATATAAATAAATCACTCACTGTTTCAGCAACTTTTGTCTATTCTACGGGTAACGCAGTGACATTCCCAACAGGAAAATATACCCTAGATGATGAGGTAATCTTTGTTTATTCAAATCGAAATGCAGACAGAATGCCTGCATACCATAGGATGGATATTGCACTGACATACAACATTAAGAAAAGGAAACGTTGGGAAAGTAGTTGGAATTTCTCCATTTACAATGTTTATGCTCAGAGAAATCCGTATTTAATTGATTTTAGACAAAGCGCAAAAGATCCATCTAAAACAGAGGTAGTTCAGACGGCTTTATTTAGAATAGTGCCATCCATAACCTATAACTTCAAATTTTAAGTCATGAAAAATATAATATTATTTAGTCTCTTGTTTTCGCTTGTCCTCTTTTCTTGCGAGAAAGTAATCGACTTAGATTTAATGTCAAGTGATACGATGTATGTTTTAGAAGGAGCTGTAACCTCTGGAGATAGCGCACATTACTTATCCATCACAACTTCTATTCCTTTTAACCAATCGAATGATTTCCCAATTGTTGATAATGCAACTGTAACTCTTACGGATAATCTAGGCAACACTGCAGCGATGATTCATATTGGCGAGGGAATCTACGAAGCTCAGAATTATATCGCATTTGACGGCAGAACATATACGATGACCGCTAAAATTGGTGAGCGAACGTTTACGTCAACGGTAGCCATTCCTTTTACGGTTACTTTATTTGGAGCAGTTGTGTTGCCAAGCTCTTTTTTCGGACAAGTGGGTAATTTAATTGTGCCTGGTTTTCAAGACCCTGCTCAATACAAAAACTACTACCGATTCCGTTATCAAGAAAAAGATTCCATTGATAATGATTCTGGCGATATTATTTCAAATGATGATATTTCAAACGGCCAAGTAAATCAGCAGCCCTTTATTGGGGCATATCTCCCTGCTTCTGGAGATACAGTAATTTATACGATGTGGGGAATTGATAAGTCAGTATATGACTTTTTATATTCAAAAGAAACAAACACAAGCGGTAATTCTGGTGCGCCAGCAAATCCGGTAAGCAATTGGAGTGGTGATGCACTTGGTTATTTTACAGCACACAACGTCCAGCAGATTGAGATAATAATTCCTTAAATTTTATGCTTCAATTGTAGCTTTCTTAGACTTTCGATACAAATAAGAATTGTAGATTGCTCTTTTTGCAAATCGAACTTGTTTATCAGATTGACATAGTTTTACATATACACTGTGCGGAACTCCAAAGTATTCGTATGTTGTTCCGTCCGTGAAAGTAATGTTCAGTAGTAAACCTTTGTGTTTCCAGTCTTCAATACCACATTCGTTGATCGTTTTGTTGTATTCTTCGAGATTAGCTTCTTTGGTTTCAGGTGCTATGCTTACTAAAAAATGATAGCCGTCAATTATTTTTTTACCGATTATTTCTGCTTCTTCCAATTTTGGATCTCCTGCCTGAAATTTGTCTGGATGCCATTCTTTCACCAAGTTGCGGTAGGTTGACTTCAATGTTTTCAGTTCCAAAGCACCTTCTATTTGGAATAATTTCTTGTATTCGTTAATTCTTTTCATGCAACTTGCTGGTATTTAAGATGCCTGAACATCTTCAATCGATAAATAAAGTGCAAAAGTACGTGTTTTTTGTTTAGCACTTTACATCTATTGTAAAAAAGGACTAGTTTTTGTTTCAAGTTGTTTCCTCTTATTGTTAAATAAATTTGATGTTACCACCATTAGAAACGATTGATCTGCTAATTTCTTTAATTATTGTCTTAAATTGCTCATTATTAGATAGGATTGCAGAAATAATGAAAGTAAATTCAAACTATAAACTTACCATAAAAGGTCATACGGATAATGATGGTGAATTTGATTATAACCAAACTTTATCAGAAAGAAGAGCTGTTTCTGGAAGAGAATACAAGTAAATAGGTCAATCAATTAACTTTAATTAAAAAATATGTGAAATTCATTTTTTTTAATAGCAGCAAAATCGGGTTTTATATCTTTTTTTTAAAAAATAGTAACAAATGTTAATT
>Ga0209702_10002676_pt1 | contig 30210 bp, 28 predicted proteins | sample FRY01_FD_187210 | JGI IMG/M metagenome (GOLD analysis project Ga0209702, IMG submission 187210) | Freshwater microbial communities from Lake Fryxell liftoff mats and glacier meltwater in Antarctica - FRY-01 (SPAdes) (version 2) | ecosystem: Environmental > Aquatic > Freshwater > Ice > Glacier... | reverse complement strand
CCCCGCGAGATTAAAAAGCGAGCTTGCTTTGCATAGCTCTGTGGTGAGGGGTCTTGTGGCCTGAAGCCAAAGCGTCTTTGCCAAACCTCGCAGGCGCGGGCAAACTCGGTAGGGGCTAGTATTTGTGCGATGTTTTCAATTAATTCTTTATCGACCCCTTTTTTACGCAACGTATGCTCAATTAAGGCCCGACCTTGGCGTGACGACTTTGCGTTAACCGTGTTGGTCGCAAAACGCTCATCAGACTGCCAGCCTTGAAGCGTTAATTGATCAAGTAAGGCATTGATTTTTAGTGAATCAGGCTCGTGTAGCGATAGTTTTTGGGCCAGCTCTGCCCGGCTGTACTCTCGACGAGAGAGGTAAGCAACCGCCCGAGACTTGAGGGAGCGCTCGGGCGATGCTTTAGTTTTAAAGGATTGTTGCGGGTTAACGCTCATCTTCAGTGGCAGCAGCTGCAGCGGCGGCGGCAGCGGCGGCAGCCTTTGACGCAGATGCCTTGGTTGCAGCAGCCGAAGCAGTGCTTGCGCTATTTGCTGCAGCGGCAGCAGCTGAGGCCGCTTTTGCTGCGGCTGAAGGCGGCATGGCCCCAGCTCGCTGCGCGACGCCAAAGTGATCTCTGACGCGACTTTCAATATCGGCAGACATTTGGGGGTGTTCACGCAGGTATTCACGAACGTTGTCTTTACCTTGACCGATACGTTCGCCGTTGTAGCTGAACCAAGAGCCCGCCTTATCAACGATGGCTGCTTGCACACCGAGGTCAATAATTTCACCTTCGCGTGAAATACCTGAACCATAGAAAATATCAAATTCAGCTTGTTTGAAAGGCGGTGCTATTTTGTTTTTAACGACTTTAACGCGGGTTTCGTTACCCACAACCTCATCGCCTTTTTTAATAGAACCGATACGACGAATATCGAGGCGAACAGATGCATAAAACTTAAGCGCATTACCACCTGTGGTCGTTTCAGGGCTGCCAAACATGACGCCAATTTTCATACGAATTTGGTTAATAAAGATGACCATGCAGTTACTGCGCTTTATAGACGCTGTTAACTTGCGTAACGCTTGGCTCATAAGGCGTGCCTGTAAACCGGGTAATGAATCACCCATTTCACCTTCGATTTCAGCGCGTGGCACCAATGCAGCGACAGAATCGATCACGATTAAGTCAATAGAGCCTGAGCGAACCAAAGCGTCGGTAATTTCGAGGGCTTGTTCGCCCGTATCAGGCTGCGAAATGAGTAAATCGGTTAGATTCACACCTAATTTAGACGCGTATTGCACATCTAGTGCATGCTCGGCATCAATAAATGCGCACGTACCGCCAATTTTTTGCATTTCAGCAATGACTTGTAGTGTAAGTGTGGTTTTACCTGAAGACTCGGGCCCATACACCTCAACCACACGCCCACGAGGCAAACCGCCCACACCGAGCGCAATATCGAGGCCCAACGAACCGGTTGAAACGATTTGTATGTCGTGTTCAATTTGGTTGTCGCCATAGCGCATGACTGAGCCTTTGCCAAACTGTTTTTCAATTTGCGACAGTGCAGCAGCGAGCGCCTTGCTTTTTTCCGAGGCGACACCTTTGGGTGATTTATCTTCCATGAAACTTCCTTGCGAAATGTGATGAGCAATTGATTATGGCATTGACATAGTACTGTATAAATAAACAGTATGACAAGCACCACCTGCTATTAATCGAAATATTAACGTTTCAAGCCCATTATTTGCGTTATTTACAACCAAACAAGGTTAACTTGCACAAGTTATGCAAGAATCATACAAGACTGATGTCTTATACCGCGCGTGTCTTGTTTCAATCAGTGTGAGTATTGCCTTATAGAATGCGAGTCTTGATTTAATCAGTGTGAGTCTTGCCCCATAGAATGCGTGTCTTGATTTAGTCAGTGTGAGTCTTGCCTCATAGGGTGCAAACCTCACTTTATATATTTTGCAGCTTTTGTGTCACTTTTAAGGGTTAACTGGGTCTATGCGAATATTAATTGCCGAAGACGACGCCATTTTGGCTGATGGCCTGACCCAATCGCTCAGGCAAAGCGGTTACGCCACTGATGCGGTTAGTGACGGGGCGGCCGCTGATTTAGCACTCAGCGCTCAAGAGTTTGATTTACTCATACTTGATTTAGGCTTGCCTAGGGTTTCTGGGCTTGATGTGTTGCGTAAGCTTCGTGCTCAAAATTCACGTATTCCCGTTTTAATTTTGACTGCAGCCGACAGCGTTGAACAACGCGTACTAGGGCTTGACTTGGGTGCAGACGACTACATGGCCAAACCCTTTTCTTTGTCTGAGCTTGAAGCGCGGGTTCGGGCGCTCACGCGCCGAGGCGCAGGCGGGGGTGCCGCTATTTTAAAACACGGCAAACTTGAGTTTGACCAAACAGGGCGGGTGGTTGTGGTTGACGGCCATACGCTTGACTTGTCTGCCCGCGAAATTAGTTTGCTTGAAATTTTAATTACACGTAGCGGTCGCATGGTTAGTAAGCATCAAATCGTCGACCATTTGTGCGAATGGGGCGAAGAAGTCAGTTCAAATGCAATTGAGGTTTACATACACCGCTTACGTAAGAAAATTGAACCCAGCGGCGCTCGCATTATGACAGTACGCGGCTTAGGCTATTGCTTACAACGCGACACACCGACTCAAGCAAGCGGGGGTTAATTTGTCGTTACCGTTAGTCAAGCAACGTCGCTCGCTATTAGGTGAGATTCTTGACTGGATGTTAGCGCCGTTGTTTTTATTGTGGCCCATGAGTGTTGCCATAACTTATGTTGTGGCTATTAATCTAGCTGATGCCCCTCACGATCAGGCGCTTACAACTGCATTAGCTGTTTTAAGCGATCAAATTAAAACAGAGCCCAACGGCAGTTACGCTATTAACTTGTCAAACGCGGCGCAAATTGCCCTCCGCACCCAAAGCGAATCTGGCATTTTCTGGAAGATAACAGATAGTAAAAATGACGTCATTGCAGGCGACCCAGCACTTCCAACCCCAGCAAAAATTGCGCAAAACACAATCAAACCCGTGGTGCACTTTAGTGACTACACTTCAGGTGGTTTTCGGCTGCGCTTAGCTTATAAATGGTTCACGCCAGCCTCGTTTAGCCTGAATGAGTCCAGCCGTGATCTTCAACCTGTCTTTATTATTGTTGCGGAAGGTATTGAAAGCCGTACTGTGTTAGCCAATGACATTATTAAAGGGGTGATCATTCCTCAATTTTTAGTGTTACCCGTAGCGGCTTTACTGATCTGGTTTGGTTTGTCTCGCGGGATCGCTCCTATTAATGCATTACAAAAAAGGTTGCGGGCTCGACGCCCTGATGATTTATCTGAAATTGACATGCAATCAACACCATCTGAAATTACGCCACTTGTAAGTGCAATGAATGATTTACTGGTGCGATTATCGCGAAATATTCAAACACAAAGACGGTTTGTGGCTGATGCGGCACATCAACTTAAAACCCCCTTAGCGGGTTTACGCATGCAAGCAGAGTTAGCCTTAAAGTCGGCACCTAACGAAGAAATTGTGCTGAACCTCAAACAAATTGTGCGGGGCACTGAAAACGCCACACGTCTAATTAACCAACTTTTGCTACTCGCAACGGCTGAAAAACGCGATCAAATTAAACTTCAGCCAATCAATTTGCAAGCATTAGCTGAAGCAACAACTCAACAATGGGTCGCGCAAGCCCTAGCCCAACATATTGACTTAGGCTTTGAAGCGCATGACGAAAAACCCATAGGAGTGATGGGTCAACCCGTATTGATTGCTGAGCTACTTAATAATTTAGTTGATAATGCCCTCAATTATGTTGGATCATCGGGCAGAGTAACTGTATCGGTTCATCAAACAGGTGGCCATGCGCTGCTAACTGTCGAAGACAACGGGCCCGGTATACCCAATTTAGAACGAGAGCGCGTATTCGATCGCTTCTACCGTGTTTTGGGTACTGGCACTCAAGGCAGCGGTTTAGGGCTAGCGATCGTGAAAGAAATTGCGCAACGTCATCACGCTGACATTACCATTGAAGATACCCAACCCAATCAGGTACCCCCTGGTATGAAAATAACCATTCGTTTTAATATTATTTAATTTAAAGTAGCTGAAAAGCAAAAGAAATTATGAAAAATTACTTCTCAAATCAGAATCAATTAAGTTAAACTAAGCGCAAATCCCCCGCCGGGCGGGCACTTTGCTATACCGGCTTTTATAGACCCCTTCGGGGGTCTTTTTTTCTAGGTTGAAAGGGCTAACCGCAAGCGCTTAAAAAGACGGCCCAAAATCGGAATGTGCTCGTATAACTCGCGAGAAGTGTCCCAATAGTCACGGTGCAAAAGAATCAGCCCTTGATCGTTTAATTCAAAAACGGTGCTGCCTTCTATATCAAAAGAACGTTTTTTTAATGTGAAGGTAAAACGCCAAACCATACAGGCCTGTTGGTTTGAAACGATTTTGCGAACGATCTTAAAGCGGGGTTGCTCAAGCGAGTTAAACATATGTTGATAAATTGCTTGAATCAAGCCACGCTCGTGCACGGCATTAAAAGGGTCGACAAAAGTCGCTTGGGCCGCATAAATTTGATCAATATGCAATAACGTTTGAGGCGAAAGGCTTTCAAACCAATTAGCAATTTCGTCGAATCGTTGCGCCGCGTCATATGACATATTGATTGAATCTTTCCGTGTGAATTAGATGTGGAACTTTGCGCTTCTTAATCGACAATTTGTCACATATAACTTGAAACTATCACTAGAATTTAAACTAATAAATTTTCATTACATGTTTGTCATGCGGTGAAGCAACCAAAAGCGTAATTTATAGGGCAGACAGCCCACCCACCTTAGTGTGGTGGCAAACGCCTTGGGAAATGCAATTTCGAATCGTCCTTTTTCAAAGCCGACCCTAATCGCTTGGGCGGCCTGTTGTGGTGAGATCAGAGAAGGCATGTGAAAATCGTTAGCTGCTGTCATGGGGGTTTTTACAAAACCCGGGTTTATTAAATAAACCGACACCCCTTTTGGGGCCAATTCAAAATACAGTGTTTCAGTTAAATTTTTCAATGCAGCTTTTGTTGCGCCATAAACCATGGCCCTGGGTAAACCGGTATAGCCGCTTATGCTACTTATTATCGCGACACCACGACCAGGTTTTTTAAGTAAATAAGGCACTAAAGTATGTAGGCCGGTGTACATGCTGACAACATTTAAGTCATAGCTGGCTCGAACCGTAGCGAGATCAATTTCCCAACTGTGTTGAGGGTCGTAGCGTGCTGCACCCAACACCACTAAATCGACTTCACCTAACATTTTTTCAACCTGCGCCAAAGCAATAGGCCAGTCAGCCGCTTGCATCACGTCAAATGCATGCACATGACCGTTAGTATGGCCCGTAACGACACTTTTTAACGTGTCTTCACGTCGTGCTGAAACAACCACATGGGCACCTCGCGACAATAAATCTTGAGCCAAGGCAGCACCAATGCCGCTTGAGGCGCCAACTAGCCATACTCGGCAACCCGACCAGTCTTTAATGGGCGTGTTAGAAGGTTTAAATATCATTGGGTTTTAGTCTCAGGTCGTTTTTTGAAAAACAATGTGACTTCACCCAAATCAAAACCAAACTTTGACATGACCGAGCGGTTCATCATGCTTTGGTCATCGAGTTGCCACATCCAGTCATCGAAGTGCACGTCGTAAACTTTGCCGTCAACAGGCAATTTTAAAATGTATTTCCAATGTAATGCATTGCCGGCTACGCGACCAATAGCGATGCCTTCCACATCACCTGCAGTGCCATGCCAAGTGCCATCGGGTTGACGTTTGAGTGTCCAGACTCGGCGCTGCTTTTCACCATCATCGTAGGTAAAGTATTCGTCAAGTTCACCTTCATCGGCACTTTTCCACGTACCAATAATTTCAACATGAAAGCGCCGAACTAACTCACCATTGCGTTTTTGGAAAATACCCCATGCGTCAAGGGTGCCATTAAAATAACGATGCAATTCAAGCTGAGGGGTTTTTTGAGCATAGGTTTCAACATCTACGCTGCCACAAGCGGTCAGTAACGCGGCTGAAAGACTCGCAATCAAGGCTTTAAATTTCATAATTAAAACTCCTTTATACATATGAAGGTGTGACACGACTTGAACGCCAAGGCTTAATCACAAAAATTGCACATAACTTAAATGAGATGGGTAAAACGGCATACCAAATAGGTAAAGCAGCAGCCGATTGAGGGTTGCCTGGTTGGTAGCCTAACCACGCTAAAGTTGGCAACGACACACCTGCAGCAATGGCTAGTGAAAATTTTGCAATCAGGGCCCAAACCCCAAAATACAGACCCGTACTTGATCTTTGTTGAGGCGGAATGGCATCAGCCAACATGGCAGGTGGCAGGGCTAAATCTGCCCCAAGGGCAGCACCTGCTACAGCACAAATGATGGCGTAGGCCACCACATCGCCTTGGCCTAACGTTGCGGCCCAAACCAAAGCAAAACTGGCCATCACGGCCCCAAAAGCCCATGCTCTGGTTTTGCCGACACGGTCAGCTAATTTGACCCACAAGGGCAAGGTCAACAAACCAGATAAGAAATACACCGCTAAAAATAAGCCTGTAAGGTTTGGTGTTTGTAAAACATCGTCAACATAAAACAAAATAAGCGTTGCAGGCAAAGCAACAGAGGTCGCGTTAAAAAAGTAAAACACATACAAACGCTTAATAGCGTTATCTGCAAGGGGCACCTTCCAGTTTGAGTGGCTTGGCAAGACCACTTTTGAAGGTCGTGGTGCAAATTTTAAAGTGATGAATGTTGTTATAAAAAGAACAGCTACGAAGCAATACGCGAACCAGGCATAACCTGTCAAAGCGCCTTGTGTGCTGGCCCAATAGGCCGGTAGCACTGAAGCCAATACCACTCCAACAACGCCAATTGCTTCACGCCATGCGGTCACACGCGCCCGACCCGACACATCATCGGTCAAACGTGCACCCCAAGCCAAGTAACAAATATTAATCAGACTATGTGCGGTGTAAACCACAACCAAACTCAAAGATAACCAAATTAATAATGGCACCTCGCCCGAAACCATTGGCATAAACAAAGCAACAAAACCAATTGCCAATAACACGGCTGCACACATAATTAAGATCGACCAACCGTGACGGTGGCGGCTCAACGTGTCTACCCAACGACCAATGAGCGGGTCTTGAATCGTGTCAAACAATCGCACAATTAATAAACACAGACCTAAGGCAGACAAACTCACACCTAGAGTGTCAGCATAAAACTTAGGAGCAACCATGTAAACGGGTAACATCGCCATCGCCAAAGGCAATGACAAGGCGCTGTACCGAGCCAAGGCGCCCGTGTTTAACATTACTTCGCTTCACCAATAAGTGCGGTTCTTAATTCAGGTTCACTGGTGCGAGGGTCAAACCATATTGAGAAAAAAGCTTGTGCCAACGTATCGTCTAAACGCCCCGTTCGCTGATCATTTAAGAAAAAGACAGCACCTTTGCCAGGATTATATACGCCCGTCAGTTTGTCACCTTCTTTAACATCGGCCAAAACACTATTAAGCTCAGTTCGCCATTGCGGGTTAGCTTCAACATTAAAGCCCAAGCCCTTCAACTCATCAAGAGAGGCCGTAACAATACGATCTTTCGCAATCGTACGGGCATACACCAGTTGCAATGCAAACGGTTGATTTGGGCTAAACCGCCCAGATGAGGTAAAAAACTGTGCATCGTAAATTAGAAAACCAAAACGACGCAACTCCCCTGAACCAACTGGCTGGGCATCAGGCAAAAGTGTTTGCCAACCCGCCTGCACAGGGGTTGTGCCTATCAAAAATAACAAACAAAACAGCGTTAGATACTTATTGAACGGTTGCGTGACGTATTGCTTGACATATAGCATAATGAGTTGCTCAAAGTGTTGAATGAAACTTTTATTCAAACCTAACCTTTTAGGGGTCGAGACAGTGTCCATTGTTTAACATCCGTTCTAGATTCAAGAAAACCAACTTCACAGTAAACAAGATACATACGCCAGAGTTGAATAAACGATTCACTAAAACCCTGTGCTCTGATTGCGACAACTTGCGCATCAAAACGTTCAAGCCAAGTTCTTAGGGTGCGGGCATAATCAAAACCAAAACTCACAGCTGACTCAACTTGTAGACCCGCATTAGATGCCCCTTGTTGCATACGCGAAGGGCTAGGCAACATACCCCCGGGAAAAATAAACTGCTGAATAAAATCAGTATGTTTTTTATAGTGATCAAAATAGTGATCAGCCATGTCAATCACTTGTAAGACAGCTCGACCACCTGGCTTTAAACATTTTTTTAGCGTGTCAAAGTATGTTGACCAATGTCTCATACCGACGGCCTCAAACATTTCGATTGAAACAACGTGGTCAAATTGCCCTTTAATGTCACGGTAATCTTGTCGAACCAATTGAACCTGTTGGCTAAGCCCCGCTTTCAAAATGCGCTCTTGAGCCCAAAGCAACTGCGCATCTGAAATGGTTACGCCGTAAACATTAAGCCCACGCTCAGCCGCTCTTTGTGCAAAACCACCCCACCCGCAACCGATTTCCAAAACACGATCTCCTGGCTTGGCTTGCAACGTGTCAATAATGTGGTCGTATTTGGCTTCTTGCGCGGCACACAAAGCATCTAGCGAAATAGCGGTTTCATGGTCAGGTCTTTTGTCAGCTCGGCCAAACCAAGCAGACGAATAGCTCATACTAGGGTCAAGCCACAATTCATAAAATGGGTTACCCAAGTCATAATGACTAATGATATTTTTACGGCTACCACGACGACTGTTGTCACGTAAAACCCAATGCACCACACGTTTTAACAATAGCGGCCACCAACGACCATGTACCGTATCAACATGGCTTTCATTACGCAGCGCAATGAGAAATAAATTGCGCATGTCGGGTGTTTTTAACCAACCCCGACTGAGTGCTAAGGCAAAGCCCACATCACCCTGACGAATCATTAAAGAAGCGGCTCGCCAATCTAAAATATGTAGGTCAGCTTTTAAGTCAGATTGCGATTGCCCAAACTCGTAACTTTGCCCATCAGGGTCAGTGAAGTGAATAAGCCCCTCTTGTGTTTGACTCAGTTCGGCTAGCAAAATGCGCGCCATGATCGATCGACGGCTTGTCACGGCAAGTGTCTGTTCGCGATCAGTCGTGTTCAAGGTTAACCCCTTTATTGGTTGTCACAGCATGCTTAGGAAGCGGTGGGGTTGAATGAAATTTGGCACCTTGGCGCCACAATTTAAATGCTTGCCAATGAATACGCAGCATCACACCAAAGGTCATCAAAGGCATGCGCATTAAGCGTCTAAGCAATTTACCCGTGGTGAAGGTTTGAAATTGAGTGGTTATGGCTGTTAAAACAAGTGCTTGTTCTATATTGATATCATCAAAATAATTAATCGAAATTTTTTCGCCTTTCGAAGTTTGCTGTATGGCAAATTTATACTGGCCTTGCACTGGGCAAAAAGGTGACACGTGAAATACTTTTTGACACACAAGTGAATGGTCTGCACGTAAAACCCCACCCTGAGGGGCTGACAAAACATATTGATGTTTTTGACCAAAGGTATTGTTTACCTCTGCTAATAATATGCGTAACTGCCCTTGTTGGTCGTGCATAAACCAAAAACTAACTGGGTTAAACACATAACCAAAAATACGTGGAAAGCACTGCAACCAGATTTGTCCATCAGGCATTTCATGCCCAGACCGTTGCAAAGTCTGTTTTAACCAAACACGTAAGTCTGAGTCATTACGCTCACCGTGATCTGCATTCATAAAACTGACTGGACGCTTTTTATTCACCCCAAATAACCATGAATTCAACTTACCTAGCGCCTCTGGCTGATCAAGCCTAATTTGTAAGCAAAAAACCCGGTAGACAAAGCGGTGCAAAAAGGGTCTGAGCCGGGCATGCATCACAATGGCATCGCCCAATTTAATCAACGAATGTGTTGGTTGCGTTCTAGTCTGCATGAACAACCTGTTTTTTAGGGTCAGGTGCGTCTGCATCGCCCGTAATGGACGCTATGGAAGCTGAATTCGATACGGAAGCATTAGGCGCTATGGAAGTTGAAAGCGCTTCGGAAGCTTGAGGCACCTTAGACTCTGAATCTGTTGAAAATAGTTGCTCCTCACTAACCCAAGGCGCAGTGATACCAAACCCCTTTGCAACCACCATGGCTGACTTCAGGCCATCTTCGTGAAATCCGTAACCACACCATGCCCCACAAAACCAAGTACGACGTTGCCCTTGCAACCTAGGTAAAGCCTGCTGTGCAACCATCGCGGCATGGTCCATCACAGGGTGTTCATACTCAAACGTTCGAATAACAAGCGCAGGGTCTGGTTGCACATGCGAATTTAAACTCACAATCACAGGTGTTTTAAACGGTAATGGTTGCAATAAATTAATGAGGTAAGACACCGAAGTGGGCCGCTCTTGCTGATCACCGCCTGCCATAGCGTAGTTCCAAGCAGACCAAACAGCTTTGCGCCGTGGTAACAATTTTTTATCGGTGTGCAAAACCGCATAATTAGTTTGATATCGAAACCCACCCAAGGCAGCTACTTCATCAGGGTGCGTATCAAGCAATTTAAGCGCAGTCGGGGCGTGACAGGCCATAACCACTGCATCAAAACGCTCACCATTCACTAAAACGTAGTCATCACAGCGTTGAATATTTTGCACAGCTGTACGAATTCGCACATCGCTGAGCTGATCAATAATTGCTTTCACATAAGTACGTGACCCCCCCAAGACGGTTCGCCATTGAGGGCGCTGGTTCACTTGTAACAAACGATGGTTGATGCAAAATCGTAAAAATGTTGAAGCTGGAAATTCTAATATGTCGCGTACTGAGGACGACCAAATAGCAGCTGCCATGGGCAGCAAATACCAGTCTTGCATCGATTGGCCATAACGGTGGCGCTGCAATAACTGGCCTAAAGTGATGAGGTCAAGCATTGACTGATCTAGATAAGTTTGAGCATTGCGGTTAAAGCGCGCAATGTCACTGAGCATACTTAAAAAAGCAGGCCTAAAAATATTACGCTTCTGTGCAAAGACAGTTGCGAGCGATGTACCCGCCCATTCAACATCGGGGTTATCGATTGACACACCAAAGGTCATTTGACTGGCATGGGTTTGTACGTCTAGGCACTTAAAAAGAGCCAATAAATTAGGGTACGTTAACTCATTTAATACTAAAAACCCGGTATCAACTGGGTGGGTCATGCCTTCTAGTGTGACATCAACTGTATTGGCGTGGCCACCAAAATAAGCTCCTGCTTCAAACAGCACAACATCATGCTTTGTTTGCAGCAGCCAAGCTGCTGATAAACCTGAAATGCCCGAACCGACGATCGCGATGCGTTGTTTTGCAGAAGTCATGATTTAGAATGACCCAGTGCAATATCTAGGTGGTGAGATGATTTTAACAATTCAACTCTTAATTTCGTGGCACGCGTGTTTGGGTCAAGCCAAATCGCAGTAAACGCCGCTACAAAAGCTGCGTCATCAATATGCCCCAACTGTGCTTGGGCATCAAAGAACCAGACCCCTTCACCAGGCTTAAAGACACCGATCAACTGATCATTTAATGAAACATCAGGTAAAAAGTTTTCAAGCTTCTGAACCCAACCGTCAATTGTTTCAGACGAAATATCAGCACAACTTTTTACACCTGCCATGGCTAGGCGCTTGATTTCAGACCCCGTTACGTTGGCAATTTGGCTTGCAGATAAACGCCTCAGGTAATCGATTTCAAGCCGATACGGCTTGGTGGGGTCAAACTGACCTGATTCGCTCAGTAACCGAGCCCGGTAAAACCGAAACACGCTCCAAGAAAACACGCCCTCGCCCACAACCGACCACTGATTGTTTTGAGCAGGTTTAACCGTAATAGAATTTTTTAGGTCATACATAGGTGCAAACGGTAAAAAAAGTTTAAAATCTAGGCCTATTCATTATAGTACACAATAAATACTCTCTAGTCATTTAATATACTAGCTGGAAATAAAACGAGACCACTGCCTTTTTATGAATGCCGCCACCGCCCCAAAGAAGCCCAGCTTTAAACAACAACAAATGCAATTTCGAGAAAACGCCATTCTCGATTCGGTAAATCGTTTGTTGTCGCAAAAAGGCTTTGATTTAATGACAATGGACGAAGTCGCGGCCGATGTGGGTATTGCCAAAGCCAGTCTTTACAAACATTTTCCGTCAAAAGAATCTTTGGCTGCCGCATCAATGACGCGCTTACTAGATCATTCATTAGCTGTGGTCAACCAGGTACCCTCGCACTTATCGTCTAAAGATAAGTTAAAACTGGTTGTTCGCTGGGGAATTACACTGCACATACAAGGTGAAATGCCCTACTTGCCATCAACCCGTTCGAGTATTCAGCAAGCATTGCTCGGTCACCCACCTTACATTGAGCGTTTGCAAGATTTAACGACACAGTTAGGTGAATGGATACTCGATGCACAAGAAAAAGGTCAGCTTTCTGCGGCCCTGCCTGCCGAGGTTATTTTGTACTCAATTTTTGCGCGCGCCTGCGACCCCATGGCTGATTTTTTAAAGATGGGTGGTGCTTTTACTGACAGTGACATTATTGATTTGCTTGTGCACACCTGTTTTGATGGTTTGACGCCTTTACGAGTAGACTAATTTTTAGCAAATTTGTTAACCTGATTTGCTGACTCATCAGGTATGCGACATTTTTAACCCCCTCAAAATGTATTAACCATGACAAGGCTAAAATAGCAGACTTTGAGTGTTAAACATGTGGTTCAAAAATCTTAAGCTGTTCCGTCTGTCGCGCGAGGGGTTTTACCCGCGCGAATTATTAGAAACTCAACTGCAAGCCCACGCATTTGTAAGCCAGTCAGGCTCTAAAGAGCCAAGTATAGGTTGGGTACCGCCTCGGCTTGGGCAAGACACTTTGGTGGTTCAGGCTGGCACACAGCTTTTATGCGCGTTACGCATTGAAAAAAAACTACTGCCCAGTTCAGTTGTTCAAACAGTTGTTCGCGAACGTGCTACTGAACTTGAAGCGCAACAAGGCTTTAAGCCTGGTCGCAAACAAATTAAAGACTTAAAAGAGCAAGTGATTGATGAGTTAACGCCCCGCGCTTTTAGCATTGCTCGCGATATTCACATTTGGCTTGACCCCGTGAACCATTGGTTTGTGATTGATTCGGCTTCAACCGGCGGGGCTGAACAAGTGCTGTCTTTAATCGGAAAATCGCTTTACCCCTACCCAATTGAGCCTTTAATTTTGGCGCACTCACCCAGCGCTATGATGACAAACTGGATGCTGAACCAATCGCCCCCAAGCGGCATCACGCTTGAGCAAGACTGCCAATGGCAATCTTCAGGGCAACAAGCTGGCTTGGTACGTTACGTTCGCACCGAAATTACCCCAGATGAAATTGAACGCCAAATAAAGGCTGGAAACCAATGCAATCGCCTCGGGTTAACGTGGCAAGGCCGCATAAGCTTTGTTTTAACTGACCAGTTTGATATTAGACGTTTACAAGCGCTTGATATCTTAGATGAACAAGATAGTGGCGCATCGATTGATGCGCAAGAAAAACTCGACGCTGATTTTGCATTAATGACCGCAGAGGTCATACCCATGCTTGAAATGCTACTTAGTGCAGTAAACGACACCACAGGCGAATAAAAAATGATTCCCGGTCTAAAAATAGAACGTATAGAAAATGCAACTATCGCTTTAACTTCACACCTCATTGAGTTTAAAGTAACAAGCGATTCAGTGGGTTTTACTGTTTTTTTGCTGATCGGGCCAGCTGACCCGGGTATTTTGCCTGATCGGTTGCCAAAATCGGTTTTTGACCGAGGGCAACCGATTCATGTGTCGTCTCTTGATTTACTAAATGACGTAGGCGAATCAATTCTAGAGATATTAGAGCTGATGAACCCTGACGAAATAGCGGTATTTATTTGCCAAGACCAAGAGGTCTTGGATGCTGCATGCGATGTCTTAAGCTAGCTACTTTGTGCCGTTAACTTAACCTCTAAGTCAGCGCGTATTTTACGTAAACTAGTTGGCAAGCCATAAGCCAGTTGTTCAAATAGAGTGTCGTGAAGCGCAAACTCTTTGCGCCATGCTTCAGCATCAATTGAGGTAATACTTTCAAACAATGACTCAGAAAAGTCAATGCCGGTCCAGTCTAGGTCTTGGTAACGAGGGCTGACACCAAATACGTGTTCAACACCTTGTGCTTTCTCTTCTATTCGTGACACCATCCATTTCAAGACGCGGGCGTTTTCACTAAAACCTGGCCAAACAAACTGACCGTTTTCATCAGTGCGAAACCAGTTAACACAGAAAATACCGGGTAGCTTGCCGCCCAATGATTCTAGATGTTTACCTAAATTAAGCCAGTGGGTGAAGTAGTCAGCCATGTTGTAGCCGCAAAAAGGCAGCATCGCAAAGGGGTCGCGACGCACAACGCCCAGCTGACCTGTGGCTGCTGCTGTCGTTTCAGAACCCATCGTAGCAGCCATGTAAACACCCTCTTGCCAATTACGCGCTTCGGTTACGAGTGGTACGGTAGTTGAACGGCGACCACCAAAAATAAACGCATCAATGACAACACCTGCAGGGTCGTCCCAAGCTTCGTCGAGCACGGGATTTTGTAATGCACTGACAGTAAAGCGTGCATTAGCGTGGGCGGCTTTAATGCCCTTTTCTTTTGCCTGTTCAGGCGTCCAGTCGTGGCCTTGCCAATCGATGCAGTGCGCTGGGGGCGTTTTGGTTAAACCTTCCCACCAAACATCGCCGTCATCAGTTAACGCAACGTTAGTAAAAATGACATTTTCTTTTAACGATGCCATGCAGTTGGGGTTTGACTTTTCATTGGTGCCTGGTGCTACACCAAAGTAACCCGCTTCTGGGTTAATGGCTCGTAACTGGCCTTTTGTATCGAGTTTGATCCAGGCAATATCATCTCCAACTGTGGTGATCTTCCAGCCTTGAGCAGTCAGGCTTGCAGGGGGAATCAGCATGGCAAAGTTGGTTTTGCCACAGGCTGACGGAAACGCCGCAGCAACATGATACTTTTTACCTGAGGGTGTTTGAACACCTAAAATCAACATGTGTTCAGCCAACCAACCTGGTGAAGATTCTTTGGCGGCGTCGCGACCCATATTTGAAGCAATTCGTAATGCAAAACATTTTTTGCCTAATAAGGCGTTGCCACCATAGCCTGAACCGTAAGACCAAATTTCTCGGGTCTGAGGAAAATGCACAATGTATTTAGTGTTGTTGCACGGCCACACCACATCTTTTTGGCCTTCAGCCAACGGTGCGCCAACCGTGTGAACGCAAGGCACGTATTCACCTTTTTCACCTAGCACGTCATAAACCGCTTTCCCCATGCGCGTCATCATGCGCATGTTGACCACTACATAAGCTGAGTCACTTAACTCAATGCCAATTTGTGCGATCGGTGAACCGATTGGGCCCATCGAAAACGGTATGACATACATCGTACGACCAGCCATACACCCTTCAAACAAGCCATCAAGCGTTTGGCGCATTTCTTCGGGTGCCATCCAGTTATTTGTAGGGCCCGCTTCTTTTTCATCGGGCGTACAAATAAAAGTGCGGTCTTCTACACGGGCAACGTCATCAGGTGAAGAACGGGCTAAATAAGAGTTGGGTCTTTTTTGTGCATTCAGTTTATGGAGCGTACCGGCTTGCACCAACTTGGCGCATAAGCGATCGTACTCTTCAACTGAACCGTCACACCAAACCACTTGAGCGGGTTTCGTTTTGGCTGCAATTTTTTCAACCCATTGTTTTAGATTTTCGTGACGAACGTAAGCGGGAGCATTCATTTACTTATACCTGTGTTGTATTTCAATTATTAGATTGTGAAACCTTTTTTTACGTATTTTTTTTAATGCACAATATTAGCACCGTGCACAGGTAATGTGACTTGGGTTACGCTTCAGTCTGTTGCCACCTGCCAAATTTTAAATCTATGCTTGAAAAAACAACGCCTTCAGCTCAAAATTTGACTCAAAATGCTGCTAAAGACCCCCTTGAAAAACCAATTTTTATAGCTGATTCGCTTGATTCGCTTGACGAGTCGCTTGCTCAAGAAGGCCACGGTTTGTTAGCCCTATTATTGGTCGGCGCGTTGGCTGGCGCTGCAGTTGGTTTAGTTGGGGGTGGTTTTCATTGGATGTTAATTCACGGTGGTAACGCGTTTGCTAGCCTTATGGCTGATTGGCGCCAAAACGGTCTGTTTGGCATGCCCGGCTGGATCGGTGCCATCGTGATAGCAGCGGTTAGTGTCGGTTTAGCACGTTGGTTGATTCGTTTTGCACCAACGGCTGCCGGTAGTGGGGTTCAACACGTTGAAGCGGTTATGCACGGTGAAGTACCACCCGCCCCCCTTAAAGTTTTACCTATTAAATTTATTGGGGGCTTACTTTCTATGATACCGGGTATGGCACTCGGTCGAGAAGGCCCTACCATTCAAATGGCTGCCGTAATTGGTACGCAATGTGGCAAATTATTTGGCTTGAGCCGTGATGACAAAGTCTTACTTTATACCGCGGTGGCTGGCTCTGGGTTATCGGTGGCATTTAACGCGCCCTTAGCGGGTGCTGCGTTTGTAATTGAAGAAGTTGCTCGGCGCGTTACCCTTCGGCGTGCATTAGTTACATTGGTTGCAGTAGCAACCGCCATTGCAGTCTATCGCGCCTATTTTGGCAATGTCGTTGATTTTAAAGTTGGTGATTTTTTACCTTCTGACATGCCCACCATGATTCTGTATGCATTCTTTGGCTGCTGGATGGGTGCCGTAGGTGTGCTGTACAACCGCTCAGTATTGCTTGGCCTAAACCTTTTTAACAATATTGCACCGCGCATGGCACCTGAATTTAAAGCCGCTTGCATTGGGGGGCTTGTGGGTGCGTTAGGCTATTACGAGCCCCTTTGGGTGGGTGGTGGCGAACTTCAAGCGCAGACAATTTTACTTGGCCAACTTAGTATCGCAACATTGGTCGTTTTAGGCCTTGTTCGTTGGAGCTTAGGGCCTCTTTCATATTCGGCTGGCACGCCAGGCGGTATATTCGCCCCATTATTACTAATGGGGGCAACAATAGGTGCCTTGTTTGCAACAGGCGTCAACTTCATAGTGCCTATTGATTATGCTGTCAACACAACCGCTTTTGCTTTAGTAGGTATGGCTGCGCTTTTTACATCGGTGGTGCGCGCCCCATTGACAGGGGTTTTGTTAATCGTAGAAATGAGCGGTAATGTTTCACTTATACCGCCCTTACTTATTGGAAGCGTTGCCTCAGCATTAGTGGCTACATTAATGGGTGGTCAACCTATATACGACTCTTTACGAGCAAGAATGTACATTAAAACAAAACCCTAAACCAAACCTATGGTCTAATTCTTGCTCTAGTTAGGAATCACCATGCACCCAACCCGAGTAATTGTGATCGGTTACTTGATCATGATCACAATCGGAACCTTCGCACTCACGTTACCCCTGGCTTCAGCCAGCGGTATAAGCGAATCTTTTTTGACTGCATTATTCACCACTGTTTCGGCCGTTTGTGTCACGGGCTTAACCCTTGTTGACACGGGCACGTACTGGACCACTTTCGGTCAATGGACCATTTTGGCGCTGATACAGATCGGTGGTTTTGGCATCATGACAGCCTCAACCCTATTGGGTTTAATGATTAACCGTTCGCTTAGCCTTAAAACCCGAATGGTCGCACAAACTGAGACCCATACGACTGGTGCAGGTGACCTAAAAAGCGTTGTTAAACTAGTACTTTTTATCACCATTGCCATTGAGTTAATCATAACTGTGGCGCTTTTCCTTTCGTTTTGGTTAACGTGGGAACAAACACCTCGTGTCGCCCTATGGAATGGTTTTTTTCATTCTATTTCAGCTTTTAATAATGCTGGTTTTAGCCTGTTTGAAAACAACTTAATGTTATTTTCAAGTGATCTAGGCGTGTTGCTACCCATCATGATCGGTGTTGTGATCGGTGGTATTGGTTTTCCCGTATTGTTTGATTTAAAACGCAGTCGTTGGCCACGCGCTCAATTGTCTTTACACAGTAAGCTGACCCTTTGGGGTACTGCTATTTTACTGATTTCTGGAAGCCTTTTATTTTTACTCTTTGAGTGGAATAACCCGGCTACTTTTGGCGCAATGTCTATTCCTGACAAAATATTATCAGCCGTTTTTGCGTCAGTGTCGACACGCACCGCTGGGTTTAATAGTGTTGATGTGGGCGCTTTTACCCATGAAACGTGGTCCATACATTTTTTATTAATGTTTGTGGGCGGCGGCAGTGCGGGCACAGCAGGCGGCGTAAAAGTCGGTACATTTTTTATTTTGCTGCTGTTAGTTTGGGCTGAAGTGAGAGGTCGCCCTGACACCGAACTATTTGGTCGTCGCATTGCCACTGCAGTTCAACGCGAAGCGATCACTGTGCTTGTATTGGGTAGTTCGGTGGTATCAATTGCAACAATCATTTTGCTTGCCACCACACGATTTCCAACCGATCAAATTATTTTTGAAGTGATTTCTGCATTTGGTACGGTCGGTTTATCGACGGGTATTACAGCAGACCTTCCACCCGTGGCTCAATATACGTTGATTGTGTTGATGTTTATTGGCCGAGTTGGCACAATCACCATGGCTGCAGCGTTGGCTACCAGTAGTCGTCGCATGCCTTACCGTTACCCCGAGGAGCGTCCAATTGTTGGATAAATTCTTATTTACCGAAAGATTTTCTTTTTCTTCGACTGACAGCGTACTGGTCATCGGACTGGGTCGATTTGGTACGGCTGTTGCACAATCACTGATATCGCTCGGGCACGAGGTAATGGGTATTGATACCAATGAGGAACGGGTACAAACCTGGGGGCACCATCTAACCCATGCGGTGCAAGCCGATGCGTCTAACGTACAAACTCTGCGCCAATTGGGTGCGGCTGATTTCAAGCACGCCGTAGTGGGAATCGGAGACAATTTGTCAGCCAGCTTATTAGCGGTTATGGCATTAGTTGAGCTAGGCATTCAAGACATTTGGGTAAAAGCCACCAATACTGAACATGGTCAAATCGCTGAACGCATTGGTGCCCACCACGTGGTTTACCCCGAGGCTGCCATGGGTGAGCGTGTGGCGCACTTGGTCACCGGCAAAATGATTGACTTTATTGAATTTGACGACGGCTTTGCCATTGCAAAGCTTCAATCACCCAAAGAGTGCCACAACCTGACTTTAGATGAATCGCACATTAGAGAAGTTCACGGCGTTACAGTTGTGGGTGTTAAACGGGTGAATGAAGACTTTAAATACGCCAAACCCGATACACTGGTTTTACCCGGAGACTTATTAATTGTGTCGGGTCCGACACGTAATATCGAACGGTTTGCTTCAAAATCGGTTATAAAAAAGCCTTAACTGAAAGTTTTACTCGACAACACATTTTTTAATTTCTTAAAACCGATTGACGTCTTTTTAAACGCTCAAGACTGAATGACTTGTTTTTAGCCTCTCAGAACTGAGTGACGTTTTTATTTAACCCTTAAATTTACAAGCCTGATATGAACATAACCCCTACTTTTATTGCACGCCGCATTGTTTTCATCGGTTCAGTTTTATCGGTCTCTGTCTTATTAGCAGCTTGTGCAAGTAGTGGTTCTAAAGGTGTTCCTCAAGAAAATCAGTCTGGTTTTTTAGGTTCTAATTCTGGCTCTGGCTCGGCCGAATACGCTCGTTTACAAGAAGTTGCTAGCCCAGAAGACGGCGTTAAAATTTACCGTTATAAAAACCCATCATTCAAGATATCTGATTACAAAGCCATGATGATTGACCCTGTTGTCATTTATCAAACGGCAACCACCCCTAAAGACGGCAAAGGTATTTCGGAAGAAACCATTTACCAAGTGCGTCAAGAAATTGATACCGCTGTCAAAAAAGGCGCTTCGAATCGTTTTAACGTTGTAGACAAACCCGGCCCAGGTGTTGCCCGCGTGAGCATCGCTATTACTGGTGCACAGACTTTAGGTGAAGGCTTTAAACCACGTGATTTAGTCCCTGTTTCTGCCATTTTGAACCTTGCAAGCAAAGCAACCGGAATGGACACCAAAAAACCTTTTCTAGTCGTTGAAGCCAAGTTACAAGACAGCGTAACGGGAAAAATTTTAGGTGAAAGCGTCTATACCGTTGAAGGTGAATCCTTCAGACTTGAATCAAGTTCACCTGAAGCATTTAAAGAATTAGCCATTAAATGGGTACGTACTGCTATGCAAGTTGCCGCGGGTGAGCGGGCTCGTGCGTTTTAATTACAATTTAATTTATTTAAAAGCGAAGTGTTTACCCATTTTATTCTTTGATTGTCGAAGTTTTTGCTTGTCAAAGTCTTTGCTTCTAAAAAGTCTTTACTTTTCAAAGTTTTTTCAGTCGAAGACTTTGCTTATACTAGTCATATTTCAGCAAACAAAGAGGTTTATTTATGTTGCACCCACAGTTACTATTTTTCTCACTGCGCACAGTGACTAAGGGGTTCATCGCTGCCCTTTTGTTTGCAGGCATAGCAAGCTTGGCTTCCGCACAAACCTCGGGTTTCGTTCGCGAAAAAATACTTAAAAATGTGTCGGCAGCATGTCATGAGCGTCAACTTGAAGCCAAGCCAGTCGGCGCAACCCCACAAATGATTGAAAAATATTGTGCCTGCAATGCCACGTATTTAGCTGACAACTTAACTGATGAGCAGGTTTTTAAGCTACCAGACAATACGCCACCCGGCCCACCAGCCGCGCTGCTTCAGGCAGCAAATAAGTCGTGTGCCGCAGCACTGACCAAGAGTTGAATCATTTCTTTATTTGACATCTCATTTTTAACCTTTTTACAGTATCAATAACGACTTACCTTGACCTTTTTTGTCAAGTTTGATGAAACGTGTCGTTACATTTGTTACAAAATTAACGTTATTTAATATGTCTTATGCGTATTTGTCCTATTGACAGAACAATGAGACATGGGCACGATACATAAATGCCCAACACAATGCCCATTCCTAAATATCATCAGGTCTACTTGGTGCTCAAAGAGCGCCTCGTAGAAGGCGATGTGGGCGCAAAATTACCCAGCGAAACCGCACTCATGAAGCGTTTTGATGTCGGTCGGGTAACGATTCGGCGTGCGCTAGAGTTACTCGCAAATGAAGGTTTAATCACACGGCGCGCTGGGCGCGGCACTGTTTCAACGGTCGGTCAAACCTCGCCAATTGAACTGTCAACGACTCGTCGTAAACAAATACGTAGTGGCTTACTTGAAAATTTAGTCACAGTGAGTTTAGGTACACGCATACAAGTGATTGAGCTCAGCACCATTGCCGCCCCTATGCAAGTTGCACAAGCATTGCAAATTGAGTCTGGAACACGTGTGCAAAAAGCGATTCGCGTTCGCCATACAACAAATGGCCCTTTGTCACATATAACCACTTACATACCCGCTATATGGGCTGATCAATTTGATCAAAATGCGCTTTCAAGCGAACCGATTTTAGTTTTACTTGAAAAAGTCGGTCTCAAAATTGGTCGCGCAGAACAACACATTTCAGCACGATTAGCTGACGCCACGATTGCGCCCCGTCTTGGTGTGGCTGTGGGTTCAGCTTTACTGTCGGTCCGCCGCTTGGTCTTTGATGACCAAGAGCGCCCAATGCAGTGGCTGCATGGTTTATATCGACCTGACCGCTATGACTATGAACTCAAACTTTCGCGCGTGGGTGATGTTGATGCACGGGTTTGGGTTAGTAACGAAATTACTGCACGCTTTGATTGATTTACCGCTTTTGTCAGTTTTTTTTTCCACGTAATAAATTTTAATAAACCAAAGAGACATTTTTAACCGGAGAATTTCATGACTTCACGTCGTCAATTTGTAACGCAAACTGCCGCTGCGGCAACCCTATTGGCTTTTCCCATGGTGGGGCGATCACAACCGGCACCCGTCAAAATCGGGGTCATTCACCCTGTTACAGGGGCTTTGGCCTATTCAGGTCAGCAGTGTCGGGCAGGCGCTCTTCTCGCGATCGAAGAAATTAATAAAGCAGGCGGTATTAAATCTTTAGGTGGTGCATTAATTGAGCCCTTACTCGCCGATGCGCAATCGCAACCTGCAGTAGGCGCAGCAGAAATAGAGAGACTAAACGAAGCAGGTGTGTGTTCAGTGGTGGGTGCTTTTGCATCAGCTATTTGTTTAGCGACTACGCAAGCCGCTGCTAAATATAATTTACCCCACGTTGTTGATGTGGGCGTGGCTGATCAAATTGTTCAGCGTGGGTTAACCAATACGTTTCGTTTTGGGCCAGGCTACACAAGCGTTGCTGAATTAGCCGTCACCAATTTGGCTGAACTTAACAAATCAGCAGGTAGCCCGGCCAAAACGGTCATGATTATTCACGAAGAGTCGTTGTTCGGTTCAGGAACCGCAAACTTATTACAAAAATCATTGCCGCAAGTTGGGTTTGAAGTGGTTGATGTCATTAAACATGCCAACCCAACACGTGACTTTAACAATATTGTGTTGCGCATGAAATCACTGAACCCCGACATTGTGATTCCAGCCAATTACTACAATGAATATGCCTTGTTAGTGCGCACCATGCAACAACAAAAAGTCACGCCAAAGGCCATTTATTCAGTTTTAGGTGGTGCCGCTTCAAGCTACAAGTTTATTAAAGAATTTCCTGACGCATCAAATGGCATTATTGATTGCAACCACTGGTTCAACCCAAAAGACCCCCGTTCACAAGACTTGAAAAAGCGCGCAGAGGCAATGGGCCTGTTCTTTAGTTATGAATTGTTTATGACTTATACCGCCATGACATTGTTAGCTGACTCAATTAATCGCGCCAATTCTGTTGATCGCGAAGCGATTCGGCAAGCACTGTTGTCAAGCACGTTTTCAAGTCACATCATGCCTTATGGACCGACACAATTTATTGATGGTCAAAACATTGGTGGTCGCCCATTGATGACGCAAGTGTTAAATGGCGATATTAAAGTGATCTTACCCGTTGAATATCGTGAAGCCCAACCACGCTTTCCGATAAAAGCTTAATTAAAACGGTATAAAAGTGATGCAGGGTTAAGTTTATAGATCTTGCATCACTTTGATTCATTTTGTAGCAAGGCTTGTCATGTTTGATTTTTCTATTTTGCTCGCCTCAGTTTTAAATGGCCTGACTTCTGGTGCGGTGTACGCATTAGTTGCACTCGGTTTGACTTTAATTTATGGCGTATTACATATTATTAATTTTGCCCATGGTGCTGCGTTAATGGTGGCTATGTATGGGGTTTATGAGCTTTATAACAAGCTTGGCATCGACCCCTATATTGCCCTGCCCTTTATGGTGGTGGGCATGTTTCTGTTTGGATACGCTTTGCAGCGTGTCATCATTAATCGTGCGAGCCACGGCAAAGACGAAAATATTTTGCTTGTCACATTAGGTTTAGCGATCGTTCTAGAAAACTTAGCCCTGCTATTTTTTAAGTCAGACACTCGCACCATTGATACTGCCTATTCGCTCACAACCATTGCTATTGGACCCGCTTTTATCGCGCTCCCAAAACTCATTGCATTTGCAGGCGCTTTAGCAGCTTCGGCTATTTTAGTGTTGCTTGTTTCAGGTACCGACTTAGGCCGCGCAATTCGTGCCGTGTCAAAAGAAAAGCAAGGCGCCAAACTGATGGGTATTCACGTTGAACACATCTATGCCATGAGCTTCGGTATTGGACTAGCGTGCCTAGGTGCTGCAGCCTGTTTCTTATTACCCACTTATTACGTCAACCCACAGGTAGGTAGCGGTTTTGTACTAATCGCTTTCACGATTGTTGTGTTGGGCGGTATGGGCAGCTTTTTAGGGGCACTGATTGGTGGTTTATTGATTGGGGTGGTTGAATCACTGGGTGGGCTCTACCTGGGTGAATCATTAGGTCAAATTGGTATTTTCATTATTTTTATTGTTGTTCTTCTGTTTAGGCCACAAGGTTTGTTTGGAGCGCGCGCATGAAATCGCTATTAGGTATTGCTGCGCTCGCCATGGGTGTGGGTCTATTTCCCTTATTTGTTGAATCAGGCGTCTGGATCAATTTCTTGATGATGACGCTTTATGCAGCCCTGCTTGCCCAAGCGTGGAATATTTTGGGTGGTTTTGGTGGTCAATTTTCATTTGGTCACGCTCTATTTTTTGGTTTTGGTGCTTACGTTCAAGCGATTGCGCAACTGCAATGGGGCTTCAACCCCTGGGTCGCTTTGGCTATGGCTGGTTTGGTGAGTGCTACGGTAGGTTTAGGCGTGGGCGCATTAACTTTTCGCTATGGCCTCAAAGGCTCATACTTTGCGTTAGTCACGCTGGCTTTCGCTGAGGTGTTTCGCATTATTGCGGTGTCAGTGCCTTTTACAGGCGCAGGTGTAGGGTTGATGATTCCTTTAAAAGAATCAGTTGGAAACTTACAGTTTGAAAGTCGCGTTGGTTTTTTATACGTCATTTTAGGCCTATTAATTGCGGCAATGCTCGTCACTTGGTGGCTTCAAAATAGTAAATTTGGCGCCTATTTACAAGCTGTGCGCGATAACGAAAATGCAGCCCAAGCCATTGGGGTTAACCCCTTTCTAATTAAGCTCGGTGCCATTGCGTTGTCGGCTGCTTTTATGGGTTGGGCTGGGGCGTTTTATTTACAAGTATTTCAATACATAGACCCCTCTATTGCGTTCGGGCCACACACATCGGTGGAAGCTTTAGTGGCTGCTATCGTAGGGGGGCTTGGTTCGCTTTGGGGGCCCTTGTTAGGTGCACTAGCACTCCATCTTTTATCTGATTTAACGAGAAATTTATTTGGCTCTTTGCCCGGTATAAATATGGTGATTTACGGTTCAATGTTGATTGTGATTGTCATGTTCCTGCCACGTGGCATTGCGGGCATCGGTCAATCTGTAACACGTTTATGGCGGGGTAAACGTGATTGATAACATCTTATCTGTGTCGGGCATTTCAATATCATTTGGTGGCTTAAAAGCGGTCAATAACGTGTCGCTTGACGTACCCCAAGGCTCGTTGACCGCTTTGATCGGGCCTAATGGTGCGGGCAAAACCACTTTATTTGCACTGATGTCGGGGTTTTTAAAACCCAATCAAGGTACCGTCACGTATTGTGGTCAAGATATTACAGGCCAAGCGCCACATATCAACGCTGTAGCAGGCATGACACGCACCTTTCAAATTGTGCAACCATTCGCTGCACAAACGGTACTTGAAAATATTGCAGTCGGGGCACACTTACACTACCCCAACCGGCATACTGCATTGAGTTTTGCACGTGATATTGCCCTGCAAGTCGGGCTTGACTCTCAAATTACAAAACCGGCTGCAGACTTAACTGTGGCGGGTCGCAAAAGATTAGAGCTGGCTCGCGCACTGGCTGCCAAGCCCAAACTTCTTTTGCTTGATGAAGTCTTGGCCGGTTTAAACCCGCAAGAAATTTCTGAAATGATTCCGGTCATACGTAACGTCACTCAGCAAGGTGTCACGGTACTGATGATTGAGCATGTCATGCAAGCCGTGATGAATTTGGCCGAGCATATTTGGGTATTAGCGCAAGGCGAACTGATCGCTCAAGGCAACCCAAGCGACATTACACAAAACCTAAAAGTCATTGAGGCCTACCTTGGGACCGGTGCTACGGCTCGACTCAACGAACCACGACGTAACAACCCAAGTACGACAAGCGTTGTAACCAATACCTCATCAACGCTGAGCAACTCTGCCTCTACGCTTCAAGCCAACCCATTACTTGAAGTGTCAGGCTTACGAGGCGGTTATGGTCGCACAGAAGTTTTAAGAGGTATTGACTTAATCGTCAATAAAGGTGAGACCGTTGCGCTGTTGGGTAGTAACGGCGCGGGTAAAACAACCTTTAACCAAATGATTTGCGGGCTTGTTCCGACGCAAGCGGGTCGCGTAAAGTTTGACGATATTGACATCACTGGCGCGCATTACACAAACATCGTGCCACATGGTTTGATTCAGGTGCCAGAGGGTCGCAAAATATTTCCTAACCTCACTGTGCTTGAAAACCTTGAATTAGGTTCTTTTTCTCGTGCTCGCGCCCGTCGTAGCGAAAATATTGAGTACGTCTTTGAAACGTTTCCACGTTTACGCGAGCGAACCAAACAGTTGGCTGGCACCATGAGTGGCGGTGAACAGCAAATGTTGGCAATTGGCAGGGGCCTCATGGCTGAACCCATCTTATTAATTTTAGATGAACCCTCTTTAGGTTTGTCGCCACGCCTAGTCGAAGAAATGTTTGGATTGATTCGTAAGTTACGCGAAACAGGGCTTTCAATTTTATTAGTGGAACAAAATGTAGCCCAATCGCTTGATACGGCTGACCGCGTTTATGTGATGGAAAATGGCGCCCTTAAATTTAGCGGTTTGCCATCAGACTTAATGGGTTCTGACGAGCTACGGCGCGCGTATCTAGGTCTATAAAATATGATGCCCCATTCTGTTTTGAACCCATTTGATAAAAGTACTCAGGTAAATCCTTCTGAATCTCTTGCTCAACCACTTGATCAGACACTTGCTCAAAAACTGATTGCACAAGCTGCAAAAATTCAGTTTGCTTCAGTGGGTGAAATCGTTATATGTGATGTTGATTTGGCGATGTTTCATGACTCTTCAGGCCCCCGTCGTTTAAAGCCAATGCTTGAATCGCTGGGTGCTCATATTTGGAACAAAGATCGCGTTGTGTTGGTGATGGACCACTTTGTGCCTGAAGCTGATGATGATGCGCGCAAGATTGTTCGCATAGCACGTGAATGGGCACACGAACAACAACTGCCTAACGTTTATGACAGTCAAGGTATTTGCCATGTTGTGGTGCCGCAGCACGGCCATATTTTGCCTGGCATGTTGTGTGTGGGTGGCGACTCGCATTCACCCACAGGTGGGGCTTTTGGTGCTTATATGTTTGGTATCGGTAGCACTGAAATGCTGGGCGTCATGGTTACTGGCCAAATTTGGCTTAAGGTACCAGAAACCATTCGCATGCATTGGCAAGGCGCGCTTGCATCTGGCGTGTGTGCGAAAGACATGATGTTGGCCATGATTGGTCGCTTTGGCATGAACGGCGGACGCTATCAAGCGATTGAGTATACGGGTTCAACCATTGCAGGTTTAGGTATGGCTGAACGTATGACGCTGTCAAACATGAGTGCTGAACTCGGCTCGCAAGTGGGTTTAATTGCGCCAGACACCACGACCCTTAATTGGCTGCAAGACCGTTTAAAACAAAGGGCTGCAAAGAACCCCAAAGATACGCTAGTGCAGGCTTCAATTGAACAGTTGGCGCAGGTTGATCTAGCGCACTGGCAAACTGATGCACAGGCGCTTTATACGCAACATACATTTGATGCAACCACCCTCGCCCCCATGGTTGCTGCACCCCATAGCCCTGCCAATAGCCAAGCCGTAACCGAGTATGGTCGAACACCCATTGATATTGCCTACATTGGGGCTTGCACAGGTGCCAAGCTTGAAGATCTGGTTGCAGCGGCCAGCATATTAAAAGGCCATCATGTTCCCCGTCACGTCAAACTTATGGTTGCGCCTGCTAGCGTGAGTGACATGCAAAAAGCCAAAGACCTAGGCGTAGCAGATATCTTAAAAAACGCTGGGGCTGAGTTTTTACCCAGTGCCTGTGGTGCATGTGCCGGTTATGGCCACACCATACCGGGTGATGCACGCGTTATTTCGACCACGGCACGTAATTTTAAAGGTCGCATGGGCTCCCCTGATTCGCAGGTTTATTTAGCGTCGCCTTTTACAGTAGCGGCTTCGGCTTTGACGGGCTTTATTTCAGACCCGCGCGAGGTCATGGCATGAACAGCCCAACAGATCGCAACCCAATTCATTTTTTAGACATTACTATTTCTCATCACGTTTGGACTTTAGGTGCCGATATTGACACTGACGCTTTAGCACCTGGGCATGCCATGAAGTTTGGTATGGACGTCATTGCACGCCATTGTCTTGAATCGGTCATACCCCAATTTTCCACAGACGTGAAAGCTGGCGATGTGATAATTGCAGGCCCAAATTTTGGTATTGGTTCATCGCGCGAACAAGCTGCAGCCGTATTAGTTTTGCATGGCATATCAGCGGTGATCTCACCCAGTTACAACGGCCTTTTTTTTAGAAATGCCTTTAACGTTGGCTTATTGCTGTTGACTTGCCCCAATATTGTTAAACAAGCTCACCAGACAGTTCGCTTAAATATTGATGACGCAGAAAAACCCCTCATCATGACAGAACACGAAGAAACATTAACCTGCGAACCCATACCTGAATTTTTATTAAATCGCGTCAAACACGGCGGCTTATTAAACGAATTAAGACATCAATTATCTCGGAATCAACATGAACAAAACCACGCTTGACCTCGTCACCCTCGCGGTACTGAAAGGTCGGCTAGAGCAAATCGCTGATGAAATGGACGCCACCCTTTACCGCAGCGCGTTCAACCCCATTATTGCTGAAGCGCACGATGCGTGCCATGGTATTTACGATGCCAAAACAGGCGACACCATGATTCAAGGTAAATCAGGCCTACCAGTTTTTGTCGGTGCCATGGCTTTTGCCGTGCGCGCAGCGATTAAGGTTGCCCAAGCACAAGGTGGCATGAAAGAAGATGATGTTTGGTTATTTAACGACCCCTACGAAGGTGGCACACACGCCAACGACTTTAAATTAGTTAAACCGATATTTCGTGACAATCAATTATTTTGTTTTTTAGCCTCGGCAGCCCATTGGCATGATGTGGGTGGCGCCGTACCTGGCAATTACAACCCATCAGCAACTGAATGCTGGCAAGAGGCCGTTCAAATTCCGCCTGTACGCATCATGTCTGACCATGTAATGAATGCTGATGTATTGGCCATATTGATAGCTAACACGCGTTTACCTGACAGTTTGTGGGGTGACTTAAATGGCCAGCTTGCAGCGTTGGAACTGGGCAACAACCGCTTAAATGCACTACTTGATCAATACGGTCAGCCTATTATTTTAGAAGCCATGCAAGCGCTTCGTTCCAGTGCAAAGCATTTAATGCGCTCACAAATACGTTCTTTACCTGATGGAAAATATCACTTTGAAGACACGCTTGATAACGATGGTGTCATCGACGCTCCGTTAACGATCAGTTTAGACATGACGGTTAAAGGTGAACATCTAACGCTTGATTTTTCCAACACATCTCCCGCATGTGCGGGGCCCGTTAATATTTCACGCGCTACCGCTGTGGCAGCTTGTTACGTTGCGTTAAAACACGTTTTTCCTGATGTGCCGGCTAATGCAGGCGTGCTTGATGCGGTTGAAATGGTGATGCCAGAGGGCTTACTCATTACCGCGCAACGGCCCCGCCCAGTGGGGGGGTATACCGAAACCATCTTACGCATGATTGATGTCATCTTCAGTGCAGTTGCCTTAGCTGATTCCAAGCGAGGTGTGGCGCAAGCCTACGGTACGATTAATGCTTTATCTATAGCGGGTCATCGAAGCGATACCTCACGTGCCGGCCAACGTTGGGTTATGTTTAGTTTTTTTGGTGGCGGGCATGGTGGCCATGCGACGGGCGATGGTCTGAACCACGGTAATGCACCGATCTCAACTGCGACTATTCCACCTCTTGAAATTTTAGAGGCGGCCTACCCCGTCAAATTTACCCAATGGTCGCTCAGGCCTAACTCGGGTGGCGATGGACAGTTTCGCGGCGGTTTAGGTGCCATTTATGAAATTGAGTTATTGGAAAACTCAGCACAAGCGTTTATCTTTGGTGAACGCGCACGCGCAGCACCCAAAGGCATTGCGGGCGGCCATGAAGGGGCATTAAACCGGTTTACGTATCACACCCAAGGGGCATGGCATACCCCACCTATGGGTTCAAAAATGTTGGGTATTCAACTTGTACAAGGTGACAAAGTAAGGCTTGAAACGCCTGGCGGTGGGGGTTATGGTGCGCCAGTAGAACGCA
>Ga0209702_10002674_pt1 | contig 30242 bp, 26 predicted proteins | sample FRY01_FD_187210 | JGI IMG/M metagenome (GOLD analysis project Ga0209702, IMG submission 187210) | Freshwater microbial communities from Lake Fryxell liftoff mats and glacier meltwater in Antarctica - FRY-01 (SPAdes) (version 2) | ecosystem: Environmental > Aquatic > Freshwater > Ice > Glacier... | reverse complement strand
TATGCAATATAAAAATCGACGCCGATGACCTTTTGAAATTGCAGGAAAACTTGGTGATGTCTCATGCTTGTGGAACTGGCGATATCGTTCCAGAGCCAATTTGCAGATTGATGCTTTTACTGAAAATCCAGTCCTTATCATTAGGCTTTTCAGCTGTAAGCGAAGGACTTGTTCAGCGCCTTGTTGATTTTTACAATGCGCACGTTACGCCTGTCATATATCAACAAGGTTCTTTGGGTGCCTCTGGCGATTTAGCTCCTTTGGCGCACATGAGTTTGCCTCTTATTGGAATGGGCGATGTGTATGTCAATGGAATCAAGCGAAGCGCTGCCGAAACACTTGAGAAATTTGGTTGGGAACCTCTTAAACTTCAATCGAAAGAAGGATTGGCGCTGCTCAACGGAACGCAATTTATGAATGCTTATGGTGTGATGTTGAGCTTCGAGTCTCGACGTTTAATATACTGGTCATCTGCAATCTCAGCAATTTCGGTTGATGGATTTAACGGTCGTACTGAACCTTTCGCTGCGCAACTACACTCGATTCGCCACCACAAAGGTCAACAAACTGTCGCAAAATGGATGCGTAATTGGCTCATTGACAGTGAAATGATCAATTCAACGGACAAAGAAGTTCAAGATCCGTATTCGCTTCGTTGTATTCCGCAAGTTTTAGGTGCTTCGCTCGATGTTTTAAGCCATGTAGAAAGCATTTTCACCAACGAAATGAACGCTGTTACAGATAATCCAACGATTTTCCCTGACGAAGATTTGATACTTTCTGGCGGGAATTTTCATGGTCAGCCTTTAGCCATGGCGCTGGACTATTTATGCCTTGCTCTTCATGAAGTTGGAAGCATTTCTGAAAGAAGAACCTACCAATTAATTAGTGGCAAACGTGGCTTACCTCCATTTTTAGTGGTAAAGCCAGGATTAAACTCTGGATTAATGATTCCTCAATATACAGCTGCTTCTATTGTTAGTCAAAATAAGCATTTATGTTTCCCTGCATCAGCAGATACGATTGATTCGTCCAATGGTCAGGAAGATCACGTAAGTATGGGCGCGAACGCTGCAACCAAAGCTTGGCGAGTAAAGGAAAATCTCGAAACCATCTTAGCTATTGAGTTGATGAATGCAGCTCAAGCAATCGAATTCCGTCGGCCTACAAAAACCTCAACCTCGCTTGAAAATCTGCTGAATGAATACCGTAAAGTGGTCCCTTTTATCGATAACGACAGGTATTTAAGTCCTGATATTGAAAAAACAAGGCAATTTCTAAGAAGTTATTCTCTTCCTTCAGGAGAGTAACGCAATTGATACAAACGCTCCTTAGCTTGTTCATCTTCAGGCATTTGTTGCAACCAATTTTCCATCACAACAATGGCTGAATCTTTATGTCCCATTGTTTCATAGGTAATTGAAAGATTAGTGTAGGCCAAATTCTCGTAAGGATAATCTTGAACGATAGTTTTTAGCTTCACAACAGCATCTATATAATTGCCTAAGTCATAATCCTGCATGGCTGCATTCATATCTTCTTTAAGTTTTTCGTGCTGATACCAGTTCCAACCTAAACCCAGAGAAACCATGAATATCAGAAAGAGCACTGATAATAAAGCGGGCTTAAAAAGTGATTCGACAGAACCCTCATCGTTATCTAAAAACCTTCTGTAGAAAGGATATTGCCAAGCCGCAAGTCCGATGGCGCTTCCCATGTGAATGATTGCAAGAAACGTATCCCAAGATTCGGGTAAATACAACCAAGCCCATAGCAAAGCAATAAAGAAAAGGCTTCCTACAATTAGAAATGGTTTTTTGAAATTAGGTTTTCCAAGCTTTTCAAAATTGATCGCAAAAAGAATCACTCCAGGTAATACCAAGCAGAAATAGGTAATTATTCCTATATATAGTGGATTCCAAATGCGTTTCATGGTATTCAAGTCAATAAAAAATGAAGCCTGAGGGAATAATCCCAGCTTCGAAACTCGAAATTAATACTCCTTCGGCAGAATAGCGAAACACATCTCCATTTTGAACAAAATCTTTCGCATCGCTCACCCAAATATGATTTTGAGGATCAACACCCAAACCATAAAAAAGCTTGTTTCCTTGCGGGATAAAAGCTGAAGACGGAGCAGCTGTATCGTTCTGATTAAGCTTTCTAACACCATTCATCAAATAGTAGAGAACACTTCCATCTGCTGATTTATGCAACCTTGTTGGATGCTCGGTTGAAGTAAACGTAAATGATTGAATCACCGATTGAGATTCCAGGTCGATGCACCATAAACTACCCGCAGTTTCTGAAGGAAAAACTCTCCCTTCACATAGAACCCAAAGGTGATTATTTCCATCGATAATAATGCTTTTCGGAGAATCTCCAACATGAATTGAATCTACAATAGCATCAGTGTTTGTATCAACCCGCACCAGTGAATTACCCGTAACATTGCAAACCCAAACAGATTGGTCTGGTGCTACTACCATTTGCTCGGACCATCCCGGAAAGGTAATAAAACCAGTATGCTGGGACTTTCCGTTTACTATGTAAATCTTATTGTCATACAAATCGCTGATGTACAACTTATCATTGTTAATTGGCAAAACATACCGTGGCGAATGCAGTCCTGTTATTGGCTCAACGGCTTTTTCTAAGGGCGATTTCATACGTTCAACCTTTTGTGAGTTGTTCACCACCAAATAGGTAATTCCGCCAGTTTGAGTTCCAGAATTCAAAACATCACCAAGAGGTCTTCCATTGATATTGGCAAATACATCTTGATTTGTAGCATGCTTTACATAGTTAATCCATGTAGTTGAAGCATTTCCCCATTGAAAATTTCCTTCATTAAGAACAAGCACATTTTCACCTGTAATCATTGGTGAAACAGGTTCAAACAATTTGGGATCTTTTTTACAAGAACTTAACAAAATAGCCACACTCAAGACAAATCCAATCAGCCTCATCTTATTATATTGATCACTTTATTCAACATAACATTATCAATCTGCGCATTTAAAACATACATCCCCGGTGGTAAATTATTCAATGATAAGTCGATTTCTTGTTGATTATGGGAATGAAATTCCTGACTTAAAACTTCTCTTCCATCCAAAGTAAACATCCGAATTTCCGCTTTAAAAATAACTTTATTTCCTTGTCGTATTCTTAAAAATTCACTTGCAGGTTGAGGGTAAATAGTAAATGTACTTTCGGCTTGAGTTTCAACGCTCGATGGGCCTTGATGATGAATAACACCAACAGCATCTAAATCGAAACCAGAGCTTGCAAATGGAGTTGGAAAAGGATCAACAACCTTTCTACCTGCCGCATCGCGCGAGCAAAACGTTGGATTAATTGTACCAATAACATCAACAACTCTAACATGAGTGACCGCATTTACATCTAATTCTGAAATGCTTGTCAATTCTTGTAAATCGAAAGGAACACCATAGAACAAGGCGTATTTTCCTGCGAGATTGTTCAGGTTTTTAGCATCAAGCAAACCAAATGAGCCTAACTCTTCACTTGTATCTGTGTATGACGAAGCATCAAATCTGAAGAAGTTAATCCCGTCTGAACTCACCTCAACAAAAGCCAATTCCAAAAACAACCCATCAAAACTATTCTCAAATACTGCAAAATCATAACCTTCGCCGTTTCTTATTGGGTATGGAAACTGGAGTGTCGCAGTTCCACCATCGCCTATACTTACGGTCGGATTTTCGCCTGCTTTGCCTAAAGCATTAACAAATGTTCCTGCACTGGCATAACCCGAAGTATCCACTCCAATTTCTTGAGGCCCTTGCCAAACAGCAGCAGCACTTGCCCAAGCAATAAAAACAGAGCTATCTTTATGTATTGCCGATGTGCCAGAAACTCCTGCTGCCGGATGAAATTGCGCCCAACAAAAACTCACATTGAAGAGTATTAATAAACTAAAAAGGGCTTTAAACATTCTTAATTTAATTATTGAAGAATTAGTTTTGATGTACTTGAAAGGTTTCCTTGGCTTAGCTTAATAAAATAACAACCCTTGGCTAATTGAGCAGTTGACAGGCTCAGCTGCATGTTGAAATTTCCAGTTAACACAAGTTTTCCATCCATCGAAAAAAGATCAAAGTGAGTTTCCGTATTTCCCGAAACTCTCAAATTAAGCATTCCATGACTTGGATTTGGAAAAATCTGAGCGTATAATTCTGGCTGCTTTCCATTTGTTACAATTTCGTTGTAAGCAATTCTATCTGCGCAGAAATAAGTTGGTGTATTTATTCCAAAATTACCTTCGTCTGAAGAACTAAAGAAATACGTTACACTATCTACAATTCCCATTGCACTAAGGTTTGCTTGTGTCCACGACTTTAAAATATAATCGTTAGCACTTATATCTGCCCTAAAATCTGCCAAATAAAATTCGATAGGAACACCTGTTAGAGCTCCTTGAAAATAACCCTGAAAAGTAACTGAAAAATAATCAGGATCATTTCCGCTTGGGCCCCCGAACTTCTTGCCTACTCCATCGCCATCGCGCATGCTGTTGTATGCAAACGTATTATTGGTCAAATACATTGAAACATCAGAAACGCCATTGTCAGCTTCAAATCTAAACCATGCGTCGCCATAAGTCACAACATAATTGGGCGACATATTGAATCCATGTCCTGCTTTAGCAGAAAAAGCATTTAAATATCCAGAAGTCACTGTGTCGGTCATATTTGAATAAGCAAATCCCCCTGCCCAATAACCACCAAATTCTGTCGACCACCAAGATGGACAATAAACTGCACCAGATGTAAAATTATCGGTAATTTGATCGGTTGCATACCAAAAGGTATCAGGCTGTAATTGAAGCTCATCAAAATTGGCAACTTGGCTTTTACCCGAGAATGCAGCCATGACGAAAATTAAAGTAAATAAGTGTTTCATATTCGGAATTTATATTTAAGATTTAAAATTAAGTGTAAGACCAGTCATCCACGACCTTAGTGGCATTGGACGCCAAACGACATTTTGATAGTTTGTATTCGTGAAATTGTTCGCCTGGATATATAAGTTAATGGATGCCTTTCGCCACTGATACTCCTTTGAAAAAGTCGCATTCCACACTTGATAGGCGGGCAAATAATCGCTATTATTTGTAGTGATATAGCGATGGCCAATTAAAATATTTGTTACCTGAAGTCTGTATCCTTTAAAATCGGCAGAAAGGCTAGAATTCGTTGTAAGTTCTGGTGTGTAAATGAGCTGCTTGCCAACAAAATCAGGATTCATTAGATTTGCTTCGACAGTCGACTTTACAAGTTGTGAATGAGTGTTCACCATAAACTTCCAGCTTTTTGAATGCGTATATTCTGCATTTAGCTTCAGTTCGGCACCTCGACTTAATACTGTGTGTATATTTTGTGGGGTCCAATAAGAATTACCTGGAGTCCAAATGATCCAGTTGTTTATATGGTTGACAAAAACACCAAGCGAGGATTCTAAGTTCCACTTCGTGGGATTGGCGACGAAGTTCAAGGATGATTCGTAACACATTCCATCTTCCGGTTTCAAGTCAGGGTTTCCCCCGGGAATCCAGAATAAATCATTTAGAGTAGGAATTCGATAGGTTCTAGCAATTTGAGATTTCAAATGAAAATTCTTTGTAAGCATTAAATCTCCAGAAATCGAAGGGGTTGGGATTACTATACTGCCATTAACAATCTCCTGTCTAAATTGAAGCAAGGTGAGAAGTCGGTTTTTAAACCAAGAGCTCTTTAGCGAAGTAAATAATGCTATACGCTCTTGCGTTTTCCACGACGCGCCGTAACCTTGAGAAATGGCTTTACTAAGGGTGTAATTGCCACCGAACTCAAACCGCTGTTTTCTTGGAGAAATATCCCATCCAAGAGTAGCTTCTGAAATAATTGATCTTGCATTATTGTCAGAATCGATATGAAACAAAGAATCAACAAAGTGAATCTGTTCTGCTAAATAACCCGATCTAATTTTTAAGTCGACGTGCTTAAACTGCTTGTTTATGCTAGCAGATATGCGAGTAACCTGGTCTTTCTGATGAGCCACAGAAACTGGTACAGATAAAATTGGCGGTATATGACGTATTGCTTGCTGATGCCAAACGGCTAAATTCAACGTTGTTTGCTTCCCCAATTGCCAAGAAACATCTTGCATTATTCCAAAACTATTTTGCTTCGAATTTAATTGTCTCTGTATTGGATGCCCAAATTCTGCCTCATTAACAAATTTGAAATTATTTAGGTTAGAAGAGTGATAGGCTCGTGTTCTAAAGCGAACTCTTCCTTTACCATACGATGCATCTAATGCTCTTTGTTGAAAACCCCAGCTACCAATATTATACTGAAGCCTCAAGCTATTTTTAGAACTGGTGTTTGAATTCAAGAAAATGGTTCCGCCAATGGCACCTGAACCCCAAGCGGCAGCTCCTGCTCCTTCCTGAATTCTAAACTCGTCGAATAAAATTCCTGGGATTAAACTTAAATCTAATTGGCCGTTCATGCTACTTTGCAGATTCAATCCATTCCAAATCAATGCGGTATGCGCCGCTCCCGTTCCTCTTAACGATGGCGACGCAAGTGAGCCCGGGCTATATTGCTTTACAAAGGCGGCTGAAGATCTACCTATTAATTCACCTAAAGAATAGGCACTTTGGTTACTTTCATTTGGACGAATCTGGATCTGGTTTAAGCCGGGATTTGAATCTGGTAAACGATTCTCGATAATTTCGGCCACCTTCAACGAAATACTATCGGCCACAGTTTTCTGGGCATCGAGAGAACTCGAAACAGAAACAAATACAAATACAACCAATAATTCTCGAAGCATCTTGTCGTTTCTCCAATTTTCAGGAGTAAATACAACGACAGGAAGGTGTATAATACACCTAATCGGTTCAAAACCGCTATCCTGATCATCGCCTTTCTTCCCGAAAGCATGAATCAATTACTTTGTGGCAGGTCTTCTGACTTTCCCTACACCTAGCGCCTTCCCATGAAAATCACAGTGGCATAATGCTAGGCTAAATGGGGTTTACAGCAGCGGGAACTGTTCCTGAATTACACAGGATTCCCTTTTAATCCCGAATGAATCAGGAACCAAAAAGCGAGCAAAGATATGAAAGAATAGTTCTGTTTAAAAAAAATGAAATTGGTCTTTTACAGACTGCTAGGCAAAATCTCCCAAAATCTTTGTGTAAACTTGCACTTCTAAACCGAATAATTGAATATGAAAAAAATTAATTTGCTGTTGATACTCTCACTTATATTGGGTTACAGCGCTATTTCGGCACAAAAAATTGTCGAAGAAGTTACTCGAAAAGGTGATGAGATTACCATTCCCTATAAGAAATATAAATTTCCCAATGGTTTAACGCTCATTGTGCATGAAGATCATTCTGATCCAATTGTGCATGTTGACGTCACCTACCATGTTGGATCTGCAAGAGAAGAGCTAGGACGTTCAGGCTTTGCTCACTTCTTTGAGCACATGATGTTTCAAGGTTCTGATAACGTTGAAGATGAAGAACACTTTTCTATTGTTACGGAATCAGGTGGAACAATGAATGGTACAACAAATAGCGACCGAACTAATTATTTCGAAACTCTTCCTAATAATCAGCTAGAAACTGCATTATGGTTAGAGTCTGATCGTATGGGATTCTTGCTTGATGCAGTTACTCAACAGAAATTCGAAATTCAACGTGCTACCGTAAAAAACGAGCGCGGTCAGAATTACGACAATCGCCCTTATGGATTAATAAATGAACGCACAAGTGAAGCACTTTACCCTTTTGGTCATGCTTATTCTTGGCCAACTATTGGTTATTTGAAAGATTTAGATGGAGTTACTGTTGAAGATTTGAAGCGTTTCTTTCTTCGCTGGTATGGACCAAACAATGCTGTAATTACAATTGCTGGAGATGTAAATTCAGATGATGTGGTGAAGCTTGTTGACAAATATTTCGGAGCAATCCCACGTGGTCCTGAGGTGAAGCCTATGGATAAAACGGCAGTTACGTTAGATGCTGACAGATACATTTCTTTGGAAGACAATATCCGTTTTCCGATGATTCAAATGACTTGGCCGTCAGTATCTTCAGGAGATCCAGATGAGCTTCCTTTGGATATGTTAGCTGAAATTATAGGAGGAGATAAGACTTCCATACTTTATCAGAATTTAATGAAAACGAATTTGGCTGTTCAAGCAAGAGCTTATAATCCTTCTGCTGAACTTGCTGGAACTTGGGTTGTAAATGTTCTTCCGTTCCCAGGAACAACATTAGCGGAAATCGAAAAAATGATTCGTGACGCTTTCATTGAATTTGAGAAGCGAGGCGTTACGGATGAAGAATTAGTGCGTTTTAAAAATTCACGCGAAGCGGATATGATTCAAAGTATAGAAAGCGTAAGTGGGAAAGCATCAAAGCTAGCGTCTTACGAGACTTTCAAAGGAAATCCTAATTACATCAAACAAGAATTTGAAGAATTAAGTGCCTTAACAAAAGAGGATGTTATTCGTGTTTACAATAAATATTTGAAAGGTAAACCTGCTGTAATTCTTAGCGTTTATCCAAAAGGACAGCCTGAAATCATTGCAACCGCTGATAATTACACAATAAAACGCTCTAATGAGAATGGAGGAGTTGAAGGAAGCGAATACAAGAATTTAGCATACAATAAGGCTAAAGATACTTTCGATCGTTCTAAGCGTCCAGCTAAAGGACCAAATCCTACTATTAAACTCCCAACATTTTGGAAAGAGAATTATGGAAATGGTTTGAAATTAATAGGTTCAGAGGATAATGATTTACCAATTGTATCCATGGTACTTTCTATCCAAGCTGGTCATGCTGTTGAATCTATTCAAAAATCAGGATTAGCCAGTATTCTGGCAGAACTAATGAATGAATCAACAGAAAAGTACACTTCCGAAGAAATTACAGCAGAACTTGAAAAACTTGGTTCTTCAATTAGCATATCCGCAGACAGGGAAGATATTTCTATCAATGTATTCTCTTTGAAAAAGAACTATGCTCGCACATTGGAATTATTAGAGGAAAAGCTTCTTCATCCAAAATTTAATGTAGAGGAATTCGAAACAGTTAAAGCTCAAACAATAGCAGGTATTGAGAATAATGCTACACGTGCTGCAACGATAGCTTCAAATGTCTTCAGTAAATTATTATACGGAGAGCACATCTTTGGAATTCCTGTAAGCGGGACGAAGGAATCTGTGGAATCGATTACAATAGAAGATGTTAAAGCTTTTTACACTAAGTTTATTTCTCCCGCAAAAGCACGCTTGGTTGTGGTGGGTGAAATTAACCAACCCGAATTGGCCTCTTCGATTGAGTTCTTAACTTCATGGAAAGGTTCTGCTGCTCCTAAGATTACTTATCCTGAAATGCCAAAGGTTGCTAAGACAAAACTTTATTTCGTTAATAAGGAAGGTGCTCCACAATCAGAAATTCGTATTGGCTATATGGCACTTCCATATGATAGCGATGGAGAATTCTATCGTGTGGGTGTGATGAACTACCCATTAGGAGGAAACTTCAACAGCCGCATTAATTTGATGTTACGTGAGAAGAAAGGTTATACGTATGGTGCAAGAACTTACTTCTCAGGAAGTACTTTCAAAGGGCCATTTGCTGCATCTGCAGGCGTAAAAGCAGAAAAAACAGATAGTTCAATGATGGATTTCTTCTCGGAAATGGCTGCATATAAAACGAATGGGGTTACAGCTGAAGAATTGGCTTTCACCAAGAGTTCACTTGGCCAGCGAGATGCATTGAAGTACGAAACTCCTTTTCAAAAGGCCATGTTTCTTCAAACAATTCTCGATTACAACCTTGATAATACCTTCATTGAGAAGCAAAATGCAGTGCTAGCATCGCTTACCAAAAATGATATTGATGGGCTAGCAAAACGCTATTTACCACTTGATAAAATGATTATCGTTATTGTTGGTGATAAGGCCAGCAACTGGGATAAGCTTGGGAAATTAGGTTACGAAATGGTTGAGTTAGACTTGGATGGTAAGCCTATCAAGTAAGGCTTAATAGGGTTCACTCAAAAACGTTTAATTCCTTTTAAATGAGTTATTTATCATGGAGACAACCATTACTATTGTATGGGTTTTGTCAATTATATGCAAAAACCCTTGCACCAAGATTAACTTCTCACATAAATTTAAAACTTTAAAAACTAGCCAGAAATACGGCGTTTGCTTCTTTACAGCCATTTCGAAGTATTAAATATGCATCGTCAATGTCTGTTCCTTGCATCCACCGCATTTCTGACTTTTTGAGTAAACCCTAAATAAATCGGTTATTAAACGGCGATCCAGAAAAGGTCGCCGTTTATTTTTTCCAAATATCTCGTTCGGCGAAATGAACCTTTTCAGGGAAAAAGTAACGAGCACTTTTCTCAAACACTGGCGTTAAGTATGACACATAAAAATTAAAAACTGGAGCTTTACCAGTTGATAATAAACCTGACTTTTTGAGTTGTTTTTGAACCTCAATCGCCACCCATTCAGCAGAGTCGACTATTTTTACTTTTGCCGGATAAAACTCTTCCACCTCCTTTTTAATCAAAGGATAATGAGTACAACCAAGAATTAAAGCATCAATATTTTGAATTGATTTCTTAGCTAGATATGAATGAATAACTGTGCGTGAAATCTTATTATTAAAAAAGCCCTCTTCGATCATCGGTGCCAAAAGAGGCGTAGCCAAAGAGGAAACCTTCACACTTGGTGAAAAACGCTTAATTCTGCGCGGATAAATTCCTGAACGTATCGTTCCCTGGGTTGCAATAACTCCAACTTTGCCTGTAGGGAATAATTTAGCGATAGCTTCAGAGGCTGGATCGATAACATTGACCACCGGAATTGCCCCATTTATATCTTTAACTACAGCTTTAAACGCATGAGCTGAAGCTGTATTACAAGCAATAACAATCATCTTGCAATCTTGCTCTTGGAGGAATTTAGCAATACCTCTGCCGTATTCTTCAATTTGCGCAGGAGATTGGTTACCATAGGGGAAATGGGCTGTATCACCAAAGTAAATTAGTGACTCACCTGGCAATAACTTGTGAATAGCTGCTGCTACAGTTAGCCCGCCTATACCTGAATCAAAAATTCCGATTGCTGAGTTATTATCCATATGCAAGAATAAAAAAAGCACCCCAATTGAGGTGCTTTAAAAAATGATATTAAAAAAAGAATCAAGGTAGATTCAATTTCTTTTTAACCAAAGAGAGCACATTGTCAGATTCTTCCCAGTATAGAACAGCTCCAACAGATGTGTCGAAAATGTACGTGTACCCATTTTCCTTAGCTACTTGTTCAATCGCTTTCTTAGCCATCTCAATAATTGGATTGATCAGATTTTGTTCGTCTTCTTCTAAGGATTGCTGAGCTTGTTGTTGAAAACTTTGAATACGATTACCAAGACTTCCTAACTCTTCTTCTTTATCCTTCTTTAAAAGAGCAGACATTACCGCTGATTCATTCGTAAACTTTTCTTGTTTCGCACGATATTCAGTCATCATCTCTTCAAGTTGCTTTTGAACTACTTTGGTAATGGAGTCCATTTTGGCGGCTGCAACTTTTCTTTCAGGCATAAGTCCTAAAAGCTCAGCGGAGTTAATGTGGCCAAATTTGCTGCCTTTTTGTGCAAAGGCATTCGATACATTTAGTGTAGTAGCCAATATGGCTAAGGCAAGTATTCGCTTCATTCGTTGTTTAGTTTATTTTTTAGTGGGTGATTTTGGGTCTTGATCAGAATCATCTGAGTTCTGACCTGGGGTATAACCCATTGCTTCAAGAACATTGTCAGAAATATCGTATTTCGGATTTGTAAATAACATGGTTAAATCGCTAGACTTATCGAATACTACAGCATAATTCTTTGTTGTAGCAATTTCTTTAATGGCATTATAAATCTTGTCTTGAACTGGCTTAATTAGGTCTTGACGACGTTTAAGTAAATCTCCACCCTTACCAAATCTTTGTTTTTGTAATTCCTTTGCTTCTTTTTCCTTGTCAATGATTTCCTCCTCGCGCTTGCGCTTCATATCATCTGTAAGAAGGATTGATTCTGCTTGGAAATCGGTATACATTTTATCAATCTCAGCAAACTTCACTTCAATTTCCTTTTGCCATTGAATAGAAATTCGATCAAGTTGTTGCTGAGCGGATTTATACTCAGGTAAATTTTCAAGAATATACTGGGTATCTAGGTAGGCAAACTTTTGAGCTGTTGTAACGGTAGCTCCAAGGAGGAGCAGCACAAAAGAAAATATTATTTTTTTCATAACCGGCTGGATTGAAGGTGCAAAAATAAACATTTATCTAAGGTTTTTATCGTCGAGGCAACAATCGTGCAAAATGGCTGATTAATTGGCATTCCAAAGACTTAAACTTAGTAAACAAAACCTCTTAATTAAAATTCTGACCTATAATAAAGTGAAATTGCGATTTTTGCATTGATGGTCTTCCCGGAATTTCATCGAATCTATGACCATAATCTAAACCCAACAAACCAAACATAGGAAGAAAGACTCTTATACCAACTCCTGCAGATCGCTTAATGTTGAAAGGGTTGAAATCATTGAATGTATTCCAAACATTCCCTCCTTCTGCAAAGGCTAAAGCAAAAACAGTAGCCGAAGGATTTAAAGAAATCGGGAAGCGCAATTCCATGGTATATCTATTATAAATTGGAGCGTCAGTTCCTAACTGTTGTGAGATTGAGCCGTCGTCGTATCCGCGCAATCCAACAATTTCTGCTCCCAAGAATTGGGCACCAAAGGTTAATCCACTTAGACCAGTTCCTCCATATCTAAAACGTTCAAATGGAGCAAGACCTTTATTTCGATTATACAATCCAACAAAACCAAAATTTGCTCTTGTCATCAGTACCAAGGTATTCTTGTTTTTTGTTAAAGGAGTAAACCATTGCGCATCGAATTTCCATTTGTGGAACTCAACCCATTTGAATTTTTGCTGCAGAGTTACGAGTTCATCGGCAGACGCGCCTTGAAGTAATGAGTATGGCGGAGTAAACTGAAGAGACAAGCTAATATTTGAACCTGATTTAGGATAAATTGGTCCATCTATAGAGTTTCTTGATAAAACTGTCGTGAAACTCAAGTTGTTTGCATAACCATTTGTTAGGATAAATGCATTTGAATTTACCAAATCATAGTATTGGTAACTAAAGGAATTTTGAAGTGTAAAAAAGTCATCTGGCCATTTCAAGCGCTTACCATAACCTATTACAAACCCCGTATTTTTTGTGACGCTTAGATTTGGGTCGTTTTTAGGTGCTCCATTTCCAAATATTGTGTGATAAAGAGTTACCGTCAAGGAGTTTGGCTTCTTACCTCCTAGCCAAGGTTCTGTGAACGAAACGTTGTAACTTTGAAAAGCTCTGCCTGTTGATGATGCATTAATCGACAATCGTTGTCCATCTCCAGATGGCAGCGGACGCCAAGCGTCCTTCTTTAGGAAACGTTTTGCACTAAAATTATTGAAGGCTAATCCGAGGTTTCCAATTAAACGACCTGCTCCCCAACCTCCTGAAAGTTGTAACTGGTCTGAAGGCTTTTCTTCAACTTGATATTCAATATCTACAGTACCCTCTTGAGGATTAGGCATCGGATTAACGCTCATCTTTTCTGGGTCGAAATAACCTAATTGAGAGAGTTCACGTTGAGTTCTGATAATGTCGGAGCGGCGAAATAATTGCCCTGGTCTTGTTCTGATTTCACGCATAACGACGTGATCGTTGGTTTTGTCATTACCAACAATAGTTACACGGTTTATGCGGGCTTGTTTACCCTCATATATGCGCATCTCGATATCAACAGAGTCATTATCTACAAAAGTCTCGACAGGTGTAACTTGAAAGAATAAATGACCATCATTCATATATAACGAAGAAACGTCAGACTCACTTGCATTCATGAAGAGATTCTGCTCCATGCTAGCTTGATTGTATATTTCTCCTTTCTTTATTGCAAGAACATCAGACAATTGTTTCGATGTGTATTTTGTATTCCCTACCCAATTGATATTTCTGAAAAAGTATTGGTTTCCCTCGTCAATTCGGATATCAATGTTGATGCGTTTTTTATCGTATTTGTACACTGAATCTGATACGATTTGAACATCCTTATATCCCTTATCGTAGTATAGGCTTATAATTTTTTGCTTGTCTTCTTCATAATTGTCGTCCATGTATTTGGAAGTAGTGAATAGACTGTACCAAGGGTTTTCTTTCGTGTTCTTCATTTTCCGCTTCAGCTTTCTATCTGAAACGAATTCATTTCCAATGATATTAATCTTGTGAATTTTAACTCTAGGGTTCTTTTTCACCTCAATATTCATCAGTTCACCACCTCCGGGAATTGTATCAGGCTCAGAACTCACGTTAACTTCAACATTCATATAACCCTTATCAATGAAAAAGCTTGATACTGTATTTTTGGTGTTAACGATAAGGTTCTCATTTACAGGCTTTCCGCGGATAAGTTTCACCTGTTCGCGTAAATCGTCGGCCTCGTTCTTTTTAACACCAGTAAATCGGAATCTAGAAAGTCGTGCTCTTTCTTCAAGCTTTACCTCAAGAAAAATTTTGCCTGCTTCCACTCTGGTAGCATTTACAGAAATGCCTGTAAACAATCCTTGCTTCCATAAGGCTTCAATAGCGCGACTAATCTGATCGCCAGGGACTTGGATTTTATCTCCAACTTGAAGTCCGGATAAAAGTCTTAAGATATTTTGGTCTAAGGCGCTATTATCTTTGGTTCTAAAGGTAATTGCAGCAATTTCATATTCTTTTGGACTAATATAGCTGATATCGCTCAAGTCTTCACCCAAAGTAATTTGAGCATGAGATAGCATAGGAATAACAAATAAGAATGCCCCTAAAAGGATTCGTAATAAATTCAATTTCATGCGCTTAACTGTTCACTTGTTTTCCCAAAACGACGCTCTCTGCGTTGATAACTAACAATTGCGTCATAGAGGTCTTCCTTTCTGAAGTCTGGCCAAAGTTTGTCGGTGAAGTATAACTCGGCGTAAGAGATTTGCCACAGCAAAAAGTTACTAATTCGATGTTCACCTGAAGTACGAATTAATAATTCAGGGTCAGGCATTCCTTTGGTGCTAAGATGTTGAGCGATGATTTCTTCTGTGATTTTTTCTGGTTCTAAAACACCTGATTTCACTTTCACAGCAATTGCTTTCATTGCTTCTTTCAATTCCCAGCGAGCGCTATAACTAAGCGCCAAGACAAGGGTCATTCGAGTATTTCCTTCTGTTTTCTTTTTTGCTTCCAATAATTCCCTGCGACACTTTGATGGTAAAGCATCCATATCACCAATCGATTCTAGGCGAATATTATTGTCCATCAGGGTTTTTGTTTCTTTGCTGATGGTACTAACAAGAAGAGTCATTAATGCATTGATCTCATACTTTGGTCTATTCCAGTTTTCTGTAGAGAAAGCATACATAGTTAAGTGAGAGACGCCTAAATCAGCGCAAGATTCAACAGTTTCGCGAACAGCTTTAACTCCGCTTTCGTGCCCAAATGTCCTGAGTTTCCCTTGCATTTTGGCCCAACGGCCGTTTCCGTCCATAATAACGGCGATGTGACTTGGTAGGGAATCTAATCGTATTTCTTCTTTGCTAGCCATGAATTGTAATCGTTGCCTTTCTTTTTTATTGGTCGGGCAGAATCTGCAAAGATAACCGATTACTTATATGCTGCACATTCGGGTTTTGCAGGAACAATCTTGTAGGTAATTGTAAGTCCTGCAAAGGAATACCAGTCATTATTTGTGGCATTTCCTCTTTGTCTATCGGTATTGATTTTTCCGGGATTAACCAATGAACGATCAGCTAACAATGCTGTTAATTCTCCATTAGTAGCAAAAAGCACGTCAGGATCAGCATAGGTTTTACTAACATCGTCGAGATAGTCTGTAAATGTATGCCTTAGTCCCCATTCTAAACTAAACCCAAGGTTTCCGAGCAAATGAAATTTCACACCCACACCGAAAGGAAACGCTCCACTAATCAATCCATAAGGTTTTCTATCACCGTAAACAGGAGAGCCTTGTCCTTCAGTGCCAAGTGGTTGAAGAGGCACCCACTCACCTAAAAAATCGGCTTTGGGATTAAACCTAAAAATGGATAAGCCACCAAACACATAAGGAGTTGCTGGGGTATTGGGATTTCCGATTTCGTAATTGAAGAAATTAAACTCCAGCATCGCTGAAGCCTCAATTACTTGGGATCTAAAGGAAAGATTGCGCATAACCTGATTGGCAGCGCTTGATTTTTCATCGGCAGCTTGCACCGATCCGTAAATTCCATGAATATGCCAAGCAAACCTCCGACTAGGATTGTAGCGATAAACTATCCCACCCGCTAGGCGTGGCATAAAAAACTGCTTCCCCGGATTAAGATCACCCATGTAGTAAGATGCTCCTCCAAATAATCCTAATTCGGAATATTTATTAAATATTTGTGCATCGCTCTTAGTGATTCCCGCTAGAAGCGAAATCGCGAATACAAAGATTAGCTTACGCATATTGTTCTGTTTTACCTTAAATAACGTAAAACAGTTACCTGAATTTTGGAAGAACTGATTTTCCTGACTTTAAGCGATACGTCAAGGTGATAATACCAAACATGTATGCGTCTCTATCTGTTGGATCTCCACGTTGTTGTCCGGTAACAGCAGAACCCTTTATAAAGCCGTCGTTAAACGGACTAGCTCTGTTTGATAATGCCGCTGCAACTGGTCCATATTGATCTGCAATAAGCGTAGGAGAGAAATATGTCGTACTTACATCGTCGATATAATCTGTTGTTGTAATACGCATTCCATATTCAAACCCTATTGTCCAGTTTTTGTCAGAAAGGGGGAAACGGAAACCAAAACCTATTGGAAAACAAGCTTGGAAACGTCTGTAAGGTGTTCTAGAAGCAGCAATTCCTTGACCTTCAGTACCTAGGGGCTGAAGCGCCCACCAACGACCTCCTAACAATGCTTTTGGATTGTAATAGAACCCTCCAACTCCAGCAAAAAGGTATAAGTTAAAATCTACACCACTTTTGCCTCGAACTCCTTGCAGCTTATAACGACTTTTAGTTGATTTTAGCTGTACGATAGAAATTTCAACCTGAAGTGATGTTTCGAAAATTGGCGATCTGAAACTCAGGTTTCGGTTGTTACGAAATTCTTCACGAGTCAAACTATCCCTTCCTGCAACTCGTCCGTAATTAAGATTCAACTTAAAAGACAAGATTGGATTTTTTCTGTAACGAAAACCTAAATGTACAGCAGGACGCGTCATTACAATCTCTAAATCTCGTAGTCCGTTAGTACCAAATTGATCCGCTCCTCCAAGCTCTCCAAGAAAGTTAGTGAATCCAATACCGTAGGTGCTTTCACAGCGATCTAAGAACCGGCCCTTACCTTTACGTTGGGCATCTGCCTGGAGGCTAAAGCCCAAAATGATAAGTAAGAATAGAAGAAGCTTCTTCATGAAATAACAGTTTTCAGCGATTAAGGCAAATATACCAATTTTGCTATATGCACGTTGGTAAAACTTGTAATGTTCTCAGTTTCTTTTGTCAATGCCCCACATTAGCTTTTCTCTGAGCGTTTTTAAGAAGGTTTGATCTGGTTTTCGAGCCAATAAAATTCTGAAGTTGGCTTTTCTGACAATGATCATCTTTGATGCAGGGTATGAAATAGATCTTGAATCCATGGAGATCAACATATTTTTTCCTCTAACTACGGTTTCAACGCACAATTCATTAGAATCATCAATTACCAATGGCCGTACGTTCAAATTATGCGGAGCGATAGGTGTGATGACGAAGCTTTGACTTTCGGGCATTAAAATAGGTCCGCCGCAGCTTAAAGAATACCCTGTAGAGCCTGTTGGAGTCGAGATTATCAATCCATCAGCCCAATATGAGTTTAATTTCTGTCCATTCATATTGACATGAACAGTTATCATCGTTGAACTTTCTTTTTTGTGAAAAGTAATTTCATTTAGAGCAAATGGAAAATCACCAAAAGGTTCTCCTTCACCTTGCATCTCAATAAGTGATCTTTTATCGATTAAATATGTTCCACCAATTGCCATTTCAACAGCTAGGTCAACTTCTTCAGCCGAGAAACCAGTTAAAAACCCAAGACGTCCAGTGTTTAAGCCTAAGATGGGAATTGACTCATTTCGAATGAGCGTTAAAGCTTCAAGTAATGTTCCATCACCTCCTATGGTGAACATACAAGAGCATTCTAGTGCTTTAAGTTCCTCTGCAGATGTAAATTTAAGTGCTTGAAATTCTTTAGGTAAAAGCGTTTTAATTGACCTTAAAAATGGCTCAAAAATCGCAACCTTCACGTTGGCATTTTTTAAGCTCTCAAACAACTGCCTGATAACACTTTTACGATTCTCGCTAACTGATCTACCAAAAACTGCTATTACCATTATAATTGCTTATCAATGGACGAATTTAAAGCAATTTATCTTGAAAAGACTTCTGGTCGAGAATTACATATTGATGAAATTCATAAACATGTCGAAACGATTTCTAAGATCTTCCGAAAATTCACTTTGCTGGAAAGAAGCCTTTACTTCGATGTTGTAGCGCTGGAAAGAAGCGAGAATTGCCCGAATATCTTCCCTATTCACTTTGATAGTAAGCTCAACGCGCGTTGAATCTGCATGATCACTCAAATAAAGACTTAATATTTTTGCATCATTATCCTCAACAATTCTGGCGATTTGCGTAAGTGAGTAATCGTTTTGGTTTAATTCGATAACAATAATTCCTCCTGGATGCTGAACAGATGTTGTTTGAGAGAAATGTTCAACTAATGTTTTAAGTGAAATATTTCCTAAGTATTTATTTTGATCGTCTAAAACTGGAATAAGTGTTAAATGCATTTTAGCAGCCAATTTCAGGACCTCATAAATATGCTCCTTTGCATGCACAAAGGGACGTGTGAGAGAAAGTGGATGATTACCCAAAGGCTCCTCAGGTGCATTTAAATCAAGGATATCAGTATCTGAAATGAGACCTAAAAACTCGCTATGATTCACAATTGGAAGATGTGAAACACGAAACTCATCCATCCAATTCAAGGCTTTTAAACCTGAATCAGAAGTTTTGAGAGGAGGAATAGTGTCTGATATTAAATCTTCGGATAACATATATATTGATTCAATTACCTTGAAACAAAACGATTCGAACATAGTTTTGTTTCATAGATGCAACAAACGTATGCAAAAACTTATCGTTAGCCAACATGGCAAATTAGCTTTCATACTTTTGTGAAGAAATATTGAGGAATGACTAAGCTAAGTGTAAACATCAATAAGATTGCTTTAATTAGAAATGCTCGCGGAGCCAACGTGCCCGATTTGGTTCTAGCGGCAGCCAATTGTGAACGATTTGGAGCACAAGGAATTACTGTGCATCCTAGGCCTGACGAGCGGCATATAACCTATCAAGATGTTAGGGACCTGAAAACTAGTGTGCAAACCGAATTGAATGTTGAAGGATATCCGACAGAATCCTTTATGAAATTGGTGCTTGAAACGAAGCCTCATCAGGTAACATTGGTGCCTGATGCTCCTGAAGCCTTGACATCGAACGCTGGTTGGAACACAAAAATTCATCAGTCATTCTTAGGCGAAATTGTATCAGAATTAAAACTAGCAGGAATAAGAACCTCCATATTTATTGATACCGATTTGTCGATGTATGAAGCTGCTGCCAAAACCGGAACCGATAGAATTGAGCTATACACAGAAAGTTACGCCAAGCATTATTTAAAAAATCCTGCGGGAGCAGTAAAACCTTATGCAGATGCGGCGCTTCTGGCAGATTCTTTAAGCTTAGGTGTTAATGCCGGACATGATCTTGATGATGTGAACCTTAAATATTTCAAGCAAAATGTTCCGTATTTGCAAGAGGTATCGATTGGGCATGCTCTAATTTCTACTGCATTATACTTGGGTTTAGAAAACACCATTCAACGTTACTTGTTACAATTAGCATGATTCTAGCACATAGAGAATATGGTGAAAATGGTCCATTCATAGTTATTTTACATGGACTTTTTGGTCAGAATGACAACTGGACGAGTATCGCAAGAAAACTTTCCGAAACATTACATGTATTCACTTTTGATTTGAGAAATCATGGAGTATCAGGACATTCAGACATATTCACTTATGATGCGATGGCTGCTGATGTGGTTGAAACGTTGACTCATTTGGGAATTGAAAAATGTCATTTGATTGGACACAGCATGGGAGGAAAAGTTGCAATGGTTTGTGGCCAGATAGCTCCAGAGCATTTCGAAAGTTTGCTGATTGCCGATATCGGACCTAAATACTACAAGCCTCACCATCAAGAAATTATAAAAGGACTACAGCGTCTAAAATTGGATGAATTAGCAAGTCGTAGCGAGGCCGATAAAAGCTTACAAGCGGATATTCCTGATTTTGGAACAAGGCAGTTTTTGCTCAAGAATCTCAGCCGCAATGAGAACAATGGATTTGAGTGGCGTTTTAATTTGGATGTGATTGCCAATCAAATTGAAGAAGTAGGTAAAGCCATATCACCTATAAAAGTTCAAATTCCAACACTGTTTTATCGTGGTGGTAAGAGCCGATATATCTTAGATGAAGATTTCCAAGAGATAAAAAACAACTTTTCAAATGTAACTTTTGCAACTATGGACGGTGCAGGACATTGGTTACACGCGGAAAAACCAGATGAAATGATAACTACTATACTTGAATGGGTCAGTATTAATTGAATCCATATACTCCTTATTTGCTTTGAATATTTACACTAGCGTGCATTAATCGGAAAGCGAAGACCCAATTCGATTCGAGAAAACGACTTATTTTATCATTAATAGGAAAATGAAACAGGCAATCATCTAACTTAGGCAGGTATTCAAATTTCTAACAAATGGTTCCAATTGGCAAAGAGATTCAGAATCAGGTTCATTTGAAGCGAATGCAAGTGACCAAATTAGCGCTGGTTCTGAACACAAACAGAAACAATATCTACGACATCTATGAAAGAGAAAGCATAGACACGGCTTTATTGTGCAAACTATGCAAAGCGCTCGATCACAATTTCTTTTATCTCTATACAAATGCACTAAGACCCTTGCTTTCTCAACATTTAGAGCCAGTTAACCAACATACGCCTACGGAGATTTCCGAATTCATAGAAATAATAATGAAACTGCGAAAGGAAAAGCAAATTCTAGAATCATCGCTGCGCGATAAGGAGTTAATTATTGAATTGCTAAAAAACGAGAAATAAATTCGAGATTAAATCATGCCGAAAACCATTAGTTTTGCAGCATGGAAACGGTGGTTAGCGGTATTAGAAGCACGGGCAATCTTCACATTGGAAACTATTTTGGTGCAGTAAAGAATTTTATCAGAATGCAGCACGAGCATAGATGCTATTTTTTCATAGCTGACATGCATGCGCTTACAACCCATCCAAAGCCACAAGATTTTAAGCAGAGTGTTAAGAATGTGCTTGTTGAATACCTTGCCGCTGGTATAGATCCTGAAATAAGTACCATTTATATTCAGAGTGATGTGCCTCAGATTTCTGAGTTGTACTTGTTAATGAATATGTATGCTTACGTTGGAGAGTTAGAGCGTTGCACTTCGTTTAAGGATAAAATTCGAAAGCATTCTGACAATATTAATGCAGGATTATTAACTTATCCAGTCTTAATGGCTTCGGATATTATTATTCACCGTGCAACCAAAGTTCCGGTTGGGAAAGATCAGGAACAACATCTAGAGATGGCTAGAAACTTTGTAAACCGATTTAATCACCTTTACCAAGTAGACTATTTTCCCGAACCATATGCCTATAATTTTGGCGATAATTTGGTGAAAGTTCCGGGTTTAGATGGAAGCGGCAAAATGGGGAAAAGTGAAGGCGAAGGAAATGCCATTTTCCTCGCCGAGGAACCTGAAAGTATCCGCAAGAAAATTATGCGTGCGGTGAGTGATAGTGGTCCAACTAGTTCATTTCAGGAAAAGCCAGAAGCAATTCAAAATCTTTTCACATTAATGTCGCTGGTGAGTTCAGACGAGACTACCAAGTTTTATGAGAACCAATATAACGAGTGCAACATTCGTTATGGCGAAATGAAAAAGCAGCTTGCAGAAGACATGATTACCTTTACTACACCAATTAGAGAAAGAATCAAGGAAATTCATGCTGATGAGAATTTACTTAATAAAGTTATGCGTGAAGGAGGCGAAAAAGCCAGAGCAAGCGCATCAAAAACCTTACGTGAGGTTCGTGAGATTATAGGTTTCATGCATTGATATGGCCGAGACTCTCATCTTTTCAGTTCCGAAAGAGAACAGAACAATTCGATATAAGGAATTAATCCCTCAAATTTCTTCCCTTTTAGACGGAGAGCTCGATGAAATAGCCTGTTTAGCTAACGCCACTGCAGCCATTAATGAAGCGTTTTCATTTTTTTGGATTGGATTTTATAGGGTGATGGATAATGAATTGGTTTTAGGTCCATTTCAAGGCCCTATAGCATGCACTCGAATTCAAAAGAGCCGAGGTGTTTGCGGAACTGCGTGGAATCTAAATGAGACCATTTTGGTTCCTGACGTGGATTTATTTCCAGGACATATAGCTTGTTCATCAGCTTCGAAATCAGAAATTGTTATTCCCTTGCGAAATAGTAAAGGTGAGGTTATGTCAATTTTAGATGTAGACAGCGATACGTTGAATGATTTTACAGATACAGACCAACTTAACTTGGAGCTTATCTGTCTTGAACTTCAGAAACACCTTTACGATTGATTCATTTTCTACATAAACTACTTACGTATTTGCTACTTGCGACTGCTTTGGGCTGTGCGAGTAGAGTTCCGCCAGATGGTGGTGCAAAAGACGCTATTCCACCCAAAATTGTAACCACAAATCCACCTCAAAAGTCTGTCAATATTAGACCTAGTAAAGTTGAGTTTGAATTCGATGAATTCATCGAGCTGAAAGACGGAGGTAGTGGAATATTGATTTCGCCGCCTATGTTGCTTATGCCTGATATTCAATTAAAAGGAAAATCTGTGGTGTTGAAAATGAAGGAAGTTTTCGATGAAAACACTACCTACACGATTTCGATTGGTGGCGCAGTAAAAGATATCACTGAGGCGAATTTAGTTGAGCCATATTCGCTGGTGTTTTCAAGCGGGCCATTATTGGATTCATTCGTTGTAACTGGGCATGTATTAGATTCCTATTCAAATTCTCCATTGAAAGAGGTGTTAGTGATGCTTTATCTCGCGGATGTTGACTCATTACCAAAAAAACAATTGCCACGTTATTTCAGTCAAACGGACGAATCAGGTATTTTCAGAATTCAAAATGTAAAAGCTGGCTCCTATTCTGTTTTCGCGTTGAAAGATGCAAATAAGAATTATTTATACGATCAACTTGGAGAGGCGATTGGGTTTCAGGATAAAATGTTTGTTGTTGATTCTAATGTCGTTAACCTGAGTGATATTCGTGTTTCTGCAGAAAAGCCTCTGAAACAGAGATTGATTAAATCGACATTCCAGACACCATCGACTTTGACTTTAAAATATGCGCTTCCTGTAACTGATATTGTGATTGAAAATATTGAGAGTAGAAGCATCATGCCATTTTACAAAAACCCTGAATCAACTATAGATTCACTTGTTTTATATTTTCCAAGAATTGACAGTGATTCATTAAATATATACTTAAAGGTTGATGAGAACATAATCGATACGGTTCTGATAAATACCAAAAGAGCTGTTTCTAAATTTCAAGGAAAGAGAAATCAAGCAATAGCCGATACTAGCTTTAAGTTTACTTCGAATATAGACAAGGGAAAACTGCTTCCTTCGGCGCCATTGGAGTTGATGTCAAATTACCCATCAAAGCTTATAAATTTGGATAAGGTCTTTTGGATTATCGATAAAGACACGATGCCTGCTGAATTGGAACCTACCATCGCCTCTGGTTTTCAATGGAAATATGTAACATTTCCCCCTAAAAATCCTGGCAAATCAATTAAGTTCTTGGCTTTAAGTGGCGTATTTGGGGATTTCTATGGGAGGAGCTCAGATACGCTAAAGCTCGATTTTAGACAGATGGATGCTGAAGAAACTGGTAACATTGAATTACTCTTAAATGATACAATGGTTAAACCGGGCGTTGATTTAATAATAGAATTGATAGACGCAAAGAAAAAGGTGGTCAATAGCAGAAAAGTGAAGAACGGCGATTTGATTATTTACGCTGAACTTTCTCCAGGGACCTATAATATGAGAATCATTGAAGATCTAAACGGAAATGGAATTTGGGATCCGGGAATATTTTCATCGCGCCAACAGGCTGAATCAATGGTCTACTATAATGAGGCTATTGGCGTGCGAGCTGGCTGGGATTTAGCTATAGAATGGGATGTACATTCGATTATGCAAACTGGACTAGAGCAAAAAAAATAGCCCTTCGAATGAAGAGCTATTTAGAGTCTGTCTATAGAGTCTCCTGATGTTGTTGCACTAGTCCGAAAAATGCTCTTTTACAAAAGTAAACTGCGCTTTTTCGGCCTTCGCGCGTCTAATCAGAAACCTCTGTAGTTCAAACTCCTGACTGTGTGGACAGACACTATTTAGAGTCTGTCTATAGAGTCTCCTGATGTCGTTGCATTAGTCCGAAAAATGCTCTTTTACAAAAGTAAACTGCGCTTTTTAGGCCTTCGTGCGCCTAATCAGAAACCTCTATAGTTCAAACTCCTGACTCCGTGGACAGACACTATTTAGAGTCTGTCTATAGAGTCTCCTGATGTCGTTGCACTAGTCCAAAAAATGCTCATTTACAAAAGTAAACTGCGCTTTTTAGGCCTTCGTGCGCCTAATCAGAAACCTCTGTAGTTCAAACTCCTGACTCTGTGGACAATCACTATTTAGGGTCCACTTAAAAACACCTAAGGTTTTGATTATGCGAATATTATAATGTTTAATCTTTGATATACTGTTTATGTTTTGACGAAATTGCTCAAACTGCCTGCATCACAAAATATTTTTTTTATTTACTCGGATTTGGCCTAGCCAGTAACACTGCATCTGCTTCGTTAAGAGTATTTTGAAGTGCTATTTGTAGGTCATAAAATCCTATTGTTTTGCATCTGACTATTTAAGTGAACCCTAAATATTAACCCCTTCTATCGGAAAAGATTGAAATATAATAGAGCAAAGTGGCCAAAGATCCGATTGCAGCGACTACGTATGTCATTGCTGCCCAGTTTAATGCATCTTTTGCTTTTTCGTGTTCTTGTCCATGAGCCAGTTGAGTTCTATTTAACCAAGCCAATGCCCGCTTTGAGGCATCAAATTCTACAGGCAAAGTGATAAAACTAAAAATAGTTGTGAGTGCAAACATGATAATTCCGGCGATTAACAAATAAGGAAAGACGGAAATTAAGAGTACACCTGCCAATAGAATCCACTGCATAATTCCTGAAGAAAATTGCACAACAGGCACTAAAGTCGACCGCATGTTCAACCAAGCATAACTTTTTGCATGTTGCACGGCGTGCCCACATTCGTGCGCCGAAACAGCTGCAGCAGCAATGCTACGACCATTGTATACCTCAGGACTTAAGTTAACTGTTTTGTTTAGCGGATTGTAGTGGTCGCTTAAAAATCCTTCTACCGAAATCACTTTCACATCAGCAATTCCATTGTCAGCTAGCATCTTCTCCGCGATTTCTTTTCCACTAAGACCTGCCGACAAAGGAATTAACGAATATTCTTTGAATTTGCTTTTTAACCTGTAGCTCACAAACCAGGATGCTCCCATCATAAGAAGCATGATTAAAAAAATACCGTTCATTGGATTTTATTTGCTGTTAAGATAAATAATACTGATTTCGACTAACAAAAGATATTCCCAAATTTTCAATGGCAGATTATTAGGAAGTATTGACAGATATGGCTTACAGCCGATAGACAAAATGAAATATTGTCGGCGAAAATTAAGCATACAGCCATTTTGTCATTCTACTTGGTGTTTTTCGGTCATTTTGTCCTGCATTTTGAATTGGAATATCAATTGAAAAGAGCTTCGAAAAATTTATACTATGACATTCGTAAAATTTAACACTTCAAGCAGAGGACAAAACACTCCGGGTTTTTCAAAAATAATTAATGATTTGATGGAAAATGACTTTCCGACGTTTCGACCCAATACAGCTAATTTACCTGCTGTAAATATTTCAGAAACAGAATTAAGTTATCACATCGAATTATCTATTCCAGGCTTTACAAAGACTGATATTTCTATAGCAATCGATGGTGATACACTCACTATCAGCGGTGAGAAAGCAGACGAAACTGAAGAGAATCAGAAAAAATACAGTCGCAAGGAATTCTCCTTCCAGAACTTTAAACGCGACTTTACAATGCCAGATCACATTGACAATGAAAAGGTTGCAGCAAAGTTTGAAGATGGGATTTTAAGCGTAGAAATACCTAAAAAAGAAACTGTTCAGGCTACCACTAGAAAAATTCATTTAAACTAATTTAATTTTGGTTTTGGTAAGGGCAACGATCTTTGATTGTTGCCCTTTTTTGTGTGTATATTTCAGCCTATGTTACCAAAATACTTTGAACTAAATAGAGTCTGTCTATAGAGTCTCCTGATGTCGTTTTATTAGAACTAAAAATGCTCATTTACAAAAGTAAACTGCGTTTTTTTGGCCTTCGTGCGCCTAATCAGAAGCCTCTGTAGTTCAAACTCCTGACTCTATGGACAGACACTAAATAGGATGTACTCAAAAATGTTTAATTCCTTTTATATGAGTTATTTATCAAGGAGACAACCATTACTATTGCATGGGTTTTGTCAATTATTTGCAAAAATCCTCGCACCAAGATTAACTTTTCACATGAATTTAAAAAACTAGCCAGAAATACGTCGTTTGCTTCTTTACAGCCATTTCGAAGTATTAAATATACATCTTCAATGTCTGTTCCTTGCATCCACCGCGTTTCTAATTTTTTGAGTAAACCCTAAATAATAAGCATATCTGGTATTAAAATCTATGATAAAAGACACGTGGTTTCTACTTGTAAACCCATCAGCCGGAGGCGGAAAAGCACAGAATCATATACATGAAATTGAAATGCTTCTTATTGCTCGGAACATGGCATTTAAGATAGATGTAACCGCTTGTCCTGGCGATGCGACCAACATTGTTGAGAAGGCGATTTTGGATGGCTACCGAAAATTCATTGTTGCAGGAGGCGACGGAACTTTAAATGAAGTTGCCAATGGAATTTTAACTCAAAAAGTAGTATCGTCAACACAAATTACATTAGCACAATTGCCTTTAGGAACGGGAAACGACTGGCGAAGAACCTATGGAATTCCTGATAATCTTGCTGATTGTATTGATATTATCAAAGGTGGCAAAACCAACATTCAAGATGCCGGATTGATTAGGTATTCGAAAGATGGACAAATTCATAAAAAGTATTTCATCAATGTTGCAGGATGTGGATTTGATGCGCATGTAACAGCGGATGCGAACCGAAAAAAACTACGAGGCAAATCAGGAATGTTGACCTATATCGGTTCGTTGATTTCATCGATAAATACATACAAGGAACCCAAAGTTAGCGTTGAAATAGATGGCAAAAAGAATGAGTTGGACTTATTTACGCTGCTTGCAGGTATTTGCAAATACGCAGGAAATAAGATGAAATTGGTTCCACACGCTATTCCCAACGACGGCTTGCTTCAAACGATTATGGTGAGGAAAATAAGTCGTCTAAAGATTATTTTTAACATTGCTCGTTTATTCAACGGGAGTTTCACCAAACTAGTGGAAGTGGAATCAGGTTCGTGCAAGAAGATTAAGGTTGAGTCAAATTCTCCCCTATTATTGCAAGTTGATGGTGAATCGATTGGTGTGGCTCCCTTCGAAATTGAAATTCTACCTTCTTGTTTATGTGTAATTGTAGCTTAAATCATGTTTTTCGGTAGACAAGTTACTTGGTATTTACTCTTCAGTTCTGAAAAGAAGGCGATTGAATCTTTGCCGCTCGACAAAGCAATTGCTATTCAAGTTGACGGAAGAGACCTCGTGATTGCAAGACATTCTGAGGGATATTTTGTCACTGATGAGAAATGTCCGCATCAAGGACTTCCATTAAGCCGGGGTGGATTCTGTGAACATGGCAATCTTGTGTGTCCTTTTCATCGTTACTCTTGGGAAATGAAAACGGGTCGTGAAAGCCGTTGCAATGAAGCTAACATGGTCGTTTATCCTGTAAAAAAGGATGAAACAGGGTTTTATGTTGGAATTGAGAGGCGTAAGTCTTGGTTTAGCTAGCTAGGCTAGAATCCCATTTCCTTTAGTGAAGCAGTTTGCTGAACACGAATTCCTTTTTCGGTATTCATCAAAGTTGCACATTCAATACTATTATCATGTTCAAAAAACAAAACCCGCTCTTCGTCAATACAACGTTGCAAAACAAGAGGCTTTTCCTCCATTGTTAAAAGAGGTCTTGTATCATACGCCATTACCCAAGGAGTTGGTGTGTGAACCGGAGATGGCAGTAAATCGGCCATGTACATAAGCTTTTTTCCATTGCTCGAAATAACGGGAAGCATCATTGATTCGGTGTGCCCGCTAACACGTTCGACTTCAAATCCTGGAAATAATTCGTTTCCTTTTAAGAACTTCAACTGTCCAGATTCCTGAATTGGTAAGATATTCTCACTCAGAAACGAGGCTTTCTCCCTAGAATTTGGCTTTGTGGCCCATTCCCAATGATTTTCATCGCTCCAAAATGTTGCATTTTTAAAAGCAGGAACAAAATTCCCATCCGCATTGCGTTCTATTGCACCACCACAATGGTCGAAATGCAAGTGTGTTAAGAAAACATCCGTGATATCATCGCGATGAAATCCGAGCTGTTTTAAAGATCCGTCCAAAGAGTGATCGCCATGCATGAAATAGTGTGAAAAAAACCTATCATTTTGCTTGTTACCCATTCCTGTGTCAATTAATACGAGACGGTTTTCATGTTGAACAAGCATACATCGCATTGCCCAAGAACACATATTATTTTCATCCGCAGGATAACTTTTGCTCCACAATGACTTTGGAACTACGCCAAACATGGCACCACCGTCTAATTTAAAATGACCTGCATTGATAGAGAATAGTTGCATCAGGATGTATTTTGAGTTTTCTGTGATTGCAAGATACCATGAACAACACAAAAATCTGTTCACAAGTTCCTAGATATGCCCGATGAACTGGAAATGAGAGCACTAATTTTACCAGTAAATTAACTTCAATGAGAGTCCACTTTATAGCTATTGGCGGCAGTGCCATGCATAATTTAGCTTTGGCTATGCATAAGAAAGGAATGATTGTTACAGGTTCTGATGATGAAATTCTTGAGCCCTCGCGCGGAAGATTGGCAGATGCTGGAATATTGCCTGACAATGAAGGATGGTCTCCTGATAAAATCACTGCTGATCTTGATGCTGTTATTTTGGGAATGCACGCCAGAATTGACAATCCTGAACTTTTGAAAGCTCAAGAACTAGGACTTACGATTTATTCCTATCCAGGATACATTTACGAGCAGAGTAAGGAGAAAACCCGTATTGTTATTGGCGGGAGCCATGGAAAAACAAGTATTACAGCAATGACACTTCATGTGCTCGGGATTTGTGGAATCGATACTGATTATTTAGTTGGTGCGCAGTTGAAAGGTTACGATACCATGGTAAGAATAACCAAAGAGGCTACAAATATCTTACTTGAGGGTGACGAGTATTTGGCTTCTCCGTTGGAGCGTGTGCCGAAGTTTCATTTGTATCATCCACATATTGCTGTGTTGAGTGGAATTGCATGGGATCATATCAATGTATTTCCAACATTTGAGATATATGTTGAGCAATTCAAAATCTTTATTGATAAGATTGAACCCAAGGGAGTTTTGTTCTATTACGAAGGCGATGCTGATTTGCAAAGATTGGCGGAAACATGCCAGCGCAAAGACATTCGCTTAATTAATTATCGTGAGCTTGATTCTGTTGTTGAAGATGGG
>Ga0209702_10002673_pt1 | contig 30249 bp, 27 predicted proteins | sample FRY01_FD_187210 | JGI IMG/M metagenome (GOLD analysis project Ga0209702, IMG submission 187210) | Freshwater microbial communities from Lake Fryxell liftoff mats and glacier meltwater in Antarctica - FRY-01 (SPAdes) (version 2) | ecosystem: Environmental > Aquatic > Freshwater > Ice > Glacier... | reverse complement strand
TTTTTTGTTGTTTGTTTGTTGTTTGTTTGTTGTTTGTTTGTTGTTTGTTTGTTGTTTGTTTGTTGTTTGTTTGTTGTTTGTTTGTTGTTTGTTTGTTGTTTGTTTGTTGGATTGTTATCCTCTTTGAAAAAAAACCGGATAAAACCCCAAGTTTTGTCTATTTACATTTTTTTATTATTATATTGTTATTGTGGTTATAATTATTATATTCAAGTAAAGAAAAGAGAATGAATGATAAAACAACCAATGCTAACACCAATGATAACAATGACAATATTAAACAAATACAATTTTCGGCAGATTTTATTAAAGCAAAACAACCAAAAAAAACTCGAAAAAAGTCAGCGCCCAAAATGTCTACTGGAAGTGTGAATACAATTAAAAACAATTTAATTCAACGCATTCAGTCGCATAAAATGGACGAAATGGGAGAAATTAAAAAAATTCACAGCGATGCTGCAACCAGACACGCAACAAGAAATATAAATACTCAAAATCAAAATTATGGACGACCATTTACTACAAATCACTTGGAAGATGCAATGTCTTATCTTTCAAAAATAACACCACATAAACCCCTGAACCAAACTATTAAACAACATGCCCCAGACCCACCATATGGCGTGTTAAAAGGAGGTGCAAAACCGTTATATCGCAATTGGGTGAATAAAACAATCAAGCATTCTAATAATCACATGATAGACAATACCAATAATATCCAAATCAATAATGCCATAAAAATCACCAGAAACCGCAAGATGACTTTAGGAAAAAATAAAATAAACGTGGGAGTATTAATAAAAAATGCAAAATCACGAAAAGATATTATTCGTGCAAAATCGGAAATACAAAATGCGAACATTCACGATATTAAGACAGATTTATTTAAAAAAGGAATCATTCGAACTGGGTCTGTCGCGCCAGACGATATGCTGAAATCCATGTATGAATCTTCTATTTTAACGGGATATGTAACAAATACCAGCAATATGTACCAAAACGCACTGGATGAAAAATAATGTTGCTATAAGCCTCGACATTTGCAGTCGTTCATCCAACTTGGCTAAAAACGTCACCTATGCAGATATTGTATCGCTAATAGTTTAACGTCGTTTTTTTTTGCCGTGTGTTTTATTCAAATGCGAGGTTAAAGGCACGGATTTCAAAGAATTGCGTTGTTTTGTATTTTTTAATTTATAAGGTTGGTGCTTATAAGTATGCTTGGTTGGAAAAAAACGAAAGTGTTTTTTAGATTTTTTTAGATTTAGTTTATTATTATTTTTTAAAGGTTTAGATTCAATTTCCGCTACAATCATTTGTATTGTATTTTCAGACGGAATTTCAACGGATGCATTGTCTTTGCTTATATTATTTACATCGTTTCGTTCATTCATTAACATCATTAATTTATTATATAAATCGTCTTCTATAACGGCGTTGTCGTCTGTTTCGCCCTTGTCTTCGTTCTCGTTCTCGTCTTCGTTTTCACTCATGTTATTGTTTAGGGACGATATGTTGGTGTATAAACTATACGGAATAGATAATTTTGAATATAAATTATCTGTTTCTTTATCTTCTTCATTCGATCTAATTCCTCCATTTTTTGGAGAATTATTTTTAAATAATGAAGACACATTAATAACCATTTGGTCCATTTGTAATAATACAATATAAAAAAATAGTATAAAAAGTATAAATTAAATAAAATTAACTATTAATGTTTTTTAATTTAATTAATCAATTAAACAAATGTATCTATTCATCTTTATATTATAGCACGTGTGTACGGCATTGGGTAATTCAATATATCCAAAAACCTGGATACCGCTATTGGAATTATATTTTTCCTCCTATTAATACTATGGAATTGTTGGTATATTGTACTAAAACTAAAACTAAACAACAACTCGCTAAACATAATATCATAAAAACATTTACATTAATTTCTACAATAGAACATGAAATATATATAACGAGTCATAAACTATTTTGTTCGACATTGCAAGATTACCAGCATTATAATCTTATTTATCCTGTATTAAAATTAGAAGAATCAAACGTTCGTTTTTTGGGGGTTGAACTGCAATTTAAAACAACAAACGACGGAGATATTGTTAAAATCAATATAGATTTTGATTTACCATTTAAATATAATTATTATATTGTTGGTAATAAAATATGCGCTCGTTTTATTGATTATTTTATACATACATACCATCCTATTTGGATCAAAGAACAACAATTGGTTTTACCAATTCAATATAACATGGTTGTCATTGATGACAATATAACAGAAATTACATTAACAGAAAAAGATGCAATTATTTTGAAAAAAAAAGATTATGAAATTGTAATTTGTTAGTTTACATAAATCCCCGGTTTTCTGACTTGTTAGATTTTTCACCAATAACATATCCTTCATCATCGTCAGACAAATAGTTATTTTCTTTTTCAATTTTTTCAATGTATTGATTTTTAATATTAAAATCTGCATCATTCAATTCGCACAATAATTCATCGTCGTCATTGTTTTGAATAACAATTGTCTTCATATGTTTGACTTCCAAATTCGTTGTTTGTTTTACAGGATCAATATGTTCTTTAGTAACAATGGACTTTTTTTGTTCGAACCTTACCTTTTTATGGGGCAATAATTCATTTTTTGTATTTTTTATATTTTTTGTATCATATAATTGTTTGTATTCATAGCAGTAATCAATCTTTTTATGGGGCAATAATTCATTTTTTGTATTTTTTATATTTTTTGTATCATATAATTGTTTGTATTCATAGCAGTAATCAATCTTTTTATGGAGCAATAATTCATTTTTTGTATTTTTTATATTTTTTGTATCATATAATTGTTTGTATTCATAGCAGTAATCAATGTCATAGCAGTAATTAATGTTGTCCAATATAATCACCTTTTTTTGCAGTTTCATTTTGTTTATGAATATTAACTGTAAAGTGTGTTAACACGTACTAAAAACAAAAAAGAGTGAAAATGTAAATCATTTTTTGTTTTTATTACGTGTTATAATGACTTTGCTAAAATAGTGGATAAATGGAATCACAAACATAATAAATTAGAATCGAGAATACGCGAAAAAAACCAAATGCGATATGTTGCATACACTCGTGCAAAAGAGAATCTATATATTTCAGAAAATTGATAAAACGAATAAAATAATATATTGAAATATTTGATGAATATAAAAATAAAAAAAATATAGGAAGTATATTAAAGAATGAAATTTTACCAAACAATTATTATTTGGCTTATACTGAATATTTTAATTGGATTAACCATGGATTTTGCGTTATTTACACAAACCACGGGAGATATGAAGAATGTATCTATTTTGCAAAAAATCATTACCTCTGAATTTTGGGCATCTATTGAGTGGATGTTTGTTATTCCATCGAATCGCATTGGTTATTTATTTTTAAACCCTGCACAAATATCTCTATCGTCATATGTGTTTGATTTTTTGGCACAAATTTGGTCCAATGCATTTTGGTTAAAATTGCCCACATCCATAGACGACTACGCGGGAATGGTAATTATTTTGTTTGGTATGTATGTTGCAAAATTCAAAATCTTGGGATAAATTGGTAAATTTTCCAGTACATTTGCGTCGGATTTTTTTCCCATTTATTAGACGCATCAAAGTCGTACATTACGTGATTATACGTATTTATTAATTTAAAACCCAATGGCTCCAATAAGTCATCAAAATATTTTTCCCGTTTATAATTGCCGATATATTCGTCATTTATATATTTTTGTACTTCTTGCAAAGGCATTATTTTATCCGTTTCCATTAAACGATACAAGTGATGTTCCCAGTCAATTAAACATTTTACATCTTTGGTGCTTGCGTCATGTTCTTTAATTATTAAAAACCCATCTGGTTTCAAGTGACGCTGAATAAAGACAGCAGCATTTTGAATATTTACATCCGTCATGTGGTGCAGCGAAACACTGCATATAATATAATCTGCGTTATTAAAGAGCAGATCAGCCACACTATTTACATCGTCATGTGGTTGGTTAATATAGGTTACCAAATTTGATTTGTTTTCAAACGCAAATGACCCATTGTCTATACTAACTACATTTTCTTTTGGTATTTGGTATTTTTCTGCAAAATAACGCAACATATCGCCTGTCCCTCCCCCAATATCAATTAGTCGAGATTGAGGAGTTAACATTGGGTGCTGTAAGATTCTATTAAAATAGGAAATTATTTGATTGGAAATATATTCCTTACTATTATAATCCTTGTTTTTGTCCTCTTTGTTTTTGTCCTCTTTGTTTTTAAGATTTTTTTGGTTTTGTTTTAATAATTTATCAATTTTATGTAAAATGTCTGCGGATGGATTGCTGGATGAAACTGCACTTTTAATAAGATGTATTAACTTGTTTTGTACGTTTGTGCTTTGTATTTTGGTTGTTTTGTACAAAACATCATTTAACCGTTTGTCGTACTGACACTCTAAATCCGCTTCCTTTTCTTCTATTGCTGCATCACCATACCTTTTGTCTATATTTGGTCTGGTTATTTTGTCTATATTTACTTCTTCAACATTGGTCGAAATTTGTTTGTTTAAATGCTTGGCGGTAATGTCGGAAAAATTCTTTTTTGTGTGATTGCGACTTTTATAAATAAAATACCGATTTAAAAAGGATATTTTCTGTTCATACTTTTTCATTTCCGCAGCGGTTCCGTATTTATTATGAGACTGGGTCATTTGGTGGTATAAATCTCCAAATAGTGCACTGCTTTTTTTTAACGGAAATTGAATATCCTTCAGTTCCGACTCGGTTAACAAATACAATCCGTATTCATTCATTGTTTTATCAAATAAATTATTATTCACCAAATATTCGGGTTGCCATGAATTGAAACTTTCTTGGTATACTAAAATTTCCATCCCTAAACTGGCTTCTCCTTCAGGAAATACTTGAATATCCGAGTTATATTTTTTCACCACTTGCCAAACCAATTTGTCTTTTTCCACTATTGATTCTTCGTTTTTATCTTTTAGCAAATCGAATAGTTGTTTTCCGTCATAACAAGTGGCTATATAGTAGCCGTCATATTTGGTACATTCGGCAATGTTTTGCACGAAATTATAAAAACTATCTGCAGATTCATACATATAATGCATCGCAAATTGGCAAGAAGATACATTAAATCCATCTTTCCCACGATTTGCTTGAGCCATCACTCCTTTACCAAGGACAGACGCATTATGGGTACCAACATTCACTTGTTCCCCAAACACGACATCGTTTATTTTTTTCCCCTTTTCCCCGAATATTGCTTTTCCAGATATAATGTTTTTTTTACTATCTGCGTGTACAAATAATGCATGAGGCATCTTGGGGTAATTTTTTAAATCATTAAGATATCTGGAACATGCCCCATCCAACGAATTCGTCAATCCGGATTCGGAATAATCTAATCCGTATACAAAATCTAATTTTGCTTCTCTCCATTTTTGTATATCTCCGCCTCGACCACATGCAAAATCAATCAAAGTATTTCTGGGATGACATACGCTTTGGATGAGCAATTGTTTTACATACTTATTGTGAAAATCACGCAATCCTCGCGTTTGTGTATTTTGACCGGATTCTGTTTTATAATATAAATCGGATTCTTGGTCCATTTCAATTTCGGATTGGTCATTGTTTTTTCCAGTAGTAATCATATATTTAGTGACAGGGTGATGAATAGACGTCCAATTACTATTTGCAGTTTCGAATGAGTTGCCAAATTGATTTTGTTTGTTTTTATATTCGGATGTTTTGTCATACCGCAATCTTAAAGGAATCCACGTTCCATTTTTCAGGTCATAACGAAATTCTACAATTGTGTCGTTTTCAAATACTTGTTTATCCTCCGTCATCATTAATCCTTCTTTTGTAAGTTTTATTTTTGTAAATGCTGCTGTTGCATCGTATGGGTTCGTTGGGACAAACGGGATTGCTTGATAAGAGTATTTTTTTCTTGGATCCACTGTTGTGTAACGCGGCACATCCCCGTTATATATTTTTTCGCAAGGATATTGAAATATTTCATTTTGTCCTTTACTTCCACAAAAGAGTTGTAAATGCTTGTATTGCAACATTTGAACTTCGTTTTTCAAGTCGGTGCCGTCTTGGTATGCGTTGTGTATTATATCTGAACCGCCTTTTTGCTCCACTTTTACTAAAAAGTCGTTGGTATTTAATTCCGGCGGCTTCCATTTCAATGAATAATCCCACGTGGTTCTATGTAGTGGTCCCACATTTCCAATACTATTTCCCCCCACTCCTAAAGAAGTAGGGGTAAAAATCGCCCCATCTGTATAGTAAGGATACTCGGCATTTAATATTGCTTTTGCAGCCGTAAATATATTATATGCGTTTCGCATTTCTTCCTTGTCTACAATTTTTGCATGGTCTATATTTGGATAAAATATTTTGCTGCGAAATATCATTACAGGGGGAACCACACTTGGCAAAAAGATATTATCCATCAATTCATTTAATAAAACCAACCGATATTTGTTCGTCCATGATTCGTTATTTTCATCTATTTTTACAACCACTTCGTTATCTTCCTTATTATTATCTGTGTTGGTTGCGTTTTTATATTTAAGCAATTCTTCCTCTTTTTTTCTCAAGTTTTTTTCCAGTGCTGCAGGAATTGGCATAAATTTTAAAAATCGCACATCTTTCCCACGCAAATAATATAAATCAAACGCGGCGTACGTATTTATAAAAGTATTGCGTTTATCATGTGTAATTAGTTCGCCATCTATGATAGAGTTTTTATATATTTCGGGGTCGCATTTCATTCCAGTAAATTTCACTTGCATGTTGGATGTAATCAAGTATATTTTTCCAACGGAATTGATAAACATTAAGTGTCGTTCTCCGTCCGCCTTTTCCGTCACACAAAATCCTCCCGGAATTCGTAAATTGGGGACATTAGAATCTGTACTTTTAGTAATATTAGCTACTTGCAATGTCTTGGTTGAAGGACCAATAAACAACGATTTGGCTCGGTTTCCGCGATTATTTAAATCGTAATCATTGGATACATCCAGTACTTTTGCATAATCTCGCAATACCATTTCTTGTTCTTTGATGGAAATAGGATAATTAGATTCTTGAATTCCCCCCAGCACATATTTAATATATTTTTTAAAATTCGCAATGATTGCATTTTTTACCACGATTTCTGTCAAACGAAGTCCTTCTTTATCTATTTCAGTACCATAAAAATAATATTGCTTATCTTTTCTAAATTCAATCTCCACTTCATATGTTTCTGGATTGGCAAAAGACTGAATGAACGTTTGGTTTTTAGACTGAATTACTGTACTTAAATCAATCGTCAAGTAGGGGAAATTTTCATGAACGAAAGATAGGCGTATAATGTAACGGAATGTTTTGGATATGGAATTAAATCGTGATTTTATATTTTCTTTTTCTTCTTGGTTCACCTTATCTTCCGTTGACAAGGTAAAATTAAATGGAAACTCTTTTTCTTTCGAAAAGTCCAGTTGCGAAATTCGTTTTTTTCGTTCGATATTTTCATACATTTCGTCCGTCAACTGACTATTGTTGCAATATTGGTATATATTTTGTTCTCCTATAACCGGGACACGAATTCCGTCATTCAACAAAATATTCAATGATGCTGTTGCGGGATTGCGTGTAAATCCAAGTGACAATAATTTTTTAATCACATTGTCATGGTTAATTTTCGATATATCTTTAAAACGTGTCTCTAATTCTTCGTCGATTTCTGTGCCGGTTTTAGATGCCCCAATTTTATCCAAAAACAAATTGCATAAATTAGACAATTCGCCAAATATGGCGCCTTGTTTAGTCGCTACATCCACAACATTCGACATTTTTCTATATTTGTATAATATTACTATTTATTTCATTTTTTATTTAATCGAAAGCATGAACGTTATTTTATTTTTTGTTAGTTTGTATGTTTTTTAGAGGGAATAATTAAAAAAAAACATTGTATTATAATAATAACACACATGGGATTTCCGAAAAGATTGAGTGAATTATGCACACCTTCGCGTGTTTATTTTTTAGTGTCGTTGGTGGTGATGATATTTTCTATTATTCAAAACATTAACAATACGAACAAATATTGTTTGGGTAGTTTTGCGTGTGAAGTACCAAGTACTATATTGGTGTTTGTTGTTAAAATATGTTATATTTTGTTTTGGGCGTGGATTTTAAATATTATTTGCAAAGACAATCATAAAAATGTGGCGTGGTTTTTAGTTATTTTGCCGTTTGTGTTTTATTTTGTTATTATAGGAGCCGTCATGATGAACCAGAACAGAAAAATAAATAAATAATTTGTATAGCAAAAATTTCCCCCGTTCTAGCATTCATTTATTTAACGCATTATTTATTATAAAATAAATAATGTTATAATAAATGAATGTCGAACATTTGCCAACGGTGGAACCGACCAAAACTGGGTTCGAACCAGTGTTTGTATATTTACCAATAGTCTTGGACGATACTTTAGGTCAAACACAACATACAAACAAACAAATCATGGATTTTTTAAAAGATAGACATGTTATACTTGACGACAAGGCGAAAATAGAAACAAATGAAATAAACCTTCCAAAAGAAGGAAAAAAACAAAAAATAAAAAAAATAAAAAAAGACAACCGAAACAACAAGGAAGAAAGAGACCAGGGAGAAAGAGAGGAGGGGGAAGAAAGAGATGACAAGAAAGAACAAAAAGAAAAGGATATTGATGAGGATGAGGAGGATGACGGCGACGATAACAATTATTTGGAAAATTTACCGCCAACCACAGAACCGTTTAAAATTAGTGGAAAGTCAAAATATTACATGAATAATCGCAAAATATTTATACATTTTATAAACAATCTCTTTGGCAAATATCGAGCCGAGTTAATAGATAACGCATCTCCCGTTACCTGCGACAATATAGGAAAAAGCACCAAAATGGATTTAATGGTACACCAAAAATTAATTCGCGACTACATCAACTTATATACTCCGTATCGCGGTCTTTTGTTGATTCATGGTCTTGGTTCAGGAAAAACTTGTTCTTCAATTGGAATCGCAGAAGGATTTCGCGACACACGCAAAATCATTATTCTTACTCCCGCATATTTGCAAAAAAATTATATCGGGGAAATTAAAAAATGCGGAGACATGATGTATCGGTTAAAACAACACTGGGAATTCATCCCCATTTTTCCTGAATCGGCGAAAAAAAACAACATGATTGCTCTATTAGGATTGTCCAATTTAGTACAAAAACAAAAAGGATTTTGGTTGATGGACGCAGCCAAGACCGATTCTAATTACAATACATTAACAGATGAACAAAAAATAACCCTAGACAATCAATTAGATGTGATGATACATAATAAATATCATTTTATTAATTATAACGGGTCTCGTTTTGGTAAAGAAATCGCAAAAGGAAAAAAGAAAAATATATTCAATAATTCTGTGGTGATTATTGATGAAGTACATAATTTAGTCAGCAACATTGTGAATAAAATTAAACAGACCAAAGATTATACCAAACTCCAAGCATCTAAAACATCCGCCCCTATTTTATTTTACAAAATGATTATGGAAGCACATAATTGTCGCATTATTATGCTGTCTGGAACCCCGATATTAAATTATCCTAATGAAGTTGCGGTGCTATTTAATATGCTACGAGGATATATTTATACGTTTAATTTCACCATAAGCGACGAAAACAAAGGGAATAACAATAAGCGGTTGTCTACCAATTTTTTCTCCCAACTATTGACTAAGGATAAATCTGTCGAAAAAATAGTGGACTACATTCACTACGAACCAAAAACAAACAATCTAACCGTCACTAAAAATCCGCTTGGTTTTCGAAATGAATATTCTTCTTCTGGTTCTTATGAAGGGGTTGAATATGAAAAGGAAAGAGAAATAGAAGAAAATATAACCGACGAACAATTCAAAACACATATTAAAATAGCATTAAATACAAACAACGTACAAATTACAAGTGTAACAACTGTTAAAAATCTGGCATTGCCTGATAAATTGGAAATATTTAATGACAAATATTTGGACGAAAATAAAGGAATAAAGAATTTTGAAAATTTTAAAAGACGGATTGTCGGATTGGTTTCTTATTTTCGAAGTGCAGACGAGGCACTATTGCCCAAGTTTGATAAAAATACAGACATTCATACGGAATACGTGGTTATGAGTTCTCTGCAATTTCGCATTTATAAAGCGGCTCGAATCAAAGAACGAACCACGCAAACACAACAACAACAGTTAAATCGCATGCAAGCATTATATGGAGAAGATAAATCGTCATCGTCATACCGAATTGAATCGCGACGTATTTGTAATTTTGTTTTTCCTGAAAGCATCATACGACCAGTCCCCGCAAAACGAAAATATAAAAAAAAATCAGATGGAGATGTGGAACCAAATGTGGAACCAGATGTGGAACCAAATGTGGAACCAGATGTGGAACCAAATGTGGAACCTGAAGACGTGGATGAGCCGTTTGGTGATAAATTATATACTATTAAATTACGCGAAGCATATGAAGAACTATCCGAGAAAAAGGATGAATATTTAAAAATGCCCCGATTAAAAGAATATAGTCCTAAATTTGCGCGAGTCTTGGAAAATATTGAATCGCGTTCTCGTGGAAAACATTTGGTATACAGTCAATTTCGAACATTGGAAGGAATTGGGATTTTTGCTCTATGTTTAGAAGCCAATGGATTCGTTCAATTTAAAATTAAACGGACTGGTGTTGGGGCGTGGACATTGGATATGAACGAAGAAGATATTGGAACCAAACCAATGTATGCTCTATACACCGGACAGGAGGATAACGAAGAACGAGAAATTATCCGATATATTTTTAACGGAGAACGCGAACAAACGCCAAACAACATTCAAGAAATGCTTGATAGTCGGGTGAATCCAGAAAAAGGCAATATTGCTGGAGACATAATCCGTGTATTTATGATTACGGCATCTGGGTCTGAAGGAATTAATCTGATGGAAACGCGATATGTACACATTATGGAACCATTTTGGCATTATGTGCGAACCGAACAAGTAATTGGAAGGGCTCGAAGAATTTGTAGCCACAAAAAATTGCCTCTTGAAGCCCGGACGATAGAAGTATTTTTATATATGATGCAGTTCACAACAAATCAACTAATCGATGCTATTGAAATAAAAAAATATGATCTCGGGAAATTACCCGAAAATGCCAATAGACCCTTGACAACCGACGAACAATTATATGAAACCGGGCAAATCAAGGAACGCATTAATTCAAAATTATTAATGGGGATGAAAGAGGCATCCATTGATTGTGAGGTATACACTAAAAATAACGCAAAAGAAGGCATTCGATGTATTAAAATACCCAGTTCTACCAAACCCGATGAATTCATCTATGCTCCTAATTATGCAAATGATCCCGAAATTGAAGATCATGTTGCAAAGGTACCCATTGCTGCAACCACCTTGCAATCACAAAAAGTATTGACGTTTAAACATAAAAATATAAATTATATATTTGATCCAGATACGCATTTTGTATATGAATATGCTACTTATTCTGACCCAATTACACGGACTAAAGTTGGCAAGTTGGTGGATAAACGATTGGTGTTTGATAAAGCATAATTAATTTCCTTTTTAACTAACAAAAATAATAATAATTAAAAATATTCTTGTAGAAACAATTGATTATAATGTTTTTTGTTAGTTTGTTAATGTTTGATTTTTTGGATAAACCCCAAAATAAAACACTATGTAAAACAAAAAAAATGATTTAAAAACAATTTACATTATATATTATTTAACATAATTAGTGTGCCGTACATTGAATAATGACTACCTTATCTAATCATCCCATTTCTCTATCAAAAAACAAAACCAGAAAAAATATTAAAAAAATTTGGGATTTTTACGACCAAACTAAAAAAAGCATTACCAATAATCCGAATGAAACTACTACCAGTTGTAAAAATGACGAAAACAAACAGAAGGCGTGTTGCCTTATTCCATCGAATTTAAATATATTGGACGATAATTTTATTACTTGTTTGGTCTGCGGAACAACCAATATTAATTTAGTTGATTCGTCCCCAGAATGGCGATTTTATGGGACAGATGATACCAAGGGTTCGACAGACCCGTCTAGATGTGGCATTCACAACAATCCCATGCTCGAAAATAATCTATCTTGTTCTTTTCAAACAGGACACCCAAATCAATTTAACAAACATATTTCCACATTAATCCGATATACAAACTCTTCTAATTTCACCTACAAAGACAAAACTGTGTTGGAAGATATTAAAAGTATTGAAAAATTGGGATTTAGAGGCAAATTCACCCAATGCATTATTGATAATGCGATTATTATTCATAAACAAATTACTTCTTACTTGAACGTGTCAGACATTCATTATCGTTCCGACAATAAAGATAGCATTTTATATGGAGACTTTGATCTTGCGTGCAAATTTATGGACGTTCCGAGAACAGCCAAAGAATTTTCCAATGTATGGGATTGCGACATTCAAATCATCACATCTGGATGCAAAATCGTACAAACTATTTATGCACAAATCGAACAAAATATCCACGACTCACTTAAAATTACATCCAAACACACCAACCCATCTTGCTTTATATCTCGATTTTGTTCTAATCTACAAATAACCGATGCACAGTTTACGAAAATGTGTGCATTTATTATTACCAAAACAAAAAATATAAATTCATTGGATCCGCACAACTCACAATCGATCGCTGCCGGTGTTATTTTGTTTTTAGCAACTCATTCCACTTTATTACATCATAATTTTAATCATAAAAACATTTCTAAAGCTGTTGGAGTTAGCGATGTTACTATTTCCAAAGTAAATGTTAAATTATTCGAATATCACACCAATCAACATAAACTCATTCCTACTAAATTTATTCGCGCCAACTAACAAATTAAGGAATTATTATTATTGTTTATTTTTATAAAAGCCAAAATGTATTTACGAATACATTTCTTCCAAATATTTCTGGGCTTTTAATTTTTTAATTTCCTTGGACCCAGTGAATTTTTGTATCATTGATTCGTCATACTTTTCCATATCGAGTTGCTCGACACGTAGTTGAGTTTATCCAAGAATATGAATAAAATTACCAAACCAAACCACTTTATTACATCCGTGGTTTATGCAAACCTCAATGTATAAACAAAAAACGCTTTATATTCTTTTTTGAACCAAATAAAAAATATGATGAATAATAAATGAAGTTGGAATTAATTATATTTGGTATAACCGGATTATTTATTTATAATACTTTTTATGACAATAAATTTATCAAACTGGTGTATTCATACAAGAAATATTATCAAATGATTGGCATTTGTTTTGCTGCGTATTCTTTGTATATTATGATTCGGAAAAACCCCAAGGATACAAAAAATATGATTTTGTATGCCAATCAAGCCGTAAAGCATTTGCCAATTGATAAAACAGCCATGGACATGTTGACGCCTATTTTTGACTTTACTTCTGGCGGAACCAGTTTTATGGAAACTATGAACCAAAATATATACACCGATGCTTACCAACCATCTATTTACCCACAACCACAAAATCAACCACAACCACCAACTAAATCTGTCAAGCGTTCGGTGAGCGAAACGAAGAAAAAATATGTTGCGTATATGCAGGATTGGAAATGTGGTTCGTGCGATGCTAAATTAACACATACTTTTGAGATAGATCATCAGACACGATTAGAACATGGAGGGGGAAATGAAGTAAATAATTTAATTGCGTTATGTCGCGAATGCCATGGACAAAAAACTGCCACGGAAAATATGTAAGATATTTTTTTATCTTCTTTCATATATTATTATATTATTTTTATTCGGGTTATTTTCCAACAGATAAAATAACATATTATAATAATGGCTGCTTTATTTTGGACGGAAAACCCGAAAATATTAATAACAGATATGCAAATTTTTATTCATCCGGACATGACGTTGGAGGAAAAAAACAATGCTATTTCACGATTGGTTATTTTGCTGACCGTCGCTGGATTTTGTTTTACTGGACGTCTTTCGTTGCTTATTGTGGGGGGGATTACGTTGGCGACCTTGGTTGCATTGTATACTACACAATCTAAGAAAAATAAACAATTGCAAAAAATCGAAGGGTTTAAAACCGACGACGTAAAAGGCGGGGAAAATTATCAACTTGATAAAGATGCTGCGGAAATAAACGATTTCATTACAACCAGTTCCGCGGATTTAAAAAAAGTCCCCCTTTCTAAATTCAATCCGATTAATAAAAAAAACCCCATGGGAAATGTATTGTTGACAGAAATTTACGACAACCCAGACCGAAAATCTGCACCGCCATCTTTTAATCCCGACGTTTATCAAGACATTAACGCCGCCACCAAAAAACAAACACAATATTTGAACCCGGGGATAAAAAACACAGATAAACAATTATACGGGGATTTAGGAGATAATTTTAAATTCGAAACCGAAGGAATGCAAAACTTTTATACCACCGCCAATACACGTGTTTGTAACGACCAAGGCGCATTTGCACAATTCTTGTACGGAGACATGCCGTCTGCCAAAAGTTCTGGACCAGATGGGGCGTTTGCTCGTGTGCAAGATAATCCTCGTTATAACTTATATTAAATTGCAAACTACCTAACTATGACTAAAATATTAAATTAACTTATATAGGGATTTATTATTTTATTATTTTTTCAATCTAAACTAACAAAAAATAATATATAATTGATTTTTTACAAACCAACATTTATGGGTTATATCCGTCTTCCGCTCCATAAAAAAACCATCGCAGAGATAAATAACTCGCATCTTTTATACCCAAAATTGTTTCCCCCGTTATCTTGGTATTTGGTCCGTTTTTTATTAAAGATGATATCGATGTGGAGCCGAGAGCATAATTGTAATACCACAAATTAGAAATATACCCAGAAAACCCACCATTAGGAGCAACGTATACATCGCCATAATTTTGTTTCGGTACTCCATGTAAAATATGGCTTTTCGCCACAGTTCCATTAATATACACATCCAAGTTGGTGTTTTTGCAACGAATCAATACATTAACCCATTTGTTTAAAGGTACATCATTAATAATAACTTCTTCGTTAATCACATTAAACGTATTCATCACTACTACCAAATTATTGGTATTCGGAGTAATGTATAACCCAGGAGAATTATTGGGAAAGTTCATCCCCACATAATCCGTGATTTCATTATTGTCGGCAAGGTCGTTGTTGGAAGAACCGGTCATTTGCGTCGCATAATCGTTTCCTTTGTAAAAAACACAACGATATTTTTGTGTGTCTATATCATCTCCATTGATAAAAACCCACACAGACCAGGTGAATTCAATGCCATCTGTTTCATTAACGGAACGATTTAAAGTTACTGCCCCTGCTTCGTTTGGGTTTTGTGGAATTACCATTGGGTTGGAAGACGCATCAATAGTACCTTGAACTAGTTTAGCCGTATTGCTTGGACCCAAAAAATATCCTAAAATAGTCATCCCAAGTCTAAAAGCCAATATAAATGCAAATACAACTAGCAATAAAAACCCCAGTTTAGCAACAATACTGTTGGACCGAAAAAAATCATCCGTGGCGTTTAAATATTTATTGTTCGTCTCAAATTTTAATAATTGTGGTTCTGAGGATGCAGAGGAGGATGTTGGAGGAGCATTCATTTGTTTATTATTTTATTATATTTTTGTTAGTTTAGAGTGAAAAAAGATGGGATAAATATTAATAAAATATTTATTTAAATTAAAAACACCTCTATGAAAATATCTATTGGTCCATATCATTTTCGGTTAGAAGTAGTTGTTCTTATTTTTATCCTCTCCTTTTTAGCATTCGGACATTTGTTATGCTCCTGTGCTACTATTAGTCTTATAGATGCTATCGGGCAAATTAAACAAGGAGTTCAAAATACGGCACTTGCGATGAAAAAGGAAGGAATGTTAAAGGAGGGTTTTGCACCAAACAATTTTGCCGAGGGTCCTCAATTTGCAAAAAGCGGGTCCCCAGGAACAATTCGTAATCCCGATACGTGGGCTGCACCTACGCTAACCTATTCATCGGCGTCCAAAGCAGACGCAGGAGTTAAAAAAATCATGGATCGTGTGTCCCAACCAATTCCTCTTCCTAAAAACGAGTTGGATATGTTTGCCACCACTCCTTTTAAACCCGAATGTTGTCCCAATACGTATTCCAATAGCATGGGTTGTGCATGCATGACCACTACACAATACGATTATTTGATAAACCGTGGCGGAAACAATGTTCCATATAGCGAATATTAACAATTTTGAAATAAGTTTTGTTCTTTTTGAAACAAAAAGATTATAAAAAATCGGCGCTAAACCTATATTGCTTTTTTAATAATCAACAATGCTGTCTGCATCATTGGATAATTGTTTTGTTAGTTTGTAGAATAAAATGCTATGTAAAACAAAAAAAATGATTTACATTTTCACAATTTATGTTGTTTTAATATTTGTTTATCGTTTGTTAACACTATATAACAAAATAAAATGTCAAAACAAACATCGTATACTTCTTCTAATTGTAAAGATAAAGTTTGGAATTTAGCCAAACCAATTAAAAATAAAGACCCATCTAAATTTAGAAAAGATCCATATGGTGATCAAATATGTAAAAATTCTTATGGTAAAAGAACTGAACAAGGTTGGGAAATTGATCATATTAAACCTCAATCAAAAGGCGGAAGTAATACTATAAGAAATTTACAAGCATTAAAATCAACAACTAACAATAAAAAAAGTGATTCATTAGTTAAAAAATCAAGACATTCGCAAAAATAAATTTATTGTAATATAATTAATTTAATAATATTTTTTACCTTTTTAGCCACGTAAAGCCATCTTTCGCGGATGCTCCTCGCATTTTGAACAAAAACTCTCCATATTACTCTTCAAAATACTCTCCAAAATACTCTCTTCCTTGATAATTGTCATCATCATCACCATTTAACCAACGTTCTCTTCTTATCTTTCTTTCTCTTTCCATTTTTATTTGTTCCCAACTTTTTTCTTTTGGTTTGGAACTTGAAGGATGAACCAATTTGTCACCCGTATCATCATCCAATTCAACAACAAAAGTTGCTGTATTTAGCACAGTAGGTACTGTTGATGTCTTTAATTCAAATTTAACATCATTTGCAACAATGGTTGTTGTTTTTGTGAGTTTTTGAGATATGTTCATTTTAAAAATATTAAAATAACATAAATTGTAAGTTACATAAATCCCCAATTTTTCAACTGATCTAAATTGTGAGGATGAAACCGATTTTTTATCAAGTCTTTTTTGATGATGCAACGTTTCGCAATGGCTTGGTAATCATAGGTAAAGATAGCTGGGTTTTGGGATAACCAATTCCAATGAATTTTATTTGGATACTTTTCCAAGAGATGTATCGCGTTTGGATTAATAGATAAGTTATACCAATAAATTTTATTCAGATTCTTTTCCAACAGAGATATCGCGTTTGGATTCCAAGATAAGTTAGTCCAATCAATTTTATCCGGATACTTTTCCAACAGAGGAATCGCGTTTGGATTCATAGATAAGTTATACCAATTAATTTTATACAGATTCTTTTCCAAGATGGCGATTGCGTTTGGATTACTAGATAAACCATACCAATTAATTTTATCTATATTTTTTTCCAACAGGGCTATTGCGTTTGGATTCCAAGATAAGTTAGCCCAATGAATTTTATCCAGATTCTTTTCCAACAGGGCGATTGCGTTTGGATTACTAGATAACCAATACCAATTAATTTTATTCAGATTCTTTTCCAAGAGATGTATCGCGTTTGGATTGGAAGATAAGTTAGACCAATTAATTTTATCCCGATTCTTTTCCAACAGAGATATCGCGTTTGGATTCCAAGATAAGTTAGACCAATTAATTTTATCCAGATTCTTTTCCAACAGAGGAATCGCGTTTGGATTAAGAGATAAGTTAGTCCACTTAATTTTATTTGGATTCTTTTCCAACAGTTGTATTGCTTTTGGGTTTTCAGATAAGTGAATCCAATTAATTTTATCTTGTGGAACCCAGTCTTGAAGTTTCATCATTTTCATGAAATTCATCATCACAATGAAATTCAATTCATTTTTTATAAAAATAACAAAGGTCATTAACGTTGTTTGTGTGTAAGTTTACATAAAACCCCAGTATTCCAACTGGGTAATAATTACCTTTCATACATCATGCCCGCGTTTCCACTCTGAAAATAAACGACATTGATTCGCTCTTCGAACAAATGCAAATCAAAATTATAGTCATATATTCGCCAGGTTGGTTTATTCACCCCAATAACAACCCCAGTTGCGGGGTCACAAATGTTCATACTCTGAGCCAGTGGGTCCAACGGTGGCACTATTGTGTTAAATTCCAGTTCAATCGTATTGAATCGGCTCATATTAATTGCCCCCGATGGTTGTAAATCATACGGAGACGTATGTAGGCAAAAATTATAACAATATAATCCATTTCGACCCAATCCAGGAGTTCGCACATATTTTTCTATATAATTATATATTCCCGCTGCCTGCATATTTTCGCGATACTCTCCATCCAGCAAAATGCCCAGATTCACCAATATATCCCGAGTGTTTTCGGGCGAATATACCCCGCTAATAACTAACCCACTTGGACTACCATCTGGTTCTAATCCTGGTCCTAAACCAGATACAGTTACTCCATCCGACAAAGTAATCGTTGTTTCATCTGGGGCAGATACCACATCATGGGGCAAGAAATTGTAGGGCCAGTTAGTATAATTAGACCATTCATTTCGCTTGTTTGCATCACTCCGTTGAAAATAATACAAATAACTACTAACCAAACCAATCGCGTCCAATTGCACCCGATTCGCACCAGTCACGTTATAAAAGATAGATTCGTGAATTTGGCGAATCAAATATTTTTGATCTTTTTTCGCAAAAACAGCCTGCTCATCATTGGATAAAAACGCATACGTGCAATTTAAATGGATATCTGCATTCCACAATGTCCGAGTATCGCTATAAGAATTAATCCCAAGTTCTACATCTGGCGGAGACTGCAAAAAACGGTAAAATTGCTGAGTATAATCGTTGAAATTAGGCGCGACATAGGGAAAATTATTGGTTAAATCCAGCACATCGCGAATTTTAAATATCTCATTCACTGGTCGAAATGTAATATTAAAATGAAGTTCATTGTTTTGTAGCGAAACCAATGGAAACGCCATTTGACTTTTTAAACTGAACCAGTTATTAAGCGGAATGTATAAAATGCGTCCGCGAATCGACGGCTCTGCCCCCGCCACATTGCTGGTATAATATGCGTTTGGATAAGTATTTGAACGCGTCCCAGAATTCGCAGGGTCGTTTAACTCTCGTGTATTGCCAATCATTTGGTCGAACAAAGCCGTTTTAGTGCCTGAAAAATCGCGCTGTACTTCGGCTAATAAATAATCCCCCGAATATTCCTGTAGTGTATAATTGCCACACGTGATGGATATTTTACGAATCATTTTGGCTCCTAAATTATCAATCCACCGAAACTCATACGGCGCCCATTTGCCTGCGTCTCCGTCTTTGGTTTGTGGGGGGAAAATAGGACTCCAAATATTAGGAAGATTGACTGAAATATATGTATCCATCAGCAAATCGGCATATCGCGGAATTTTAAATGAAAAAACAGATTCTTCTGACATTCGCAAGGTTTTGGCACCCGCGTATTCTACGCGAAATTTTTGCAGCCCAAAATTCGTATATTCCGAAAAAGTAGTGGTAAAAAAAGATTTATTCGGATTTCCATTCAACATGATGTTTTCTTGTCCCGCGGAAACTAAATTTAGCAAACCGCCTGCCATTTTCTTACTACTGTCTTTTATTATATTTTTATATACTTTTTCATCTTTTTATTGTATAAAAAACTATGTAAAATAAAAATAATTAAAATTAAAAGTAGATAAGTGTTTGTTTGTTTTCCCTCTTTTAGAATAATGTTAAACTAACAAAAAACAAATAAATAAAACAATGCATTTGTTTTTTTGTTAGTTTAACATTATTTTTAAGAGGAGGAAAAAACAACCCTTAAAAAGCACCTGAATAAAATCCATTTTGGCATGTTTATTTATTTAACGATTCTTCAATTTGGTTTCGTTTGTGTTTATATTCCAAATAAGATATTTTTTATGTTATTTATAAATTATTTTTTCTTTTTCCAATCCTTTTAATCGTGTTACAGTTTTTCACATCTGTATGTTTTGTTTGTTTCTCTATTCAACATTTTGTTAATTTCAAAAGTTTTTGTTCTAAATACGTTTTTTATTGTTTTCATAAATTACACATATATTCAAATCCTATTTAATTTATAATAAATTAAATATATACTTATATAAAAATGAATAATTTATCTCTTTTAGAAGTTTATAATTTTAATAAAAAAATTAGAGGTGGTTGTAAAAATGACGGTGGATATGTATTCGCCCTTTTGGATGGTGAATATGATTGTTATATTTCTGCTGGAATATCTAATGAAGAAAGTTTTTCACGAGATTTTATTAATACATACAATATGCATAAAGATGATTGTTACGGATTTGATAAAACTATTAACAATTATCCTTATCGTTATACAAAAAATATACAATTTTTCAAAAAAAATATAAGTAATTTTAGTGATAAGGACCATACTGATTTATCACATTTGACTGATAAATATGGTAATATTTTTTTAAAAATAGATATTGAAGGTGGTGAATACCCGTGGTTGTTGCAAATAAACGAAAATGAGTTGAATAAATTTAAACAAATTATAATAGAATTTCATGGAATTACAAATGATAGTTGGGGTTGTAATTATGATGATAAAGTAAAATGTTTAGAAAAATTATCACAAACACATTATATCGTTCATGCACACGGTAATAATAATTCACCAGTAGTGAATAATATTCCTGATGTTATTGAATTAACTTATGTTAATAAAAATTATTTTAATTCGGTTCCTGAATTGAATAAACGACCTTTACCAATTCCTAATTTAGATTTTCCAAATAACGGTTCAAAACATGATATTAAATTAAATTTTTATCCATTTGTAAAATCGGCATTTTAAACGTCCAAAGAATGCTTATCAATATAAAAGTTAAAGAAAATATGATAAATAGTAAAAACACAAATAAACAAATAAACAAATACAATGTCTTTTTTTGTTTATTTGTTGGTATCCTGTGATAATAAGTCCACCTATGTTGGGGCGTCGGTAAATGTAGAACATCGTTTGCGACAACACAATGGCGAACTAGTTGGCGGAGCCCATGCGACTAAAATGAAACTGCATTTGGGGAAATGGAGTCGAGTGGTTTATATATCTGGATTCCCCACATGGAAGGATGCACTACGGTTTGAATGGCGATGGAAACAAATTACACGAAAAATCAACTCACCCAAAACATCAATAAATAGTGCGATAAATCGCCGAATGATTGCCTTGCACACTTTATTGCAATTGCCCAAGAGCACTACGGCGGCGGTTCCGTATGAAAAATGGACCACACAACCACATATGCATTTTGAAAACACCAACGCAGAATTGTTTTTCCAGAATATTAATAAAAATAGTTTATAAAATACAAGTTTAAAACAATTTTTATTAATATTTTATATTGTTAAAAAAAATGAAATTAATATATATGCAAGTATAAAGCAATGAGTAAATATAATGTCGCAACCAATCATCCGCTGATCCCCAACGCCAACGAGTATTTAAATGAACAGCGATATATAAGCATTCATTCAGAGGACCGAGATATTTTGAAATACCCCAATTCAGCAGAATTCGAGATAGAATTGCCACAAGATTATCTCAACGTCCAATCCATTTCTCTCACTTCATGGTCTTTCCCGTCTAATTATAATGTGTTTTCTGATTTTAATACCAATCGAAAAATGAGTTTCAATTTTAGTTTAGTATATAATCCCGCAGATCACACTGGTGTTGTAGATGCAAATGCACAAGCAATTCACGATGTTTTGGTGGCAGATTTAAGTCATGAATTTATCATTACAATTCAGGAGGGGTTTTATTCTCCCGATGAAATGGCTAAAGAATTAGAAACTAAATTCAATGCAGCGGTGAATTATTACGTGATGGAAACCGATCCGAGTTTATATAATGCGTACAGTGCGTTTAAAATTGTATACGATACCGTGCAGCAAAAATTATGGTTTGGAAACGAACGAGACCAGTTTTCACTTATAAACGAATCGCTTATTTTCGGAAAAACCGAGTTGTTAAATTCTCGATGTTCCCGAAAAAATGTGTTGCCCCAGTTTGCAAATTGGGGATTGCCCGCCTATCTCGGATTTACGCGATGCAACGTCGTTTCTGAATCCCTCAATTATAACATAACATTATTGCAGGAAGACTCCAACGTGGCCCCATATGGAACATTAGCAGGAAATACAATAATTGTTCCACGCATGTATGCATCCGACAATTATTTTTATAATAGTTTAGATGTCAATTATATTAACCCACAATCGGGAATGTGGTTGCTACCAGACAGTAATTTAACCGATTCTCAAGTATTTTTCATACATACACCAATGAAAATAAATTTAATGGGGTATGCGTATTTTTACATGGAGATTAATGGGTTGAATTGTTTGGACGAAACATCTCCATATAATGTTTCCGAGTATACCACCACCACGAATAAAACCAACGGAATAGTGAATTCGGCGTTTGCTAAATTATCAATACCCACAACTCCTATTTCGCAGTGGTATGACGACACTGCTCCAACTTATAAATGGTTTAATCCCCCCGCAGAGCGAATCCGTAAATTAAAAATTAAATTGCGATATCATAACGGACAATTGGTGGAGATGGGTTCTTTTGAATATTCGTTTATGATTGGTTTTAACTTGATGCGACCACAACTGGACCGTAAATCTACTGTGTTTACGTTATACTAATTATATTGACAAGTTTAAAAAAAATAAAATTCAGAGGAATTTAACATAATTTGTATTTTTTATTTTAATATTGGTAAAAGTTAATTATTAAAATGTCTGGGATAAAACTCCGAAACGTTTCCACCGCGGAAGGGGTTGGTGCATTAAATAAAATAATTAAGGACGGCAATAAACATGTGTTTGTACTGGTCTTTAATGAAACATGCGGTCCATGCATTGCAACTCGACCCGAATGGGATAAAATAAATACAAAAAACAAAAAAGATAATGTGGTTGTGGCTGAAGTGAATTCTAATATTTTAAACGACAATCCTATTTTGCACATAGAAACCATCTCAGAATACCCAACCATCAAACATATTCATAATAATTCCACACATCCATACAATGGGGACGACCGAAATGTTGCTTCTTTTGAAAAATGGATTCAAGATTCTGTGCCGATGTACAAAAAACAAATGCGTGATAAAAAGTCAAAAAAGAGTAAAACGATAAAAAAAGGCGGAAGAAAACGAGGCAGAAAACTTAAATCAAAAAAAGGAGGAAAAACAAGAAGAATTCGGGGAAGAAGATGATAAAATAATTAAATTGGAAATTATTTGGTCGTTTATTCTTTCAATCCTTTTTACATTCTAAACTAACAAAATAATAATTTAAAATATTCTGCATTTTTATTTTGTTAGTTTATTAAAATCCAAATTGGAAATAATTTTATTTATTTTCTTTTAATTAATTGGATCAACAATTCGCGTTGGAGGTGGCTAGTCGGCGTTTTAATCGGCGGTTAGCAATGGTGGATGCTCCAACTCCACTACCCGATACATATGTGTTGTATATATTTTGATATGTATTGCAGTTCATGTTCCCGCCTGGAGCCATTCGGGTGCTTCTTGCGCACCCAGACCCGTTATTTTTTTTATACAAAAATCCGGGAAACCCGATGGAATTTCCATACCAAAATTGTCCGTAGGAGTTACTACTTGTTTTTAATGAAAATCGGGGTGTATTGATACTCATTTAATATATTAATTATTTTATTCTTATATTTATAATATTTTTAACATAAAATGGATTGTTTAACTACTCAACATTTTACCCCCCCTATTTTGTACAATGAAAAAACTAGAGTGTTGGATGCAGATATTATACAAGATTTGGAATTAACCAAACTTATTTCGACTATAAACAAAGACAATGCAAACGAAACCAATGAAAATTTGGATGAACGGGATAAACCCATTTATGAATATATATATTCCCCAACTACTTCTTTAGGACATGCTATTTTAGAGCAAATAACCCCATATTATACAACCGATATAAATTACTTGAAAGATATACAGACGATTATTCAATTGCCCCCCAACACCAAAGAAAAAGAAGTAGAAAAAGAACAAATTATTGTTAATAAAATGCAAGGTGCGTGGAAAAAAATAAAAGAAGAAACTTCATTTTGTAAAAAATATTCCTTTTTAGAATGGGATTTCGTTAAAGGACTCAACACAAATTCTTTATTTTTACAAATAATGAGCATCTTTAATTTGGCATCTCCCCTTATTTCACTGTGTTCACCGTTGGTTATTTTAATTATTCCATTTTTTATTCTTAAAATAACACAAGTACCAATTACTGTTTTGGAATACTGTAAAATTTTAAAAGGTTTTATAGAGTCTAATCCTGTATTTAAAATATGTAGTCAGTTTTCTACCTTAAAACCGAGTCAACTATTATATGGAACCATGTCGGCTGGATTTTACATATTCACTATTTACCAAAATATAATGGCGTGTGTGCGCTTTTACTTAAATATTCAAGATATTTATGGCTATTTATCGGATATTCGAAACTATTTGAAAATAACCTTGGAAAAAATGCAAAATTATGCCAAGCGAATTTCCAAATTTGTTAGTTTAGTTCCTTTTAAACAGGCTTTAGAAATAAAAATATTGGAAATTCGTGATTGGAAAAATCATCTGGATGCTCTTTCTTTTTCTTCTCCTTTTTCGTTTGCAGCAATAAAGCAATACGGACAAGTATTAGCAAACTTTTATACTATATATGACAGTGACGCTTGTGCGACCATGGTATCTTATTCCTTTGGGTTTCACGGATATATGGAAATAATGGAGCAATTGGAAAATCGTGTTAATTCTGGTTTAGTACGCTTGGCAACTTTACCCCTTTCTAAAAATAAAAAGAAACAAACTAACAAATTGAAAAATCAAGAGAAAAATAAATGCAAAAAAAGTAAGAACAAATTTCAAGGAATATTTTATCCTAAATATCTTTCTTCTGCATATGTAATAAAAAACGATTGTTCATTGTCAAAAAATATAATTATTACCGCCCCAAATGGCGGAGGAAAAACAACATTACTTAAAACTGTAATGATTAATGCGTTGCTTTGCCAACAAGTTGGAGCGGGCTGTTTTGACCACGCAATCATAGATGCACCTTTCACCCAATTTCATTGCTATCTTAATATTCCTGATACATCTGGACGAGACAGTTTGTTCCAAGCCGAGGCGAGACGATGTAAAACAATTTTAGACGAAATTAATAAAGGAGAAAAGGAAGAAAAGGAAATGCATTTGTGCATTTTGGACGAATTGTATTCTGGCACCAACCCAGAAGAAGCCGTAGAATCGGGTACCGCATTTATGAAATATTTGTCAAAAAAAAACAACGTATCATGTATATTGACTACTCATTATACGCAGTTGTGTAAAAACTTGGAACCGAATAAAAAAATAATTAATATGCAAATGGGTGTAAAATATAATACAAATTCAGAAACTAATCAAGAATCTAATCAATTTACATGTACTTTTAATTTATCCAAAGGAATGTCCACTGTAAAGGGGGGATTAAAAGTGTTGAAAGATTTGAATTATCCCGCAGAAATGCTAGTTTGAACTATCCAATAAAAATTCCGTTAATCAATCAATCTAATAGGGCTTCTTCCATTTTCAGGAAAAATGATTTTAATTAATTACAATTAAATTAATATAACAAACATGTCGGATTCTTTGTGGATAACCAAAAAAAGCAAAAAAAACATACTCTTAGATAAAATGTATTTTATGGAAAAATGCAAACACGGGGATGAAAATATATATAAAGAACTAAATGCAAATACGAATAAAATAAACCGAAAATTAATAAAATCAAACAATTATAAAGGATTTCGTCTTGCATGCGAACACGGTCATTTATCTCTCGCTCAATTTCTTTTGTCAAAATTAGAACCGTCCGTTTATATGCTTGTTTTTAAGTCTGAAAAATATTACGCATATCATTATGCATGTATTAACGGTCATTTATCAACCGTTGAATGGCTTTATAAAATAAACACCGAATTGCAACTTGAAACTGAATCAATTAATACAAAATATAAAATAAATTATAATTTTATATTTGAACAAATGTGTCAAAAAATAATAGAAGAAAAACAATACAACATAATACATTGGTTGTTTCCAAAAATAAAAAAACAAAATTTAATGTTAATCATAAACAACGACTGTGTATTAGATAAGGTGAAATATCAGTTAATAGATTTAATTAAATCAACACAAGATTCTCCATTTTTCATTACACTCTTTGAAATTATATGTTTTAGTGGAAAATTAACAATAGCACAATATATTTATACCAATTCATTGATAACAGAATTAAATTATAAAATACATAAGTGGGATAAATTATTTAAACGGATTGCATATAAAGTATATGAACTTCGTGATTGGTTGGATAAAATAGAAGATAGGGAAGAAATATTGGGTTGGATTATTTCTCTGTTTCCAACTCGTTATTTTAAAAGTGAAAATAAATACTATGTTGTTGAATTAAAACCTAGAATTGAAATTCCTATCGAATTAAATAAAGTAAAAACTATATGTAGCAATTGTAATGTTAAAATATCAGACATTATTACCAGTTGCGGACATCAATTGTGCAACGAATGTCTTCATAATTCGTCTTTACATGACGCATGTTTCATTCTTTGTCCTATTTGTACCATGTTTACTATCACATGTTATCAAAGTTCGTATGATTACACCGCCATGAAATTAAGTATGCGGAATTCCTTTTACAAAGAATTGATGATAAATAGATTTCAACCAAAAAATATTACCAAATTTTCGGAATGGGGAATAGATGGGTTTTAAATGTGCAAATGTGTAATATACCAAATGGCTTGTAAAAAACAATCGGACAAGTCATCTTTTTTTTTGCATGATTGATAATAAGATTTCCACGAATAAAGAGATTCGGTGGTTTTTAAAAAGTCAAGACAAACATATATAGATTTATTTTTTCGTTTGTTGTATTCTTTTTTGTTATTGGTAGACTTTTTAAGCGCATTCTCATCGTTGGCATTGTTATTGTTGTCATAATCTTTTAATTTGTTGGTTGCACTAATAAATTCGATGGTTGCTAAATTATTTCGCATTAAAAAATACTGCATCAACATTCCTTGCACGGTCTTCATTTTTGTCGCCAATGGACCTATTTGATTTTCTATAATAACCCGATCTAAATCACACAAATTTAAAGAATCAAAATAAGCAATGATGTTTTTGCCAATAACCTGAAGAGGACACTCGGTACTTTTTATTTTTTTTATTTTGGGTTGAATTAAAAATAATCCATGGACATTGTAGTGGTCGACTAACAAATTTAATAAATCCACCTTTTTATATTTTTTTTCATTATTGGTTTCACTTTGTTCATTATTGGTTTCGCTTTGATTAAAGTTTATTTTATATTTATTTAACAATTCTTGCAATACTTTTAATGGTTGTTTTTTTAAAAAAGATGGAATTAAATCATCTGCCAAAAAATAAACATCTTTTGCTGCATGTGTGTTGCAATAATAATGCGTTTCTTTTGTATTGTCTTTTTCGTTTCCGTTTTCGTTTCCGTTTTCGTTTCCTTTTTTATATGTGGCGTTTTTGCTGCATTTTTTTTTATTTGCATTTAAGCACGAGCATTTTATGCAAGGCGGAGGTGATTTTTGGAGAAAAGAAGAAAACGAATTCAATTTTAAATCGGTTAAATTTACAATAACCCAATGATTTAAAATCATTCCGTCGATTGGATTTGGAATCGTTGCATCCATTGGGTTATTCGTTGTTAAAACACAAAATGAGCAATTTTTTATCCCAACGTCAATGCTGATTAATTTCATAATAAATAGTAAAAATTATATTTATGTTGTTATTGTACTATTTTCGGCAAAAATATTAATTATCGTAAAATAATTAAAAAGGTTCGCGTCATTCATAGCATTGCACCATTAATAAATTATTTATAAAACCCATCGTTTATTTAAACTCCAATGTTCATTTAAACAATGGGGGATTCTCCTCATCCGCCTCGCATCCCACCACCAATAGGGGGAGGCAGTGGACCTCATCCACCTCGTCGGGTTCTTCTCTTGCGTCTTGTTTTTTGTCTTTGTTTTTTGCGTTTTGTTTGACTTTTTCCTCCCGTATAATGATTGTAATTATCCATACAGTTGGTGCTGTTGTTTAACGTCCAATATGGGGCTGGATTAGCCAATGCAGATAAATTATATGGTAGTTCTGTCCCCGTCGCATAGGTTGGTGTATTTGGGACATTGTTGGTTGTTCCTCCTCGACTTCTTTTTCTTCTTCTACTACGTTTTGTTTTTTTTCCACCACGATTGGATGTTCTTTTTTTATTAAACCTTTTTTTTCTTTTTCCTCCCGTCCATTTTCCACTTGCAGCAACAATATTGGAAGACGGAGAAGGCAATACATTGCAATTCGTAGACGCGGGGTTTGTGTTGTCTGTAAAAAAACCAGTGTTGTGAGACGCAGCCGCCGTTCCAAATGGTCCGTCGGTTAAACTATTTGGGTTGGATAAATAACTCATTTATATAATGAATTATTTTTATTTTTATTTATTATTATGCTTACGCTAATTATTAGATAGATATCAGACATTATATATAAACATAATAATGCTTACACTATTCGCCCAACATCATAAATTAATACGGATATTTTACATAAATCCCCAATTTTCAAACTGGTCCAAATGGCGAGGATGAAACCGATTTTTCATCAAGTCTCTTTTAAATATACCACAACGTTCCGACATGGCTTGGTAGTCATAGAAAAAGATGGACGGATTACTAGATAAGTAACGCCAATTAATTTTGTCTGGATGCTTTTCCAACAAAGGTATTGCGTTTGGATTGGTAGATAACTCATGCCAATCAATTTTGTCTGGATGCTTTTCCAACAAAGGTATTGCGTTTGGATTCATAGATAACCAAAACCAATTAATTTTATCCGGATACTTTTCCAACAAATGTATCGCATTTGGATTTCTAGATAAGCAATTCCAAACAATTTTATTTGGATTCTTTTCCAAGAGATGTATCGCGTTTGGATTGTCAGATAAGACACTCCAATCAATTTTATCCAAATTCTTTTCCAAGAGTTGTATCGCGTTTGGATTTCTAGATAACCAATTCCAATTAATTTTATGAGGATATTTTTCCAACAGGGCTATTGCGTTTGGATTCCAAGATAAGAAACCCCACTCAATTTTATCCAAATTCTTTTCCAAGATGGCGATTGCGTTTGGATTCATAGATAAGTAATTCCAATCAATTTTATGCGGATTTTTTTCCAAGAGATGTATCGCGTTTGGATTGGAAGATAAGTTAGACCAATTAATTTTATCCTGATTTTTTTCCAAGAGATGTATCGCGTTTGGATTGTTAGATAAGTAAAACCAATTAATTTTATCTAATGGGATCCAGTTTCGTAGTGTCATTTTTGTCTAAATGATCGTTTCATATTAATATATAATCATTTTTTACATAAATCCCCAATTTTCAAACTGGTCCAAATTGCGAGGATGAAACCGATTTTTCATCAAGTCTCTTTTAAATATACCACAACGTTCCGACATGGCTTGGTAGTCATAGAAAAAGAAGATGGACGGATTACTAGATAAGTAACGCCAATTAATTTTGTCTGGATGCTTTTCCAACAAAGGTATTGCGTTTGGATTGGTAGATAACTCATGCCAATCAAT